>OHRZ01000850.1_pt1 | contig 9642 bp, 10 predicted proteins | sample 1578621 | NCBI WGS metagenome assembly OHRZ01 (sample SAMEA3879554, study PRJEB24766) | human gut metagenome | biome: human-associated habitat; feature: feces | place: USA | collected 1985/1987 | reverse complement strand
GCGATGGAAAACCCGAAACCACCGCAGCCCGCGATGACCAGCGCCGCGCCAAACCATCTGTAGCTCATAACGCCGCCCTCTCCGCCCGGAAGGACTTGTCCTGCCGCAAAATCAAAAGCGTCTGGAAAACGCCGCTCTCCGCCAGCGGCCGGTAGACCGACCTGCGCCGAAAATCCGCCGCCGAAGTCCCATGGGCGGTTGCCAACAGCCGCACGCCGCAGTTTGCCGCCCGGAGAAGCGCACGGGCATCCGCCTCCGCCGTGATCTCGTCCACGGCGATGCAGTCCGGCCCCATGGTTCTGAGCACCATATCGATTCCCGGGGTCTTGGGGCAGCCGGTGAGGATGTCCGTCTTCTTCCCCCGTTCCAGCCCCTCCGGGAACAGCTCCCCTCGCTCGTCCACCACGCTGACGCACTGCTTTTCCCCGATCTGCCGGATCAGATCCCGCAGAAGGGTGGTCTTTCCCCACCCGGGCGCGCCCAGAATCAGAATGGAGCCGGGAGCGTCCGCCGCCCGCTTGGCGATCCCCGGAAAGTCTCTGGCCACACGGATGCACAGAGAGCTGATCTCCCGAATGCCAGTTACGACCCCATCCTTGCAGACCACCTCGCCGCACAGGCCGATACGGTGTCCGCCGGGGGCGGTGAGATAGCCCTGCGCGGTCGTTGCCGCCGCCCAGGGAGAATAGCGGCTCGCGGCGTTGATGCAGTAATTCAGGTCTTCCCGGCTGACGCAGCACCCAAGCCAGCGGCTTTCCCCGCTCAACACCAACTCCGGCGGCATTCCTAAGCGAAGCCGCAGCTCCTGCATAGCACTTTTTCCCAACCTGTCCACCTCCGGCCGAAGTTTTGGCGGCAAGACGGACAGCAGCTGTTTCCATGCGCACATCATTTGCATCACTCCTGCCAAAGACTATGCGGCGGGGCGCAATATTAGCACCCCGCCGCAGAAAGGATTTTCGATTGCAAAAGCCGACAGCACAGGGCTGCCGGCTTTCCGTTACCGCTTGTTTTTCTTGTAAATGACGTTCAGACCCTTCAAAAGCAGGTCTTTTTCCAGAATGATCTCCCGCTTGCACAGCGGTGTGATAAACTGGGCAAGGCCGCCGGTGGCAATGAGTGTGGACTTGTGTCCCAGCTCTGCTTCGATTCGCTCCACCAGTCCGTCCAGCATGGCGGCGGTGCCGTACATCATGCCGCTGCGCATACAGTCCACGGTGTTCTTGCCGATGACGTGCTTCGGCTTGTCCAGACTGATGCCGGGAAGCTGCGCGGTGCGGCTGGTCAGCGCGTCCAGCGAGACCCGGACGCCCGGGAAAATAATGCCGCCCAGATACATATTGTTCGGCTCCACCACCTCAATGGTGGTTGCCGTCCCCAAGTCCATCAGAATCATGGGCGCTTCGTACTCCGCAAGAGCGGCCACGGCGATGACGATGCGGTCGCTGCCTACCTGACTGGGAACGTCCATGTGGATGTTCAGCCCGGTTTTCAGCCCGGGGCCGACCACCATGGGCTGCTTCCGAATCACCTTGATGACGCCGGTTTTGACCGAATTGAACACCGGCGGCACGACGGAGGAAATGATGCAGTCGTCGATATCCTTCACCTGCACGCCGAAGGCTTCCATCATGTTTTTGATCTCCACGCCATACTGGTCGGAGGTGCGGATGGCGTCGGTGGCAATGCGGGCTTTGAACAGAATTTTATCATTTTCAATACAGCCGATGACCAGATTGGTATTGCCGATGTCAATGGCAAGCAGCATAACGATCTCTCCTTAACGTTTTTTCATCCGTTCCGAAAGGTGCAGCAGTGCCTTTCCGATGACGGTCACCAGAATGGCGGCAATGATGGCCTCCGGGATTCCGGACGCCGTGACCGTCCCCATCACAAGTCCAAAAACGGCGGTAATGGCCACGTTTTTCGCCTGTGCGTACTGCTGGGCAAGCAGCACATAAATGCTGCCCATGACGAGAATTGTGTGGCACAACGTGGAAATTGCCGCAGTCAGGGGCAGCGCCGCAAAGTCCTGCTTCGTAAGCTTTTTAAACAGCTTCCACAGCCATCCCGCAATCGCGCCGAACAGAATCCGGCACCCCAGTGCGATCCACAGGCTTTTCAGCACCCCCGGCAGACCCTCCGTGGTCATAAATGGCGAAAACGCAAATGCCAGCAGTCCGGGACTGGTGGTATTTGCCCAGATGGAGCACAGCCCAAACACGCCCCCAAGGACAGCGCCCGCGCCGGGGCCGAGCAAAACCGCGCCCAGAATGACCGGGATGTGCATGGTTGTGGCCTTGATCACCGGAAGTGGAATGAAACCGATTCCGGTAACGCCCATGACCAGCAGAACACCACAGAACATAGCGAGGGTCGCCATGTACCGGGTGTTCATTTTCCTTTTTTCCATATGAAATTACCTCCTGCTGCCGTTCTTCTTATGAAGATACAGCGCAAATTTGGGAGCTCTCACTCCGAGGGTATTATAGCAGGGTGCGGCGGAAAATACAAGAAAAAAATCATCTTTACAGCGATTCAAAATCGGGATATAATGAGCGTAAGCAATTTTCTATTCTGGAGGGTTCCCTATGCTGAAAGGAAAAACCGTCCTTCTGGGCGTCACCGGCGGAATTGCCGCCTATAAGGCTGCCGCTCTGGCCTCCGCCCTTGTCAAGCAGCACGCCGCGGTGGAGGTCGTCATGACCGAAAACGCCACCCAATTCGTCACGCCCCTGACTTTCGAGCAGCTCACCGGCCGCCGGACGATGGTGAACACCTTCGACCGGAATTTCTCCCATCAGGTGGAGCATATCGCCCTGGCGGAACGGACGGACCTGGTGATCGTCGCCCCGGCCACGGCCAATGTTTGCGCGAAACTGGCCCACGGGCTGGCGGACGATATGCTCACCACAACCATTCTCGCCTGCCGCTGCCCCAAACTCATCGCCCCCGCCATGAATACCAACATGTACGAAAATCCCGTGACACAGGACAATCTGGCGCTTCTGCGCCGTTATGGCTGGGAAGTCATCGAACCTGCCAGCGGACGTCTTGCCTGCGGCGCCGTGGGCAAGGGCAAGCTGCCGGAGCCGGAGGAAATTCTGCAATATATCCTGCGTCAGCTGGCCTTCCCTCACGATCTTGCCGGGAAAAAGGTGCTTGTCACCGCCGGGCCGACCCAGGAGGCCATCGACCCCGTCCGGTATCTGACCAACCATTCCACCGGGAAAATGGGCTACGCCATCGCCAGAATGGCCATGCTCCGGGGCGCGGATGTGACTCTGGTTTCCGGCCCCACGGCCATCGCCCCCCCGCCCTTTGTGACCGTAGTTCCCGTCGTTTCCGCTCAGGATATGTTTGAAGCCGTGGCTGCAAGCGCCCCAGAATCCGACTTTATTTTCAAAGCGGCGGCGGTGGCGGACTACACCCCGGCAAATTACAGCGACAACAAGGTCAAAAAATCCGAGGGCGACATGTCCATCCCCCTGAAACGCACCCGGGACATCCTGAAATATCTCGGGGAAAACCGCGTCCCGGGGCAGGTCATTTGCGGCTTTTCCATGGAGACCCAGAACATGGTGGAAAACAGCCGGGAAAAGCTCGTAAAGAAGAACGTAGACATGATATGCGCCAACAATCTCAAGCAGTCCGGCGCTGGCTTCGGGGTTGACACGAATGTAATCACGATCATTACCCGGAGCGAAACCACTGAGCTTCCGCTGCAATCCAAGGAAAGCGCCGCAAACGCCATTCTGGACGCGGCTGTCCGGCTGGCTCCGTAAAAGCGCCCATACCTGCAAATCGGAATCGGAGAAGATTAAATGGGACAGATCAGCCTACAGATCATGACAAGGGAGTTATGTCACGACCTTTATAAAGGGTGGACAAATGACGCATCCATTTATATGGATATGAAGCTGTTCAAGCCATACACCTATAACGAAGATGCTGTAAACCGGTATTTTGAATCGAAGCAGGATGTGTCGAGGGTTGTATTCGCAATTATGCTTGATGCCGAGGTGATTGGGGAGTTGCAGCTAAAGCAAATAGACCGCGACAGGAAAGAGTGTACGCTGAGTATTCACATGCAAAATGATTCCGTGAAGGGCAAAGGTTATGGGACGCAAGCGGAAAAGCTGGCGATCAAATACGCTTTTGAGAAGCTGGGGATGCTTGCGGTCAACGCCGATGCTGTTCTTAAGAACACACGCAGTCAGCACGTTCTTGAAAAGGTGGGATTTCGCTTCGTCAAAGAAGAAGGAATATTTCGGTACTATCGGGTGGAACAGGCGGACTTCCATCCTGATTAAATCTTGTATGTGCTGTAATAGTCAAACGCCCGGACGTTTTCGTCCGGGCGTTTTAAATCATTACATCAGTTCATCCGGCACGGAATCCAGATCGTCAAAGTCCATCTGCTCCGACTGGCCGCCCTTCATAGACGCCCATTGTTCCTTCGTGATCAGAATAGCTCTCGGCTTGCTGCCCTGGAAGGGGCCTACGATGCCCTTTTCCTCCATCTCATCCACGATTCTGGCAGCTCTTGCATAGCCCAGCTTCAAGCGGCGCTGGAGCATGGAGACGGAAGCCTGTCCGGTCTCCAGAATCACATCGACCGCGGCGGGCAGCATTTCATCCCCCTCCAGCTCCTCGTCGGTGGGGTCGGGGTCGGAGACGCTCGCCGGCTTTTTGCCGGTCTGCTGGGCTTTTTTCTCGATCTCGTCCAGCACCTGCTGGCTGTATTCCGCCGTGTAGTTGTCCTTGACATACCCGGCCACGGCCTCAACCTCGGTGTCGGTGACGAAACAGCCCTGCACACGCAGAGGCTTGCCGCAGCCGATGGGGGCATACAGCATATCGCCCTTACCCACCAGCTTTTCCGCGCCCATGGTGTCCAGAATGATACGGGATTCCATGGCGGAGGCAACGGAAAAAGCGATTCGGGACGGAATATTCGCCTTCATCAAACCGGTGATAACGTTGGCGGAAGGACGCTGGGTGGCGATGATCAGGTGCATACCGGCGGCACGACCCATCTGTGCAATGCGGCAGATGGAATCCTCCACCTCCTTGGCGGCGACCATCATCAAATCCGCCAGCTCGTCGATGATAATGACCACCTGAGGGAGCTTCTGGCCGTCCTCCTCGGATGTCACGATGCTGTTGTAGGATTCCAGATCCCGGACGCCCATGTCGGACATCATCCTGTAGCGGCGAAGCATTTCCGTCACTGCCCATTGCAGACTGCCTGCGGCCTTCTTGGGGTCCGTGACCACAGGGATCAGCAGATGGGGAATGCCGTTGTAAATGCCCAGCTCCACCATCTTGGGGTCAACCATGATGAGCTTCACATCGTCGGGACCTGCCTTGTACAGCAGACTGATGATGATGGAATTCATGCACACGGATTTACCGGAACCGGTGGTACCGGCGATCAGCAGGTGGGGCATTTTGGCAATGTTACCCACGATGCAGCTTCCGTCAATGCTCTTGCCCAGGGCGATGGAGGTCTTGGATTTCGCTTTGGCGAACTCGGTGGAATCGATAACCTCCCGCAGGGAGACCGTCGTGACCGCGCGGTTCGGCACCTCGATGCCAACCACGGAGATCTTTCCGGGAACGGCAGCGATGCGGACGCCGGACGCGCCCAGGCTCAGGGCAATATCATCGGCACAGCCGGTGATCTTATTCAGCCGGACGCCCTTGTCAAGCTCCACCTCGTAGCGGGTGACGCTGGGGCCGCGGGTGACGTTGATGATATGAGCGTCGATATTGAAGCTGGCGAGAGTTTCGTTGAGACGGCGGGAATTTTCCCGCATTTCCTCCGTGCCGTCCGTCCCGGCACGCACCGGACGCTTCAGCAGATCCAGCGGCGGGAAGCAGTAATCCGGCTGCTGCACCGCCTGGGTCTGGGCGATTTCCGCGGCGACCTGCCGGGCGGATTGGGCGGCTTCCTTGGTTGTGACCTTCCCGGACTTTGCCTCCGAAGCCGGCTTTACCTTGCCCTCGTCCAGCTTTGGCGCGGGGGGAATGGGTGCATTGGGTACAAATTCCGGCATTTTGTTGGGCAGCTTTTCCCCGATGTCCTCCCCTTCCACCCGGACGGGCTTCGCTGGAGCGGGACGCGCGGGGAGCGGTTCGGGAACCGGCGGCGTTTCGTCCTTCACGTATCCGGCCGTGCCGGACAGCGGCGCGTTGATATCTCCGTCGATACGCTCCATGAACGCCGCACCCTTGCCGGGAACCTGCTTGACTTCATCCTGCGGTGCGGGAGCATGGTTTTTTTCCTGCTTTGGGGCAGGACGCGGCTGCTTTTCCGGCGGAAGCTGCTGGGGCGTCTCCGGCGGTGTTTCTTCCGGGGCGTTCTCCCTCGCCCGCTGCTGTTCCCGGCGCTGACGCTTGCGGGCGATCTGCTTGCTCGCAATATTGTTGACTACAGCCGTCGCCGGGTCTATGTAGTCCTCGTCCTCTTCCTCCACATAATCGTCCTTGGGGCGGTTGGCAATGGCTCTGATAATGCTGGGAATGGTGATATTCATTGCCCCCAGCAGCGTCAGAATTGCGAAAAAAACGCAGAACACAAAGGCCAGCGTTTTGCCGCAGAGCCAGCGCAGCAGCATGGCCGCGCCGCCGCAGAGGACGCCGCCTGTGCGTCCCTCCACGCCGCCGGTGAAAAGCTTGAAAATCAGCGCAAAGCCCGTCGCCGTCTCCTGCTCCCGCACGGCAAGGTGGTAGATACATCCGCACAGGAACACGAAGATCAATGTGCAGATGCTCCGCATGGTCGGGGCGTTTTTCCGGCCAAAGGTGTGGATGACGAACAGGTATAACAGTCCCGGAATGGCAAAATAAAATCCGGCCTGTCCAACCAGACCCAGCACCACAGACTGAATTTTTTCCAGCAACCAACCATCCGGGTTCACGCTGATGACAACAAACAGCGCAAACAGCAGGATGCTGACCGCCGCAATGAGAAAATGCGGCGGAACGGCACGCTCATATTCCGTCTTATACTTGGTGTTCTTGGCAGGCGTACTCTTTTTCCCGGAAGATTTGGAAGCGGAACCGGATGCCGTTTTCTTCTTCGCGCCCGAAACCGCCTGCTCGGCCCGACTGGCCGTTTTCTTCTCAGCCATAATTTCCTCCCATTAAGCCATCAGATTCAGAATAAAGGTAAACAGCGACACACCCCAGCAGTAGACCGCCAGCAGCGCATAGCCGTTATTGGCGGCCAGCAGACGCATGAGCTTCACGCCCAGCAGAGCGGCGCCGAAGGCCACGGCGGCGGTCATCAGATAGCGGACAAGAATCAGAAACGACAGCGTTCCCGCCCCCACCGACATCAGCCCCAGCACATCCAGCACGATCAAACCGACCTGAATAAACATGTTCATCAGCAGCGCCATGTTCAGACCGTAGCTCCGCTCCACGCCGCAGATGCTGGCAACGGACAGCGCGGAACCCACGGCGGAAATGCCCGGCAGAATTCCCAGCGCGCCGCCCAACCCCACAAGAAGTCCCTCGACCCGGGAAAGCATCCGGCTGTCCCGGTTGCTGGTGGGGAAAAACTGGGGTATGTACAGGATAATGCCGTTCAGGAACAGCAGCGCGGCAATCCAGATCAGCTTCTCTTTCAGCGGCTCCGTATACCGGTTCAGGAAAAATCCGAGAATCACGGGAATCAGCATCGTCCTGAGCAGGCTGAAATCCATCAGGCTCCGGGTATCCAGCGGCCGACGGCGGCGGCGTTTGGGCACCCGCGCCAGACGGCGCGCCCGATGAATGCGGACGATCTGCTTGCGGCAGCTGAAATACATCGCACCGAACACGCCGAGATGGGCGAACAGCTTCATCAGCTCCGTGCTGCTCTGAATGCCGAAGCATTTCAGCATCAGAATGCGGTGGGCTTCGGCGGAAACGGGCAGAATATCCGTGAGCCCGGAAAACAGACCGTATAAGAAACTCTCAAGCCAGTTTAAGTCCAAGTCTGCCCCTCCTACAACATAATAATTCACTTTATTATAGCATAGGTCAGAGAGAATTTCCAGTCTTATTTTTTGTCCGCGCAGACACAGCCAAAATCGGCTGCGCCTGCGCGGTGAAAGCTATTTTTTCTGTTTCTCGATCATCCTGTGCAGCGTGGACAGCGCGTCATTCAGCCCGCCCAGCTTGTCGATCAGGCCGGAGGCCACCGCTTCCTTGCCGTAGAGAATCGTTCCCACGTCCGTGGCGATCTCCCCCGTCGCCATCATATAATGCTCGAAGTCCTCCCGGCTGATGCGGGAGTTCGATGTGACAAAATCCGCAATCTGCTCCTGAATCCGCTGAAAATACCGGAAGGTCTGGGGTGCGCCGACTACCAGCCCCGTCATCCGCACGGGATGCACCGTCATGCTGGCTGTCGGGGTAATGAAGCTCTTTTTCGTGCATACTGCCAGAGGGATACCGATGGAATGTCCGCCGCCCAGCACCAGAGACACCGTTGGCTTTTTCATCCCAGCGATCATCTCCGCAATGGCCAGTCCTGCCTCAATGTCGCCGCCCACTGTGTTCAGAAGCAGCAGCAGACCGTCCACGTCGTCGCTTTCCTCGATTCCGGCCAGCAGCGGCAGAACATGCTCATATTTGGTGGTCTTCACCGTTTCCGGGGCGATCATGTGCCCCTCCACCTGACCGATGATGGTGAGGGTGTAGATGCTTCCCTTGCTGGATTTCGTAATGTCCGAGCCAAGCTCCACGATCTGCTCCCGCTCCTGTTTTTTCATTTCCGCGTCTTTGTTTTCGCTCATAACGTAACCTCCTCCCCCATAGGATAACCGGTTTTTCGCAATTCACACTTGAAAGCGGCTGTGTTTTGTCGTATAATAAGGTACGGTGATGATATGGCTACAAAAACAAACGCAGTCCGTCTGGTTCAGCAGGCGGGAATCCCCTGCCGCGAAGCATTTTATGAATTCGACGAGCAGGATTTGAGCGGCGTCCATGCCGCACAGGCCATCGGAATGCCGGAGGAACAGGTTTTCAAGACGCTGGTCGCCCGGGGCGAAAAGACGGGCATCAACGTGTTCTGCATTCCCGTCTGCTGTGAGCTGGATCTGAAAAAAGCCGCCAAGGCCGCCGGGGACAAAAATATGGAGCTGGTGGCCGTCAAGGAACTTCTCGGCCTGACCGGCTATATCCGTGGCGGATGCAGTCCCGTGGGCATGAAAAAACACTACCCCACCTTTATTGACGAAACCTGCACGCTGTGGGATGAGATTGCCGTCTCCGCCGGCGCCAGAGGACACCAGATGATCGTTCCGCCCCAGCCCCTCGCGGAGCTGGTTGGCGCTGAACTGACAGATATTATTGTATAGAGAGGAAATCCATATGTACGAATACAAAACAAAAGGCACCTGTTCTCAGAAGATTTTCTTCGACATTGAGGACAACAAGGTCAAGAATGTTCAGTTTATCGGCGGCTGCAACGGCAACCTGAAGGGCATCGGCAAGCTGGTGGAAGGAATGGACGTTGACGACGTCATCGCCCGGGTTGAGGGCGTCAAGTGCGGCATGAAGTCCACCTCCTGCCCCGATCAGCTGGCGCAGGCTCTGAAAGCCGCCAAGGCAAACCAGTAATTGACAAACGGCACGGGCTGA
>OHRZ01000845.1_pt1 | contig 9659 bp, 8 predicted proteins | sample 1578621 | NCBI WGS metagenome assembly OHRZ01 (sample SAMEA3879554, study PRJEB24766) | human gut metagenome | biome: human-associated habitat; feature: feces | place: USA | collected 1985/1987 | reverse complement strand
TCACAAATTGAAAGATTATGGTACATATATAACCCATAGGCTGTAAGGGAAATCTCAAAAAAGTTGTCTCATCCCTCCCACCTCAAAACAAGGGCACTCCTTCCCCGGATCCAGTTCCTGATGGCCTACGACCAGCGCCTGCGGAAACCGCTCCTTCAGCTCCCCGACCAGGGCCGACAAGCTGATCTTCTGCGCCTCCGTCCGCGTGTCCTTTGCACAGCCCTCCGCGTCCAGCCCGCCTTCGTAGCAGATGCCGATGCTGTGACGGTTGTGGTTGCGGCAGTGCGCCCCCACCTGCTCCAGCGGACGCCCCCGGTGGACGGTCCCGTCGCGCGTGATGTAGTAGTGATACCCGATGTCCCGGAATCCCCGGTGACGGATGTGGTCCCTGCGACAGTCCTCAAAGCCAAAGCTCTGCCCCTCACGGGTGGCAGAGCAATGGAGAATAATCAACGTAATCGTCCTCATCACGACATACACGACGCTACACCAAACACACCGGCCAGGGCTGTCGCCACGGTCACAATAATCTTGAGCACAAGGCTCCACACATTTTTCTTTTTCGTTGTTGTTTCGCTCACTTTGCTAATGGATAATTAAGAATTGATAATTGAAAATTGAGAATGGATAATTGAGAATTGAAAACTGACAATGACCTGCGGACAGGCTAATTATCCATTTTCAATTCTCCATTCTCCATGATTACAGCGGACTTCCTCCTTCCTCGTCCTCGTTGTCACTGCCTCCCGGCGTCGTACCGCCTGTTCCGGCCGTCTCGCCGTCTACCACATACTCGGACAGCTCGCGAAGCGTACCCTCCAGGTTGAGCTTCGCGTTGCTCAGCTCGCCCGTGGCACGTGCCCGCAGCTTCAGTCCCTTCACGTTTTCGCTCACCTTGAACTCGGCGGCACTCGGAGCCCCGTGGTCGCTGACGATGCCCACCGAGAAGATGGCCAGGTCGTCCAGCTTCACGTTCTTGCTGTCCAGAATCAGCTCCTTGATACAACTCACCATATCCGCCAATACTCCCTTGATCACACCGGGCGAAAACGGCGTGTTGTGTTTCGACATGTGCTTGGACAAGGCGTCGATGTCCAGCGTTTCCTCGATCACGGGGCGTGCATACCACAACCCATTCAGCGGACTGTTTTCTCCAGTCACTTGATACTTTTTGTAACGAATCATTTTGTTAATTGTTAATTGATAATTGGAAATTTGTTACCACAAAGATACACCCTCTCCTTCCACCCGTTTCCCCTTCTCTCCACCTCCCTACGCTTTTGTACCGTTATTTTCGTTTAAACCTTTGGAAATCTGACAGAAAAGGCGTAAATTTGACGTATGGAAACCTTCAAGATAAAGACATACGGGCGCACCGAACTGGCCCTACTCTACTCCCCCGAACTCTCCGCCCAGGGAGCCTGGCGGAAACTGTTGCGATGGATCAACCATCATCCCACCCTGGGCACACGCCTGGCCGCCACCGGTCTCACGTCCCATTCCCGCGTCTTCACCCCCGCCCAGGTCCGCCTCATTGTAGAAGCGCTGGGAGAGCCTTAAGACAATTGAAAATGGAGAATTGATAATGGAGAATGGGAAATAGGGAAATAGGGGAAAAGTACACTTCTATTTTCATTTTTAAAACAAAAATCTCTACATTTGTCCCAAGAGAAAAAAGGAGGGACCATGTTGAGAATCAAAACACAGTGGATCTGTTGCGCACTGTTGCTCTTCCTGTTGCTGGTAAACAATACGGAAGCGAAAGCCCAGTCGGCCGATGAACTCATCAACGAATATCGGGCCTGGATGGCGGAACACTATCCCCGTCCGGAAGGTATGGACACGGAAACACTGTTCAGAACAACCCTCTGGGCCATCTACGACGGACAGCGCGAACCGGAAGTCAAAACCCTGCTGCGGGCAGCCGCCCAAAAGGTCCCCGAGCTACAGGCTTATGCCGACTGGCTGGACAGCGGAAAAAGCGATCCGTGTTCCGAAGCAGGCACCCGGGCTCTCCAGGCACTCACCCGGGCATCCGGCGAACAGTTGGGCAGCCGCCACCTGACCACCGCATGGTGCCGCCTCCTCCTTTCCATCCAGCTGAGCACGACGCAGGACGTCACCGCCCAGGTAGACCAGCTGATCAAAGACCTGCAACAACCCACCACCACCGAGACCGACCGCGAAAGGCTGTCCCTCCTCTGTGCGGCCAGGCTAACCCAGTTCACCAACCGTCTGTGGGATCGGTTCGTCGAAGATCCCGAAACCTATCCCGAGCTGCTCAAGACAGAGCAGGAAGTCCTCACCCTCTACCCCGTCCAATCGGAAACCGTCGACCACACCCGGGCCTTCCTCTACTACCTGCTGGCAGAAGCCAAGTCCACCCTGAGCCATCGGGTGGAAGCCAACCGAGCGCAAGCCTTGTTTGGTTGGCAAGACAGTACCGGATACAACACCTTGAGCAACGGAGTCTTAAGCAACGCCGACTTTTACTTTTATCAAGCCTACCAAATATACAGCCGTCTATATCCTGACGGACATCCCGAAGTCATCGACCTACAACGATCTTATATCATTTTTATTGCCAACAAGTCAATTGCAGACGAAAATACGTTACAGTATTGCCTGCTCATACGCGACTACCTGAACGCCTATCATCCCGAAGGATCTGCAAAGCAGCTGCTAATCCGTACAGAAACTTGGGCATGCAGACAAATGATGGGAATCCCCAATCCGGATGCAGCCGATTGTTCCTCCCTGATAGAAAAGTTGAAGCTATACTGGGGAGAAGACAATTATCATTTCGTCAATTTGATGGGATTTCTGTCAGCCTTTGCAGGCACCAGCGGGCTTGCCGAAGCTGAAAGTATCCTGAACTATTTCGACAACCTGCTAGACCGACGCTACGCAACCCAACCACTGAAGAAAGCCTACTTACAATATTGCACCTATTCTTCGCTAAAGGACCGTTTCCCGGAACGGTCCACCGAACGGATGACACAAGTCTATACGCTCTACCGCACCCATCACGACAGCAGCATGCTGTCCATCACGCTGGGCAGAGCCATCGTACAAGATTGTCACAAAGGTACGTCAAACAACCGGATGGCACTGGAAATGCAAGGTTACGTATGCGCCGACGCGAAAGCCCGCTACGGAGCCTCTTCCCCCATCGCCTTTGGTGAGGAGCTGGACCTGGCTACTTTTACCGCCTACGTCGACCTACAGAAAGCACGCGACCTGTATCCCGACCTCATCGCCCGGATGCAGGCAGCAGGAGTAGACTGTACGGAAGCCCGGAATACCTACCTCGATTACCTCTACACCGTAGGAGATTATCCGCAGGCTCTCAAGCTATGCCGACAGCTGATCGGAAACACAGACCATGAAGCAGAGAGCCGAATCTGCTGGCAGTTATTGATTTACACCAACCTGCTGGGAAAAACCGGAGGCAGCGAGACGGAAAGAGCCGACAGCTATGCAAAGGCCGCCCGAATGCTTACAGCCATCGAAGACTCCTTGAATTTCAACACCTATAACTTTGAACTGGCAGCCGATTACCTGATGGAGAAGGGACGCTACCAGGAAGCCGTGGACATGCTCGACCGTGGCATCGCCCTGAACCAATGGCAAACCTGGGGCAACGTAGCAGATCCACATTACCTGTCCATGTCAGCTCTGAAAAACGAAATCCTCTACAACAATCTGAATCAGATGGTCGAAGCCAAACGCCTCATCAGCCAACAACTACAGGACTATAATCCCGACCGCATCACCTACTATACGACAGACATTCTGGATTTCCTGTGGCGATCCTACTACCTGATAGCCAATGAAAACGGTCAGGACTTCGAACAAATATTGTCCCTCATGATGCCTATCCTGCAGATTACGGTCAAGCTGCATGCCCAAAGCGGCAACGACCCGCAGTTCTTGATGCGCTACGGAACAGAAATGGTCAACATGTTCGTGGACTACCTGCTGAATATGAAAATGCTGGAGAAACAGATAGACATGAGCCGGCTGACAGCCGAACAGAAAAAATCCTGGCAACAGAACCGGGAAATGCTGGACAACTACCGGCAACAGACAGAAACCATCATCAAGCAACTCGAAAAAGACTTTCCCGTCTACGACCCTACCTATCGGTCAAACCAAGGATATATCGGCCTCATCTACCGGATAGGACAATATTATCAGACCCTGGTACCCGCCCCCGAACAGGCACTCCACTACCTGAAACAATATGTAGAACTGCAAAAGAATCAGCCTCAGAAGGCTTTTTACGCCTGGATTGCCCTGGGCGACTTCTATAACGGACAGCAGCAGCCCACTCAGGCATTGGAAGCCTATCTCGAAGCCGAGAAGCAGCTGGACCTGCTGGAACAGATTGCTCCCGCCGACCACACCGCCCTGGAAAGCCGCCTGTGCGGCCTCTATTGCCAGCAGGGGCAGTTCGCAAAGGCGTCTACGGTTTGCCGCGCGGCTTCAAGCAGGCCGGTGTCGAGTCGCTGCTCGTCAGCCTGTGGAGCGTCAACGACCGCTCCACCTCCCTGCTCATGTCCGAGTTCTACCGCTACTGGCTGGAAGGAAAACCCGTGCGCGAGGCGCTGGAGCAGGCCGTCCGGGAAGTGAGAAAACAGTATCCGCAGCCCTATTACTGGGCGCCGTTCGTGCTGCTGGACTAGCGTTCCAGTCCTCCACTCTATCCCTCCAGACCTCCGCTTCAGCCGTCCAAACCTCAACATTTTTTAAGCTCAACGCTCACGTTTACCCCTTGGACGCCTTGTCGAGCGAAATGGCCTCTAGAGCCGTTTATAGACTTTTCCTTCGTGTTTCAGCACGCCTCGTTCCGTCATTCTTTTCAAAATCCTTCGCACGCTCGATTCCGGCAGTTCCTGCCGCTGCGCCTCCTCCATCAGCTCCCTGTAGGTGAACGTCCCGGGCAGCTTCTCCAGCACCGGCAGCAGGCGGGCGAAGGGCTGCAACGGACGCACCCGCCTCTCGTAGGCAGGGATGGACGAGCTCAGCAGCAAGGCATGTTCCAGCAACACCGCCGCGATGGCCAGCGATGCGTCCAGGTCCTCGTCCGAACAGTAGCGCGTCGACATCGCCCACAGCTCGTCCTCCCCCTTGCGCAGGGCCGTCAGCACCGCCGCGATGCGTGCCGCTATCAGCCCCATGCGCATCACCGACGACGCCATGCGTTCGCCCCCTTCGGCCACCACCTCCTGCAACTTGCGGCTGAAGAAAGTCGAGTGGCGCCGCCACTGCTCCCGCGTCAACTCCACGTCCGTACGCCGCCCCTTCATCATCTCGTGCATCTTCAGTACCCGCTTGCCCAGTTCGCGGAAGTGTGTCCGCAGGTTCTGCACCTGCCCCTCCGCACTGGCGTCGCGCCACACGTATTGCGGCTGCACCTGGTAGGCCGCCAGTCGGCTGAAGAGTCCGTCCTCCGTGTTGTGCACCAGCGACAGGAATTGCATCGGCGTACCCGTCATACACAGCGCCAGCATCGGATAGGGCACGAACACCGGCTTGCCGTCTACCTTGAACGACGAGCTGATGGGTTCGTGGTGGAAGCAGGCACGCAGCACGTCGTCCTGCTTGCCGTAGTCCTGCCCGATGGCGGCCGACAGCGCGTCTATTTCCGACGTATGCAGCACGCCGGACACCTCACGGTTGGCCCACAGCTGGCGGTAGAGCATGGACTTCGACGTGTTGGGCGATATCTGGAAATAGATGCGTTCCGGCTCCTTGGGCTTCGGTTCCGGCTTCTCGCCCTTGCGTCCCTTGCGCATGCGCTCGCTGAAGTCCTCGTTCCACTGTTGCAGCCGGGCCTCGTAGGCCGCCTGTTCCTCCTCGCCGCGGGCCAGGTAGTAGTCGTGCAGTGGGTGCGACAGGTAGGACACCTGCGTCACGATGCCTTTTCCCGTAGCTGCCGGTGCCACGACGGCAAAATACAGGTGCGGACGCATGTCGTGGCGGTCGTAGTGGAAGTGCACGTCCGGCAGGCAGGCGCTCAGATGGGTCAGCATCGCCATCAGCACCATGTCCCTCTCCCGCCGGTCCATGGCCACCGTCAGCCCCTCCTTCAGCAGCTGCGGCAGGCCGTCGAAGATGGCGTCGTCGAAGTAGGGCAACGCCCCTCTCAGCCTTTCATTATTTTCTGACAAATCCAGTTCCGCGTCCCGTTCGTCCGCTTCGACAGGGGGTCCATAGTGGCGGTTGTGAGCGTTGAGCTTATTTTTTTCGGACACGTTTTCCTCCGATTTCCTGCTCAGATAGCTGTATCCGTCCGATAAGCATTTCCGAATTTCTGACTCCGGAAGTGTCGTACTTCCCAATTTCCCCGTAACCAGCTTTTTCAGCTCTTCCAGCTCCTGCGGCGAAAGGTTTTTACATCTTGCCGTCCGTCCCAGCTTCAGCAGCAGCTCGTGTCGGTGTCCCTTCTCGAAGCCGTTCTGTTGCAGAAAGTAGTCCAGCATCCCCTGCAGCATGCCGCTTCCCTCGCCCTGCGGTTCGCCCCCTTCGGTGTCCGCCTCCTGCTGCATCCGGCGCTTCACTTCCAGCCTGTCCTCGTCCGTCTCCAGTCCGCGCCAGGCCATCATCCGTGCCCCGTAGTTCACGTACAGCTCCTCGTCGTGCGCCGCGCTGCACAGGCGTCCCACGTTGCGGCACGCCTCGTCCACCTGGCATCCCGTCCGCTGTTCCATCCATCGCCCCACGACGCGATACGCCCTGAGGTACTCCTCCGTGCTCGTCACGTCCACGCGGATCACCGCCTTCACCCCCTCGCCGGACACCGACGTCCAGGCCAACATCACGCAGTCCGTCATCCGCAGCCTTTCGAGCAGTTGCGTGCGTGCCGCCCCCACGTGGTCCCAGTCGAACATCATCAGCCCCGTCAGCCGCTTCAGGTCCTTCTCCTGCCTGCCCCCTTCGAACACAGCGGCCAGTGTGGCGGCAGGCAGCGCTCGTTTCACCCGTGCCGCCTCCCCTTCGCTTCCTTTGGCCGTCAGCCGGCGGTATTCCTCCGTCAGCCGTTTCACCTCCCCGTTCGTGCGTATCCAGTCCACGAAGCGGGCCACCGTCATCTCCATCGGTTCCTTGTCATACAAATTGCGGAACCCCGAAATCATTGTTGTCTCCATAGTTTAATTGATAATTGAAAATTGATAATTAATAATTCTTCATTCCTCATTCTTCATTCTTCATTTTATTCTTCATTGTTCATTAATCATTGACAAATTTCCTTCTTCTTTTTCAATCTTGCAAATCAGAAAATACGGGCATAAAATCAATTCAGACGCGCTACACAGGCACCATTCCGCACATTTATCCCAACATCCCCGTTTAAAATAAATTTTCATTTTCACATATTAGCCGGACAAACTTTTAAATCCTGTACTTATGAAAAAGATTTTTCGTGTCGAAGTATGGATCGACGATAAGCACTTCCATACCCTGCAAGGCGAAGTAAGTCATGTCCGCAACCGCCGTCTGGCTCTGACGCAGATTTTCCGCAACATCCTGCGCCAGCTCTACACCCACGGCCATCTTCCAGCCACACACGAAGAGTTCCGCACCCTACGCACCTTGCGTACCCTCGTCAATCGTCTGGAGAGCCATTTCCAGGCAGAAGACTGACCACGAACAGCAATAGCGGTTAGTAACCATCCGGTATGGAATACTAACCGCTATTTAACACCGCCAAAAATGATGAAGAATAAAAGAAACTACATACAATAAATGTCCAGAAGGTAGTCTTTCAATCGTTGGGCCTCTAAATTAATATCATCTGCCGATCCACGATTCACCAACATAAAAGAACTCGCCTCCTCAAAATAAAAATGCTCAAAAACACGATTGCCAATTTTTCTCAAAGTCAACTCCTTGTATATCCTGAATCGCTGATTATTGGAAAAATTTTCTTCGGTATGCGTACGTAAATCCCGACTGTTTGCCCCATTGACTACAAAAGAGGCCGTAGGATATTTAGACAGGATATCAGGAATTACCTCAAAACAAGTCAAAAGCAATCTCACCAGATTTTTATAGTCATGAGCATTAATAATTCTATGATATTTATTTATATTTTTCCGATCACGAGCCGCATAAAATTTAAGCGCAAAAGCATTATTATGTTTTTCAACTCTTATGATATACTTCAAACGCTGAGTTTTCTCGTTTCTTTCTGTGAAAAATTTATAGACAAATGCCATATCAAAAGCGTCACCTTGAACCGGTGACGCTTTCTGTATAAAAATCAAGTTATATGGTTTAAGACTATCTAACACATCAGAACATCTTACTACATGAAACATAAGGTTCTGACAACCCTGATACATCAAAGCTCTTCACTTCTTTCACCAGACTACGATAATCTACTTTTTTTATTTCAGACATAGATTGCCAGCCCAAACGTTCAGCCTTCGTTTTCTTCCCTAAAGAAGTCTTCCCATTTACGACTATTTCAGATGTATGTAAAAATGAACCCATATCTTTCGTTGTTATCTATCGGCAAAGGTACAAATTAAAATCAGATCATTTTTCTATCAGGCCAATAATTTATAATCCATACTACAATTTTAACATTTTCATATCACCTCAAGCCAAGCCGAAGGATCTTCCTGGAAGTAAACACAAAAAATTCTCAATTCTCAATTCTCAATTCTCAATTCTCAATTAATGAAGCTCCTTGGACGTAAAAATAAAAAATTCTTCATTTTTCATTCTTCATTCTTCATTTATTTCGTATCTTTGCACCCGCAGAAACTGAGCTTGACGTCCGTCTCTCCGATCATCTACCTGTGAGAGGCGACCGCGTAGCGTACCCGGACGTTCCGTCCTCCCTTCCGCAAACAAGCATCAGCTTCTACTCTACTCCACCCGCAACACACTGACAAACAACCTGTATCCGAGCTTCCCGCAAGTCCGGACCGTTTGTGTTGCGCCAAGAGTCTTCAGCCGCAGGCGGGCCGTCTGTGTTCCGACACAGACTGCTTTTTCATCCTTCATCCCTGCTGGCGCGCTGTCATTACTACTTGTAATAAAATATAATCTTGCAAACAAACACAGACGATTAATTAGGCCGGATACGCCACTTTTTTCTGCTTGCTATACTAACGGGACTAAATAATTACAACACTTCAAGCAAGCTTTCTTTGGGAAAGGGATTGATTAAAGGTGAAACATCCCTATATCACTTTTCGCACCAAATAAAATTTTTCTCTGTGAAACGATGCGCCCTCTATGGTAAATTCATTCGAAATCCTGTATACAGTCGAAACATCTCCGACTACATTAATTAACTTAGACCTTTGAACTCCTTAAGAGAATAGATTCTTTTGAAAAGCTTTCCATATTAGATCTATCAAAACTATACACTTACCCCAATTCAACATTTACATTAAAGTTATGAATAATTATAAGATTGCTGTAGCTGGTACCGGTTATGTAGGGCTTTCTATTGCTACATTATTGGCTCAACATCATCATGTAATAGCTGTTGATGTCATTCCTGAAAAAATTGAGAAAATCAATAATCGTATCAGTCCAATACAGGACGAATACATAGAAAAATATTTAGCAGAAAAATTCCCCAAAGAAAGACATGACGAAACACTTATCGGGTTTGTGCCATTCATCAAGGGGGA
>OHRZ01000839.1_pt1 | contig 9717 bp, 5 predicted proteins | sample 1578621 | NCBI WGS metagenome assembly OHRZ01 (sample SAMEA3879554, study PRJEB24766) | human gut metagenome | biome: human-associated habitat; feature: feces | place: USA | collected 1985/1987 | reverse complement strand
TCTGCCGTCATCTCCACCCGCAGGGTGGGAGAAGTCTCTCCGGTCAGATACTCAAAATTTCTGGAGCCGGGAGCGCGGCACAGCCACTGATAGCTCAGGTTTGCACCTTCCGCTTCCACGATGAAGGTAGCGGTATCGCCTGGCCTGCCATAATAGTCATCCGGCTCGTTGATGAGGGTGAACTCCGGGTCAAACTCGCTGTAGGTGGCGACACTGCTGGTAACCGTCAATCTGCCTGCCTGAGAGGTTGCCACATGCCCCATGTAGTCCTTGGCGATGCAGCGGTAAAGATTCCCGTTGACACTGGCCTGAGTAGGAATATTCAGGGTCGTGGAGGTGCTGCCGTTGACATTGGACCAGGTCTCCCCATCGTCGGTGCTGCACTGCCACTGATAGGTCACCCGGTCGCCGCTGGCCGCTACAGTGAAAGTGGCGGTGCTGCCCGTGGTGCCGTAGTAGTTTTCCGGCTGGGTAGTGATCACCACCGGCGGCTGCCTGGAAAGGGAGGTCAGCTGCCGCCCGTTTTCCCAGCCAAGGGTCCACCGTTCACCATTATAGTAGCTGGTGGGGTTGCCGATGGCGTCATAGGTGATGGCTTCTCCGTCATAGGCGGTCAGAAGATCCTTCCACTCCGCGTCTCCATAGGTGTAGGTGTGAGTGGTCTCTCCATCGGAAGAAGTCAGAATATTGCCAACCGTATCGTAGGTATAGGTATTGCTGTAAGACACGGGCGGACCATCGAAGCCACTGACAGTGCCGCTCTCCGTAAGCAGCTGGTTCTGATCATCGTAGGTGTAGGTGGTGACGTTGTTTAGGTTATCCGTGCTGGTCAGGATATTGCCCGCGTCATCATAGGTGTAGGCATATCCGGCGAACTTACTGGTAACCCCATTTGACGATGTTTGGGAATAGTCTACGGATTTGACCTGGGTGGTAGTCTTGCTGTCGGAAATATCCCGATAGGCATAGCTGCGGGTAAAGACGCCGCTGTTCATGGACGTCAGTCGCTGCAGGCCGTCATAGCCCATGGTGAACGTTGTCAGCGCTGTCCCGTTTCTGGCAATGGAGAAAGTGTTCAGGCTGCCGTCCGAGGAATTATAGGTGAGATCCTCCGCGTAGCTGTCGCTGCCTACCTGCCAGCTTTGCTTTGTCAGCTGATTGCTGGAATTATAAGACTGACTGGTCCGCAGTACGGTATTTTCTCCATTCAGCTGCTGACTGTTGAGCAGACGGCCAATGGAGTCGTAAGTGTACACATAAGTGACGACTTCTCCGCCGCCGGTCTCCGTCAGGCTGTGGAGCTGGCCTTCTCCGTTGTAGGCGTAGGTCAGCTTCCGCCCGTCAGAATAGGTTGCCGTCTTTATCCGACCCAGAATGTCATAGGTATAATTGACGGTAGCGCCATTGCCGTAGGTCTGCTTGGTCAGCTGTCCGTTGCCATTGGCATAGATGTTGGCTGCCAGATTCCTGCTGCCAACCTTGACGGAGAGCATATTGCCAAAGCTGTCATAGGTGAAGTTATAGGTTTGGCTGGCGCCGCTGCTGTTGGTTCTCTGGATGGCACTTAAGTTTCCGTTGGTGTAAGTATACAATAGATTCGCGGTATTCGCAATACCTGTTTGCGTTACTCTGCCGGAGGTATCGTAAGCGGAAGTGGTGACGATCCCGTTAGGATCGGTCACAGAGGTTGGCAGAGACCGCATCACGGAATCGCTGTTGCCGTAGTTATAGGATACCGTTGCTCCGGCAGCATCCGTGACAGAGGTCAGGCGGTTGCCGCTGCCGCCATAGGCCGCAGTGGTCTGGATGGTCTTCCCGCCGGAACCGGACAAGGTGGTAGTGGTCACATTGCCGGTGCTGTCGTAGCCCATTGCCTGAGTGATCTGCCCATGCTGTGACAGTCACCCGAAATTTAGCAATCAACCTTCTGATCCGTCAAAAGCGGATCACCTTGGAAAGCTTGGATGAACTCGAACCGTATGTAAAAGATTCCAATGATTTGGAGGCTCAAGTAGGGCATCATGAAAAGCTTCAACTTTTCCATACTGTCTGGAAACAAATGCCCACGGACATACGACTGCTTTTAGAGCAAAAATATATTCTTGGGCAAGCAGACGCAGAAATCGCAGCAGATCTTGGGATCCGTCCGGAAAGTGTGCGTATGCGGCTAACAAGGGCAAAACGAATTGCTGCGAAAGAATTACTAAAAAATGGATTCATCACTGGAATTGATGAATTCTAAAAAGAGAAACCGTACCGCCCCTTCAGTGCGAAGGATCAGGTACGGTTTTATTTTATCCATCAGAAAAAAACTTGTATAAGTGTTGCAAAAATTGTCGCAGGATTGTCTTGATATAATAGGAGCATAAATTGTGGCCACAATGCATCTCCTAAAAAAATACAGAACGGAGTGTATCAAATGAAATCACGGTGGATCAAACTTTGCAGCATTCTGCTCGTACTGACCATGCTCATTAATATGCTTCCTGTGCATGCTTTGGCGCTGGACTCGGAGGATCGGGGTTCAGCATCTGTACAGGGAGATACAGAAAGCCACACAGTCCAGATTATCGGTGAAGTCGAAGGTCTCAGAGAGGAAGGCATCAAGCACTTCCGGTTATCGGACGGAAGCTTTGTTGCCGTATCCTACGGCCTGCCGGTCCACTTCCAGAACAGCGGAGGGCAGTGGATCGACATTGACAACAGATTGTCTTTGGCGGCGGGCGCTTACCGAACGGCCAACGCCAACGCACCGGCAGCGTTCCCGTCAACGCTGGCAAATGGGAAGCTGTTCACTGTCGAACACGGCGGCCAGTCCGTTTCCATGTCCCTGCTGGATACCACTACGGCGGATCAGATGATCTCCGGAGAGCTGGACACAGATCCGGAGGAAACACTGCCAGCGGAGGAAACGGAGGCTGCTACGGAACCCATTGTGGAGACCACCGCAGAAATCGAGCCTTCCATTGAGGAAACCGTTCCTGCCGAACCAGCCACCGAACCGGAAACGACAATTCCGGCAGAAGAAACAGATGTAATTACGGAGGAGAGTCTGCCGGAGGAACTGCCTGAAAGTGGGGAAACTGAGGCGATGTCCGGGGAAGACCCCGAAAATACGGCGGATTTCGCAGAAGGTGAAACCGAACCCACCGTTTCCACCCAGCCCACACCTACCGAGAAGACTGTGGAGACTCAGCCGGAAGCCACCGAAACAGAGCCAGCCGAAACAGGCGCTTCTGAAACAGAAGAAACCGTTCCCGCACCTTCGGCAACAGAAGAAACAGAACCCGAAGAAACAGAGCCTGAGGAACTGGACGAAGCCACCGGTCTGGTCTTCAATCGGGATGTTGTTGCGGAGGTCACGACTGATACTCCAGCTATGCTTGAGGAACTGGAAACGGAATTCAACATATTGCTCCAACAGCCTGACAGTGCGGTGAAGAACGCGGCAAGGTTTGGCGGTATTGCCAATGAGATAGCATCGCTGAAAGGACAACGCGAAAAAATTGCCGCTCGGCTCCGAAAAGACCAGACGGTACAGTTACATGTGCATACGATGGAAGCGGTGTTAGACGGGATGAGCCACCTCATGCAGCAGTGGGATGAGGAAATGATCCGGCAGCTGGTACATACGGTAAAAGTGATATCTGCTGATCACATCAAGGTGTACCTGTATGACGGAACGAAAATTGATCAGACAGTCAACCCTTGACAGACGGCGGAATTGTGGTATAATGAGCATAAGAAAGGGCGCTGCCGATAGACGGTTAGCCCCCTAGTTGATTACAAGAAGTAAACCGCACTAGTGGGGACTTGGGGCGGTTTACTTCTTTTTTATGATCGTAATGATCAAACTGGCAAAGGTGATGAGAACCATGAGCAGCTGGAACAGTTCCTCATATGTAACAACATTCACACCTACCACCCCCTTCCAGTCAGGACAGGGGGTAAAGAAGGATCACCCCCTGAAAGAGGGGGATAACCGCCTACCGTGTTATGGCAACGCCCGGTTCTCGAAAGAACCATATTCATTTTACCAAAATGTGACATAGAAGTCAAAACATATTTTCGATAGCCAGCTGTTTTTGACGGTTGGCTTTTGTTTTGGAGGTGTATACCGAATCAGGAGACAAACGAATTAACCATGGGCAGTCTGTTCGATGGGATCGGCGGCTTTCCTCTGGCGGCGGTGCGGAATGGCATCCGTCCGGTATGGGCAAGCGAAATTGAAACATTTCCTATCGAGGTGACAAAGCTGATGTTTCCCGATATGGTTCATGTCGGGGACATCACAAGGCTAAACGGAGCAGAGCTGCCGCCTGTAAATATCATATGTGGGGGCAGCCCGTGTCAGGATCTCTCAGTGGCCGGAGCCAGAGCTGGTTTGGCCGGTGCGCGCTCCGGCCTTTTTATGGAACAGGTCAGACTCACAAAGGAGATGAGGAATGCAGACGAATTGCGAGGCAGAGCAGCTATCGATATACGACCTCGATTCATGGTGTGGGAGAACGTTCCCGGAGCCTTCTCCAGCGGAACACCAAAAGGAGAAGACTTCCGGTGTGTTCTCGAGGAGATCGCCCGAATTAAGGTCGGTGGTGTTTCAATCCCTCGACCTTACCCCTGGCCATGGCAATCTGCTGGGCGAATCGTACTGGGAGCTGATTTCTCCCTGGCGTGGAGATGCCTCGACGCGGAATTATGTGAAGCTTCGCATAATTGAGCATATGTGCAGAACGGAATTATGAAAAGAAAAGAACCAAAATCCTGTATGACGCCGTCCATGTCAAGGAAAGGAAATCCTTATGACAATGCCATGGCAGAAAATTTCTTCTCTATTCTGAAAACGGAGTGCATCTACCGCCACAAACCAAAGTCGATCCAGGAAGCGAATGAACTGATTGACAGGTATATTTACTTCTATAATCACGAGCGCATCCAAACAAAAACGGGAGTGGCACCGCTGTCGCTGCGCCACTCCGCTTAAAACTCAATATCCTACATGGAGGCTTTTTGTACTGTCTGCACAATCTGGGGCGGTTCAATCATTTGCCCGGGGGGCGGATGGTTAGAGATGCGCGTAATAGTGACAGAAGAGACTGTCGGAGTTTCCAGCGTAGCTTTCCCGGAACAGCGCTTTCGCTCCTTCCCGGTCGCCTTCGTGGAGCTTTACCAGACCCAGCAGGTACTGGTAGTAGGCCCGACGGGCAATGGCGGGGTCCTGTGCAAAGGAGATGAAGAAAGGCGTGGTGGAGAAGAAGCCATTGTCTTTCCGGTCGAGGTTGAAGCTCCAGTCCCGCTTGGCGCGGGCCATGATGTTCCATGCCTTTTGCTGCAGGCCGAGGGCTTCGGCGCAGAGCGCCTGATAGTAGGGCAGCTCCCGCAGGTGCATGTTGCTGAAGAACTCAACTTCAATATCCAGAATCATCCGGTAAATGGCCTGGGTGTCCTCCTTTTTCCCCATGTGCTCCAGGCACTCGGCCATATGGAACTGGTAGGGAACATATTTGCAGCGGTTCCAGATGCCGGAGCCGAGGCTCTTGGGCAGGGTAAGCGCCTTTTCCAGCAGCTCGTAACAGCCTGCCCAGTCACCGGCGGCTTTCTTTGCCATGCCCAGCTGGAACCATGCGTACATATACTGATCCGCAATGGCGTGCTCGCCGCCTTCGCAGGCCACGAACACATGGCTCAGCAGAAGCTGCAATGCCTTTTCCGGCTGGAAATTCTGGTTGTAAGCCTTCGCCAGCTCCACAAACAGGTCGTCCCGGCGGAAGTTGCTGGCGTGTGGTTCCAGCAGCGCGATTTTTTCCGCGGCGGGCGCACCCATCAAATCCATCAGAATCGCGGATTCATACAGCACCTGCTGCGAGCAGTTGAGGCTGCGGGCTTTCTCCATCAGCTTCACGGCCTCGTCCTTCCGGTTCAGATGGGTGAAGCAGGCGACGGCCAGAGAGCGGTAGGTCATGTAATTTCCCGGCTCCGCTTCCGTGCTTTCCACAAAAAGCTTGGCCGCGGCTTCGTACTGGCGCTTATCATACAGCAGGCAGCCCAGCAGGAAGGGGGCTTTCACGGCATTTTGTTCCCGTGCAAAGGTCAGGACCCGAATCTCGGCCAGACGGGCGGGGTAGGTGTCCCTGATTTCGGCAGCATCTGCCAGACGGAGGGTTTCTTCATAGTCCATGCCCTGCTTGCGGCGCAGGTACGCCAGAGTATACAGGGTCATGGTGGTGTGGGTGTGGTACTTGCCGAACTGTTCCAGCAGTCTGGCGGCAAGGGCATACTGTCCCATGGATTCCAGATCGAAAACCATATCCAGCACAGTCTGGTCGGGGGCGGAATCCAGCTTGGTGAAGAAGTGCGCTTCCTCCACGCCGCCCAGCCAGCGAACCAGATTGTTCATGCGATCCTCGGCCATGACACGGTCGAGAACATCCTGAGCCGCTTTTTTGTTCCCCAAATCCCGGTAGGCCAGAGCCATGACCACCGGCGCCAGCGGATGCTGGGCATCCCGGCTCAGAGCCAGTTGGGCGTGTGCCAGGGCGGCTTCCGTATCGCCCTGCTGCATGGCGATACAGGCGGCTCTTGCCATGGCTTTGGCAACGGCGCTGCCGTTCCAGGCGGCCTTGCGGTACTGATCGTAGGCCTCCGCAGAGCGTTCCTGTGCTTCCAGAATCAGACCCAGCAGATAGTACGGGTCGCCGGACTGAGTGTGCATGTTGAATTTTGTCAGGGCGTCAAGACCCTTCCGGGCGTAGCGCTCCGCCTCGGACAGGCGACCCATCTGATAGCAGTATTTAGCCATGCCCAGCAGGCAGTCCGCGTGGTAGGGGTCACGCTTTAACCCTTCCAGCCAGTAGGCATCCGGCATGACAGCCGGATCCCGGTACTGCTCCACATGGACGCCGGCCAGATACAGCTCGTCAGCACTGCGAACCTCGGATGCCAGCGGCATGGGATCTTTGACGGGCGGCTTTTTCAGGTTATCCGGCTTTTCCTCCCGGTAACAGGCAATCGTTTTTCCGCCGGCGGTGACGGAAATGGCAACGCAGCCCTCAGGGCGGGCCCAAGAGAGCATAACGGGAGATGCCGCGTTCAGCGTCACCTGCTCCGACAGGATGGTCTTATTGCCGCAGGCGATCTCAACATGGGCGTCACCAAAGGTTTCCGTAGCCTGAATCCAGACATGCTCCGCTTGCAGCGACAGGGCGCATTTCAGGTTCGCGTAGTCCGGCGTGCCGATCTTCTGAATGGGATACCAGTACTGGGAAAATTCCTTGGTCTCGTAGGGTTCCAGCCATGCAAAATTGGGCTGGTTGTCGGTGTAGGAGCCTGCCATCAGCTCAGCATACTGGCCGTCGGTATCGGTCAGAGTATTCTCCCATGTCTTGGACAGCTGATTGTACGCCCAAGTGAACATTTTCTTGCCGGGGGAGACGTGGTGGTCGCCGATGTGGACGACGCCGCAGTCTAAGCCATGGTCATAGCCGCCGAAGAAATCATATTGGGAAGCACAGGCAAAATAGGAGGTGGCATCCTTTGTGTTCTTGTGCCAGGAGATGTCCCGGGCGGTGGTCATATCGATGCCGTTGAAGGTGGCGTCCCCGGCAATGGGGTAGGAGATCCGGGAGTCCAGATAATGGAAATTCACATAGGTGACGTCTTTGGGGAAGAAGATCTGGTAGCTTTCGTTCACGGGAACTGCGGCGTTTTCCCACCACAGGAAGCTCTTTGTCACGGGGGTGCGGTTGCACAGCTTCACGCGGGTTTCCAGATAAGCACAGCCGGGGCGCAGGACGATGCCCACCATGCCCTTCATCCGGTCGATGGGGTCGTGCTCGGACAGCCAGCAGATGACGCTGCCGTCACCGCATTCCTCCGTTTCAAAATCGCAGGGCAGGAAGCCGGAAGGCCGGTGGTGGTAGGGCCAGTTGAACTCCACGCCGCCGGAGATCCAGGAACCAAGCGCCCCGATGAGACCGGGCTTGATGACATGCTGGCGGTAGAAGAAATCGTAATCGGTGACCTTGTCCCGTGCGGCAAAAATCCGGCCGCCGATCTCCGGCAGAACCAGCACGTCCAGATACTCGTTTTCCAGATGAACAACGGTGTAGCTGCGTTCGATTTTCCGTTCCCGGTTTACTTCCAGGGTGACCTTGTTGGGATAGGGGCGGCCTGTGGAGCGCTGGTGAACCCGATGCTCGGAGAACAGCGGCATTTCTTCCTTCCCAGGCTCCGGGTAGGTGGGGAGCATAAGCTGTTCAATGCGGATGGATGCGTTGGACATGGGAATCCTCCTTTTATGGATACGTGACAGTTTTGGATGGTTCGTTAGTATCATAATACTGCATATTCTACAAATAGAGAAGTCCAAAATCCGGAAAATTCTACAGCGTTTTTTAGACGAACCCCCCGGATTGACTTATTTGTGAAAACTGTGCTATCATAGGGGAAAACCAAAAGGAGGGCTCAGCGATGGTATATCTGATGGTGGAGCAGCAGTTTGCGAAATACCCATGGTGTCAGCGCACCATCCGGGGTATCTTCGAGGAAGTGCGGAAGCGCCGCATCCATGTTCAGGAGGTCAGCGAGCTTCCCGGTGGGGCGGAGGAGCGCTCCTGCGTGCTTCTGGTAGGCGCTTCCGAAGAATGGATCAATCAGACTGCCCGCGAGGCAGGCAGCTTGGGGCTTCACCCCGTTGTCCTGTCCAACCGGGAGACCAATTCCTCCGGGCTCAGTGTCAGCTCTGTGAAGATGGACATTCACAGCTCCATGGAACTGGCGGTGGACTATCTGAGGACGCTGGGCAGGGAAAGACTGGCGCTGTTCGGGGTCAATCCCAGTGCGTCCTCCGACCTCTGGCGTGCCAGACGCTTTGGAGAGCTGACCGGGCGGGAAGGGGATGTTTTCTTTCTGGGTTCCTCCGTCAACGAGATTTTCGACCAGTTTTACGAAAAAATCCACCGCTACGATGGGGTGATCTGCGCCAGCGACTACGCTGCCGTCAGTCTGGTGGGCAGGCTTCGGGAAAAGAACTATGCTATCCCGGAGAAGCTTTATGTTGTCGGTTATGGGGATATGTTCCTGTCCAGACTGTTCCGGCCGTCCATTACGTCCATTTCCGACGACTATGAGAGCTTTGGAAAAGCGGCGCTGGCCATCTGTGCCATGATGGAGAAAAACGACGCGTTCTCGGTTGTCAGCGTCAAGCTCAAGAGCCGGCTGCATATCCGGGAGACGACGGAAAGCCGTCCCTATCTTCCGGATAACCGCCCGGTCACGCCGGTGCCGATTCCGGAGAACCGCTTTTTCGGGGATATGGAGTTTACCAAGCTGGCCAATCTGGAAACCATGTTCAATGAGTGCGACGAAACGGACTTCATGCTGCTGCATCTGCTGCCGCAGGAGCTGTCCTATTCCGTCATGGCGCAGCAGTGCTTCATTTCCGAAACCGCGGCAAAATACCGGGTAAAGAAAATGCAGAAGCTTTGCGGTGCGGACGATCGGGAGGAACTGGCAGAGATGATGCGAAATATCCTGTAAAGGCAAAAGAGGCAAAAGAGGTGCGCTGCCAACGGGAGGCAGCGCACCTCTATTTTTATTGACCGCCGTACTGCCGTACCAGCTCCGTCAGCTTTGGGACGGCATATTCAAAGAAGCTACGGAACGCGCCGCAGTAGCGGTTCACACCCGGACGGCCGTCCGGCATCGCCAGCCGATCCC
>OHRZ01000825.1_pt1 | contig 9809 bp, 5 predicted proteins | sample 1578621 | NCBI WGS metagenome assembly OHRZ01 (sample SAMEA3879554, study PRJEB24766) | human gut metagenome | biome: human-associated habitat; feature: feces | place: USA | collected 1985/1987 | reverse complement strand
GGCCTGACGGATGATGCCGCTTAGCCGATATTTATTTTTTTAACGGACTATTGAAGTAGGAGATAAATAAGAAAAAGAGATTATAAGAAATAAGCATATAAGATAGAAAAATTGTTCAAAGATGTCAAATGACGTTTTATTCTATCTTGCTTGCTTTGTTTTTATTGGTAGTTTTTAACATTTGAGAGGGGTGAAAAAGGAAACGTTTAGATGCATTATCATGCATCAGAATCTGTGTTTTATAAGATGTGAACATCTAATTTCTCGTTATAAAACATCGTTTTTTTCGTCAAAATGCTATTTAAAAGTTTATCATTGTCTTTCTAAAGTCCATAGTTACGTCGCTAAAGTTCATAGTTACGTCGCTCAAGTTAATAGTTACGCTATAGGAGTGGCTGTTTTTCGTTTCCGGTCATTGATTGGGTATTGACGAAGGTGAAAGATTATTCAGATTAGCTGCAAATCTCTGTTGAAGTCTTTCTTTCAGAAAAAAACTTTCACGCTTTCACGGTCCTATAAATTATTGGAATTCAAAGGATTGTTGTGAAATCAATGTTTCATGCGTCCTTATAGGCATCTTTCACGGTAAATGCCTTGTACATAGTTGGTTACGGTGAAACTTCACGGGTGAAACTTCTTCATACACAATAGAAACGCTCGTAAACAGGATGAAGGATGTGAAACATCTTGAATAAATGGCACTACGTGGGAGATTTCATGCTTTTTGATAAGAACGGATAGAAAAAAATGGTCATAAAGACTGCTCTATTCGGCTTATTTCATTATTTTTGCTGGGTACAATTAATCTGTTTAGTGTGATGATGATAAAAACCGGTTACCTTATATCGCTCATAGTATTGTTTTTGTGTTTCCCTTTGGATATACGTGCACTTCAGGACGATTTGATTTTGAAACGGATGGGTGTGGAACAAGGGTTGTCGAACAATTATGTGGTAGATATTACGCAAGATAACCAGGGCTGTGTATGGATTGCAACAGAGTCCGGACTCAACAAGTTCGACGGACGTTACTTCACTGTTTATAACCGAAACAATTCACAGATTAGCGGCAATGAACATAACGCATTGCTTTCCGTGCCGCAAGACAATACGATCTGGATAGGAACGCAGCGCGATGGTATCAGTATCTTTGATGTGGGCAGCCAGACGTTTGAGACTTTAGACGTATATGGCGGACTGATTACAAACGACGTGACCGACCTGAAAATGGCGGCGGACGGTGGTGTCTGGATTACTCATTATCATTTGGGCATCGATCATTACGACCGGAAGACGAAGAAGATAGAGTGTTACAGCACGTCCAATGTCAAGGGATTTACGGGCCGTAACTGGACTTCGTGCGATGACGGGAAAGGCCATCTCTATGTGGGACACGTGAATGACGGTCTCAGTATCATCGACTTGAAGACACGTACTTGTGAGAATTTCCGCCATTCTACTGACGACCCCAAGAGCATTCCGAGTAATACGGTTCATGCCATTCTGATGGATAGTGCGGAACGGATGTGGGTCGGTACGGAAAACGGTCTTTCTTTGTTCAATCCGGTTACGAAGGAGTTTACGACCTTCCGTAATCAGCCTGACAATCCCCGTTCTCTATTGTCCAATCAGGTGTACGATATTAGCCAGACACGCGATGGAAACATTTGGGTTTGTACCAATATGGGCGGAGTCAGCATTCTTGATTTACGCCAAAATTCTTTTATCCGCCCTGAACAGGTGCAATTCCGCAATCTTGTAGTGACAAACGATATACATGGTTTGTCTTCACCCAATGCGCGGTGTTTGTTCGAAGATTCTTTCGGTAACATCTGGATTGGTAATTATCGGGGTGGTGTGGATGTCATCAGCCATTTGCAGCCTTTGTTCAAAACGCTGCCTTATCAGATGAAACGCTATGGTGAGTATACCAACAAACAGGTGTGGGGAATCAACGTCGATGCGGACGGACACTTGTGGCTGGGCGGAGAGAATGAGGTTGCAGTATTCGACAAAGGGAAAATGAAAGATTTGCTAAGGCCACAGGCTGTGAAGAATACGCATGTGAATGTCATTTATACCGACCGTTCCGGCGACCTTTGGATGGGGATGTATCTGGATGGGGTGACAGTATATCGCCACAAAACGGGACGAATGGAGCGGATTAGCAGTGGATATCCTAATCTTGATGTCAGGTGTTTCTATGAAGATACGGATGGTAAAATGTGGATCGGTACAGAGAGCGGTATCTACAGCTATGAAAACGGACAGCTTGGTTGCGAAGACAGCATCAATAATCAGTTGTCCGACAATATGGTTCACAGCATTCTGCGTGACAAGCAGGGAAAACTGTGGATCGGTACCTTTGGTAAAGGTATTCAGATCTTGAACCGTCACAATAATTTGGTTTATAGCCTGACTACAGACAATGGAATGGCTTCGAATGCTGTATCCCATTTGGCTATGAATAGCCGTGGTGAAATCTGGGCTGCAACAAGAAACGGCCTTGTTTTCTTTGAACGGACGGACAATCCGAATGGATTCCGTATATTTTCAGAGAAAGACGGCATAGAGAACAGTTATGTCAGAGCCATACAGGAGGATGAGAAAGGTAATATTTGGTTCAGTACAAACAATGGTATTTCGTGTTATGAGAAAGCGACAGGAATGTTCAGAAATTATAATTACCATGACGGCGTTCCCCGTGGTGACTTTATGGACGGATCGGTTTGTCGGACAGCTGATGGCACTATTTATTTTGGCTCGCAGAATGGTGTATGCTATTTTCATCCTGCTACTCTTGATAATGGTGACAAGGTGGCGCCAGTAGTCTTTACTGAGTGTCGGAGTATGACGGGGGATTTACGGCCGGAGTATGCCGAGGTAATGGTCCCCATCGTTAAGAATAAGATTAAGCTTTCTTATCGAAACAATAATCTGAGAATTGGCTTCAATGTGACCGATTTCTCACAAGCAGGTCAGGTGGAGTATATTTATCAGATGGAAGGGTTGAATGATTCCTGGTACAATACGCATGGTGAGAATCAGGTTATGTTCAGGAATCTGCCCTACGGAAATTATACGTTCAAGGTGAATGCCCGGATGAGAAATCAAGCTTGGACGGATGAGAATATTGCCTCATTGACGTTGGTAATCGAACCACCTCTATGGTTGGCGTGGTATGCAAAGTTGTTCTATGTAGCTGTAGCATGCCTGATTCTCTTTTTTATTCTGCGTTTCTATAAGCATAAACTTGATTTGGAGAATAAACTGAGTCTGGAGCACCAACAGCTGGAGAATGGAGAGAAACTTAATGCAGAAAGGCTTCGTTTCTATACCAACATTACACACGAGTTGCGTACGCCGCTTACGCTCATTATCGGGCCTTTGGAAGATCTCCTGTCGGATAAGTCGCTATCACAGAAACATGCGGAACGTATCGGTATCATACATAGCAATGCCAACAGGTTGTTGGCGCTGATTAACCAGATATTGGAGTTCCGAAAGACAGAAACTCAGAATCGGAAATTGCTGATAGAAAAAGCTAATCTTGGGAAGTTGGTAAGAGAAATCGGTTTGGGTTTTAAGGAATTGAATCAGAACAGTCGAGTCGATATCGAGGTGAAGATTGAAACAGAAGAAACAGAACTCTATTTCGATCCCGAAATAGTAAGGATTATCCTTAATAATCTGATGTCCAATGCCATGAAGTATACGCCTGAGGGAGTCATCACTTTATCTCTCGACAAGCGTGAGGAAGCCGGGCAGAACTATACTGAAATCAAGGTTAAAGATACAGGGTTCGGCATTGATCCGGAGTCAATACCTCACATTTTTGATCGTTATTATCAGGCGGAGGGCAAGCATCAGGCTTCAGGCACAGGCATAGGGTTGGCTTTGGTGAAGTCATTGGCCGATTTGCATGAAGCAAAGATCATGGTGGAAAGTGAACTGAATGAAGGTAGCTGCTTTACTCTCAGCCTTTTGACCGACAATACATATCCTCATGCACAACATAAGCAGGAGGTTTCAAGTAGTGCTAAAACATCTGTAGCTGAAACTGCTGTTAAGGATTCATTGGCTGAAGGGGAAGATGCACGTCCCGTTTTGCTAGTGGTAGAAGACAACAATGATATCCGTGAGTATATCCGAAGTTCCTTCGAGGATATGTATGAGGTACTTACTGCTTCCAATGGAAAAGAAGGCTGGGACATTGCCAAGGTGCGTATACCTAGTGTCATTGTCAGTGACATTATGATGCCCATTATGGATGGTATTGCTTTCTGTAAACGTGTGAAGCAGGATATGCGTACCAGTCATATTCCTGTGATTTTACTGACGGCCAAAGATAGTATTCAGGATCGGGAAGAAGGGTATGCTGTTGGAGCCGATTCATTTATAGCCAAGCCTTTCAGTGCTCGTCTATTGACTCGGAGAATTGAGAATCTGCTGGCTGGTAGAAGAAAGTTGGCGGCCCTGATTGCTGCAAAGACTGTATCGTCGGTAGGTTCGTCTACTCAAGAGGCTTTAAAGGATCTGGGTGAAGGAAATCACACACTGAATAAGCTTGATCGCGAGTTTTTGGATAAGGTAGCCCGTATTATTGAAGAAAATCTTAGCATGGAAAAGATTGATGTGGGGTTCATTGCCGACAAAATGTGTATGAGTCATTCTACGCTTTATCGGAAAATTAAGTGTCTAACAGATATGTCGGTCAACGAATTTGTGAGAAAAGTGAAGTTGAAGAAAAGTGTGGATCTCTTGTTAGGTGGTGAGTATAGTATTGCTGAGATCTCAGACTTAGCCGGTTTCAGCAGTGTGGCTTATTTCAGACAGTGCTTTAAGGATGAATATGGCATGGCTCCTTCGGAATATCTGAAGCAGAAGAGCCGGGGGTGATATATTATATTTCAGGCACAGATGACAATTTATCTGTATCATCCGTGCCTGAAGGGTCGGACGCACCGTGGTGCGTCCCTACATGCTGTTATTATCAGAATAAATCCCACGTACGGATTTCATCCTTCCAATGGTGATCTTTGGGGAATGGTTGTTCGCTCCAAGCTCGTTTGCTGGTCCAGTCCTGGGGGGCATCGGTCCAGAATGGATGGCTGGCTGGCAGCCCCAAAGGCAGGAAAGCCAGGGAAGTCATGTATAAGCTACCATTGTTGGTGTACCAGTCTGCAATATTGGGCTGTCGTCCGCTGAATCCAATGGTCAAATAACCACCTTCATTGAAATTGTTGCCGCTGGCAAACATACGTCTCATGACGGCAGTGAGGGCGCAACGTACCTGAGCGTTGGTCACACCAGCCGGCAGTTCCTGATACCAGGCCATCAAAGCGAGGGGTTGCATGGTAGCCATGCGGTAGGGGATGGATCGTCCGAAGACAGGGAAGGTTCCTTCAGGTGAGATGAAGCGTTCCAGTATCAGGCTGTACTTCTGGGCACGGTGCAAGGCACGGTCATAATACTTGGAATAATGTATGCGTGTATAAGCCTTGACGTCTTTCATGGCCTGAAGAGTTTCCAGATACATGGGATGGAATACATAGCTACTGTAATAGTCGAAAGCAAAGCTTGGGCCGTCAGCATACCAGCCGTCTCCGGTATACCATTCTTCTACCTTGCGGATAGCGGAATTGATACGATAGGCATCATAAGGTGCCCCGGCTTTAGCCAGGAAACTTTCGATAGTGGATGAGAAGAGCAGCCAATTAGTGTATGGCGGGTCGATACGGCGTAACAGCGTGAACTCTTCAATGTAGCGTTGCTTGGTGGTGTCATCCAAAGGTTTCCACAGCTGATCGAATGCACGGAGAAAGCTTTCTGCAATATAGGCTGCGTCTACTAGGGGCTGGCCTTCCTTACGCCACAGCAGGTAGTCGGGACTCTGAGGATCTACTGCGTTGGCGTAGCTTTTCAAAGCCCATTCGCGTAATTGCTTGCGCATGGCTCCTTCTGCTGTATTGTCATCGGGGAGGGTAAGCCATGGGGCGATACCTGCCATCAGACGGCCGAAAGCTTCCATGTAGGTTACTCTTTTGTCGCGACCGTCCCATGTAGGACTAACTTCTACAATCATGTTCTTTTGAAGTTCTCCTTTGGACATATTACTCAAGATTGGGGCAGCCATCTTGTAGGCAAGGTCGCACCAGTAAGCACGGTCTTGAGTCTTGGGAGCTTCCAGGTAACGTACATACTCACAGGCTGCCAACAGGAAGGCACCTACACCAAAGTTAGCGGTAGAGTTAGCATCGACAACCTGGCCGGGGATGGCTTTTTCGCCGATAGGTTGTACGTAACCCACAGCTCCGTTTTTCTGAAGAGCGGTTTTCGACAGGTAGTTCCATGCTTTGTTGACAATGGGCAGGTATTCAGCCTCGTCCAGATAACCGTTGTTGATGCCCCACAGGATACCATAAGTAAAGAAGGCAGTACCGCTTGTTTCAGGGCCGGGCGCATGTTCGGGATCCATCATACTGCGGGTCCAATAGCCTTCGGGTTGCTGGATGGCAGCTACTGCTTTAGCCAGTTTCTGGAATTTCTCCACGAAAAAGGCGCGATGCTTGTAGTCGGCCGGCAGATCTTTCAACACTTTAGCCAGTCCGGCCAGTACCCATCCGTCACCACGGGCCCAGAAGTCTTTTTTCCCGTTGACACTTTTGTGTTTGGGATAGACGTATTTGGCATCGCGGTAATAGAGATTTTCTTCTTTGTCGAACATGATCTGGTCGGAATAGGCGATATATTCGTATAACTTGTCCAGATAGAGAGAATTGTGAGTAATCTTATATAATTTTGTCATGACCGGCATAACCATGTACAGACCGTCGCTCCACCACCAATAGTCGTTTTGCGGAGTGCTCATCTGATATTCCATGACTTCGCGTGCACGCTTGATTTTATAGTCTTCAGGTGCCAGATTATAAAGGTCGGCATACGTTTGGAAACAAATCTGATAATCGCCGAACAGAACGTATTCGTCCGATTCTCCGTATGAATATTTCCACTGGGAACGGTCGTTGCTTTTGGCTCCTTTCCATTCGTTGTGTTTGGCCCATGCCTCGGAGTAGGCGCGGTAAGTCTCATTGCCTGTCAGGAAGTAAGCTTCCATGTTGCCGGTGTGATAGGCTGCGTTGTCCCAGAAAGAACGTACTTCTGGCTTGTTTTCAGCTTGCCAGTGTTGGTTCACTTTGTCAATGATCTTTCGGACCTGTTCGGCCTCGGAAGTCTTGGCAAATGTTGCAACCGGTAATAGTCCAATGAAACAGGCTGCAAATGTTTTAAGAATTTTGTTCATAAGTTTTGTATGTTAATTATTGTTTGGTATTGATCTCGAGTACATATACGGGAGTTGGTTCGGAAGCGATTTGTTTCTCGCCGTCGCCCTGATGGGTTTCTTGTACGAAAACATGAAGCTGACGGTTTTGTTTCCACAATTCCGTATCGAGACTGGGCTCCCATGCGTCGACACTGAAGTCGGTAAGATCAGTCACTTGCCATTCTCCGCTTTTGAGGTCAGCGGTATAGGCCATGGATACCTTGCTGCTACGTTCAGCATCGCGAAAGAGGAAGAAGGCACGTCCTTTGTTTACTGCAATGCGGGGGCGAGAAATGGGAATCATTTTGGTACCTCCTCCTTTCAGAGAGAAAGCTTGTGTGCGATTCATGATGGGGCGGTTGTGCCAGTTGATGCCGTCATGCCAAACCAGACGATACTGGGGAATGGTATTGTCAGTATCGCGCCAGTAGGTGACAATATAAGGATGACCTTCCGTGTCGGCACTCATACTGGTTTGGTTGATAAGTTCGCTGTTTTGGGGAATACGGCAGGCGTATTCTGCATTAGCTTCACGTATGGGCAGATTATAAGTTTCGCCATTCGATTTTTGCCATGTTTTTCCCCCGTCTGATGAACAGGCGTAGCATAGGTCGTGGTTGGTTTCTACCATCCATGTTTCCCGCCATACCCACGAAAGATGGATTACGTCTTTGGCATCTACGTACAGTTGCCAGTAGGCATTACGCTGTCCCTCGCCATCGATGAGCACGTCTTGGACACGTTGCCATTTACGTTGTTTCAAATTATAACGGTTTAATACGAGATTTCCTCTTCCGGATGCTCCTGAACGATAGACGAAGAGCAAATCTCCGGTGGAGAGACGGTAAAATTCTGGATAAGTGACATCGGCTTCGTCTTTACCGGTCATCGGTTCTTTCTCTCCTAAAACAAGGGATTCGGGAGCCGTACTGCGACAATAGTTCAGCGGTTGTCCATGATGATCAAAAGCAACATGCAAGTAGCCTTCACCGTCTACCATTAGGCTGATGACATTGTGGGCATCAGTTACATTACCTTTGTATTGTGAACGCTGAAGTTCCCAATGTTCGGAGCCTAGTTTGCGTTTACCGATAACCATATAGCCGTCGGCGTCGTAATAGGCTGTGTATTGATTTTGCTTGAAGGTAACAAGCGAACTGTTGCGGAATACGGTTGTGTTGACTGAAGTGGAACTGTAACCTTTTCCTATTTGAACTAAATGTTGAGCTGATGCAGACAAGCTGCCTATAATGAATGTAAATAATAAGATGGCGTATTTCATGATAAATTATAGATTATTGTTTGTGCAATATTCGCAAAATTATTTGATACCCGCAATGTGTGGAGGGGTAATTTCGATTCCAACAGGTCAGATTGACGGATTTATGTATCTGAATGATTAATTTTTCGTTCTGTAATTGATCCATTTCTTTAGTAAATCAGTCGAAATTCTGCCCATACAGGCAGGTGATCGCTGATGCCTCCTTCGTATCGAGGGCCGATATAAGTACGGAAAGGCTGGACTCCGCCGAATCTTTTGTCCGGAACCAATAGGAACGGTAGGCGAGCTACTCCAGCATGTGCTTCACTGGTAGTGAGTGGAGCATCGGGCTTTAGCAGATTACCTGATACAATAAGGTGGTCAAGCAATCCCCATTCCCCCTGATATTTGTAACTTCCATAGTTTTTCTCCTTTTGGACCTTACGGGCTAGCAAGTGGTATAGCTGATCGTTACGAGGCGTATTGCCGGGAACGAGAGCTTCTGCCTGTATGACTTTCTTGATGGATCGATTGTGAGGATAGTCGTTAAAGTCTCCCATGATTAGTAGCTGTGGATATTGCCGAAGGCTGATGATACTGTCTGCTGTCTGTTTTAGCCGGTGGGCGGCCTTTAGTCGATATGGTTCACTCTCTTTCGCACCGCCTGAACGGGACGGGAAATGAGCGATCAGTATGTCTAAGGTATCGCCGTTCAATAACATCCCGCTTACATGCAAAATATCACGTGTAGGCCGGTCGGATGGTCGGGGTTTGTCGATGGTTATGCTGTGATTGTCTAATAATTTAAACAAGCCACGTTGATAGAGTAAGGCCACATCAATACCACGTTCGTCGTTGGAGTGGGTCAGCACATAACGATATCCGACTTCACGCAATACGGAGTAGTGTGTCAGATCATACAATACACTGTCATTTTCAACCTCACATAGGGCTATTAGTGCTGGAGGTGTCCATTCGCCCACGGCAATGAGAGTGCGGCCGATGTCGTTCAGCTTTTTCTTGTATTTTGAATAGTTCCAATGGCGAACAGACTCGGGTAGAAACTCGTAGTCGTTTTTTAGTGAGTCATGATAGGTGTCAAAAAGGTTTTCTACATTGTAACTGACTACACGGAAAGTCAAAGTATCATTATTTTGTGCCTTACATAACACAATAGTCCGTTAAAAAAATAAATATCGGCTAAGCGGCATCATCCGTCAGGCCA
>OHRZ01000805.1_pt1 | contig 9979 bp, 8 predicted proteins | sample 1578621 | NCBI WGS metagenome assembly OHRZ01 (sample SAMEA3879554, study PRJEB24766) | human gut metagenome | biome: human-associated habitat; feature: feces | place: USA | collected 1985/1987 | reverse complement strand
AGGTGGTGAGGCAGGCAACCTGGCCGGGAAGTTCGGCATAACCGACACAGTCACTGACGGTAGATTTTTCAGGGTCAACCAGATTGTTGAGCTGAGAGGTAATGGTGGGGTACATGGCAGCATTCCCCTGCTGGAAAACGGCGGAGGCCTCCGGCCACTGGTTATTGGTTGCGCCACTGGTGGTGTACTGGTTGAGCTCGATCAGGAACTCAAGCGCCTTTTTTGCCTCAGGTGTATTCAGATTGCAAACCTTGTTATCCTCGCTCAAGAAGCTGCCGCCAGCCTGGTAAAGGAGATTGAGATAAACGTCCATAAGGGAATTCAGAGACAGCGGCAGGGAAACGCCGACCATATTCCCTTCAGTGAGCTGCTTTGCAAGCGCAAGATACTCATCCCAAGTCGTGGGAGGTGTATCGATTAGGTCGCTGCGATAAGCCAGCAGCTGGCCGTTAAATTTCCATGGCATAGCCAGGAGCTTGCCGTCTATTGTATTGGCGTCGATAACGGACTGTGCAATATCCTCCACATCAAAACTTACATCACACAGCGCCGAATTGTTGATGAACTGGTTCATATCCGCAAGCCAGTTCCCCTCGCTGAACTCTGAAAGCCAATACTCCGTTGTGGCGACCATGTCATACGCGCCATCAGGAGAAGATATATCCAGCATCATTTTATTCTTCAATTCGCTGTAGGCAATCTGTTCAATTGTGACCTTGATCCCGCTGATTTCATAGAACTCTGCAGCCTTCTGTGCCATCCAGTCCGCTTCGTAGCCGGAGTGGCGCAAAAACGTGAGTTCCGTACCTACATAGGGAGCATAGATGTTTTCAGCATCTACACCCGCTTCTGTCCGGGTCACACTGGTAGTCGTTCCCTGCGTAGAAGAGGTACTGTTGGAAGAACCGCACCCGGCGAACAGCATCAGGATCATTGCTGCAGCAAGCAGCATGGCGATAGTTTTTTTCATGCTTCTTCTCCTTTTTTATTTGTTTTTGGAATATTGGGTACTTCGGACTACAGGTTAAACAGTTTTGCGGCGTTGTCGTAATAGATCTTCTGTTTTTCCTCGTCGGTAAAGGGAACATTTTCCAAGTTTTGGATTTCCGGGCAGATATCGCAGAAGGGGATGCAGCTGCCAAACAGGATCTTATCGAGGCATCCTTCATTGATAGCGCTTCTCAGAACATTGAGCATCTGATTCATATTCGCCAGGTCAGCATAGATGTTATCATAAATCTCACTCATGAACCGCGAGCAGTTAGCGTGTGTCGAATCTTTGAAGGCAGAGCCATTGATAAACCTGATACCGGGGAACATGCGCGCCATTTTCTCCAGCATAAAAGGCGCTTCCAGAACAGAGTACTGGGAAGTATTCGACAGCACAACAGGGTTTTCGTACTGCATTGCATGCTCGAAAAAGGCGATCATCGTTGGGTTGTCCATTGTCAGGCCGGTCTTGTCATTAGAGAACATAAGCCCGGAAAGCCCAAGCTCTCCAAATATGCGGTCAACCTCCGGGACGGCTGCCATGCCGTGCCGCGGGTTCACAACGCCCAGTCCGCGCACGAAGCGATCCGGATATTTCTGCAGTGCCGCGGCAATGTAATCGTTTTGCTGAGCGCTGCTTTTTATGCCATAGGGCGTGGGATAATCGGGGACAGGGGAAATAACGGCAAACTCAATGTCATTTCTGTCCATCCGTTCCAGCGCCATTTCCGGCGTGTAGCGGCGATAAAGGTCTTCGCCTACGTGTACATGAACGTCAATTTTCTTTGCCATAGTCAGTCACCGACCTTTCCGAATACTCTTTCAAAGTTTCCGTAATAGATTTTGTTTCTATCCTCATCCGAAATGTCCGCCTGTTCCATAAGCACCTTATCCATGCAGAAGCTTTCTGGCCAATAGGGGTTGTCAGAGCCAAACATCAGCTGATCAACAGAGCCAAGCTTGTCAATCATCGTTTCGATCGCTCTGTTGTGGGACCAGGTGCAGCAGGTGTCCAGATAGACGTTGGGACATGCCCTGGCAATCGCGGCCATATTGTCGATCTGAATCATGGACATCATGGGATGTCCGCACAGGAAGGTGATATCCGGGAATTTCTGTGCCAAGACCCAAAGCCCAAAGGGAGGCTCCAGCATGGAATGCTGTGCAGTGTGAACCTGAATGACCCGGGATTTTTCGTAATGCATGACCTCATTGAGGATTTCCTCCATTACCGGAGCATGAATCTCGACACCGGCAAAATCATGGTGGAACATCAGTCCGCCCATGCCAAGTTCGCCTAACGCATGAGTCGTCTCCTCTGCGGCCGCCTTTGCGCCGTGCCGCGCCTCAGCCACGCCAAAAACAAGTGGGAAAACGTCGGCGTTGTTCTTCTGGATATCCGCCACCTGCGCATTCATTTCCTTTACAGACTTGATTCCCTCCGGGTCCTCAAAGCCGGGAATTGGGGATACGACGGAATGCGTGATGCCATGGCGGGACATTCTGGAAGTAACGATCTGAATGCTCCCGCCCACGTACAAAGCGGCGCTACTGCCAACATGCACGTGAACATCTATTACTTTGCCCATTGATATGACCTCCATATGTGATGTGTGAAATTGTTTCTCAAGCGCTTAAGTAAATACCACCAAAAAGTGTTGTAAAAATATATATAAAACAACGAATTCAAAGAAATCGCAGTGGTATCTCCATAGATAGCATGGTATATTAGGTCAAAAACCGCTTGACTTTATTTATTCAATAAACTATAATAGCCAATGAAGGAAAATAATACGCAGTACTTAGTAGAGGGTATATGAAAACTACCGTAATCAACCAAGCGCTGATGAAAGAAAAGAATCAGCGTTTGGTAGCGTACACGCTATGGCGCAATTCCCCAATATCCAGAACTGGCCTTGCAAAAAAGACCGGTCTGAACAAAGCGACAATCACCAACATCATCGCCGACCTCACCGAGGGTGGCATGGTAAAATGCTGTGGTTCCTTGCAGGGCAATGTCGGCAGGGCGCAGAATCTGATCATGTTTAATGAGGAATATGGTATGTGCGGCAGCATCATCATCAGGCCGAATACCATCTTTCTGGCTGTCGGAAATCTGCGGGCCAAAATACTATGGAGTCAGGAACTGCATTTTTCTGTCAGCGAGCTTCCAACAGAAGTGATCAAGCGCACCGCAGAATGCTTGGACGGGGGAATCAAAAGCTGCAAAAGCAAATCCGGCAGGCTGATCGGCATTGGCGTGGGCACAGCCAGTCTGCTGCGGCACGACGATGATATGCTTTATGCGATCCACAGTATCGACTGGCACAACATTTCCGTGCTGGATTACCTGCGCCACTACTTTAATGTTCCCATCCTTGCCGACACGGTTTCCAACTGTTCTGCCATTGGCGAGAGGTACTTTGGGATTGCAGAGGATGTCTCGGATATGATCTATCTCTCTGTTGGTTATGGCATTGGCGCAGGAATTGTGGTCAACGGGAAGCAATGCCGCGGTTCGGAGGGCTTTGCCGGCGACGTAGGTCACATGGTCATTGACCCGAACGGTCCACAATGTCCCTGCGGAAAAAAAGGATGCTGGGAGGTAATGGCCTCCAGCATTGCGGCAGGAGAATCCTTCAAGTCTCTTGCCGAGAAGGCAGAATCGGGAGATCCCGCGGCAATCTCCATGCTTAACAAAATTGGCTGCAATCTGGGGATCGGCATTTCCAACTTGATAAATGTTCTCAATCCGCAGCTTGTAGTACTGGGCGGTGAAGTCGTTCACGCGGGAAAGTGGGTAATGAACCCCTGCCGGAGTACAGTGCGGGAGCGTGCATGGCCATGGGTCGTTGAGCATACCAGGATTGACTTTTCTGGTGTGACCGGTGAGTACGCCGCCAGCGTGGTCGGAACCATGACGAAAGTGATTGAATATTTCCTGGATTAAAAGAAAGGAGCTATTTTACATGAACATCGAAAAAAAGCTTAAAGAGATGAGCATTGAACAGAAGGCAGCGCTCTGCGTCGGAATGAATTTCTGGATGACCAGAGAATACCCGGATCTGGGAATTCCCTCGCTGTTTTTGTCTGATGGGCCTCACGGACTCAGAAAGCAGGATGTGAACGCCAGTGACCACCTGGGCATCAACGAAAGCCATCAATCCGTGTGCTATCCGACAGCATGTACGACCGCCTGTTCGTGGGACAGAGATCTTATGTTCCGCATGGGCAGTATGCTTGGAAGAGAGGCTGCACAAAGCGGCGTTGACATACTGCTCGGGCCTGGCATAAATATCAAGCGCTCCCCGCTCTGCGGAAGAAACTTTGAATACTTCTCCGAGGATCCGTATCTTGCTGGCCAGCTTGCAGCCTCGTTTGTACGCGGTATCCAGAGCGCTCCAGTTTCCGCCTGCGTAAAACATTTTGCCGCCAACAGTCAGGAAAATCGGCGGAAGGCTATAAACGCAATCATGGATGAACGGACATTGCGTGAAATTTATCTTCCCGCATTTGAAGCCGTTGTCCGTCTCGGCGATGTGGATGCCGTTATGACCTCCTATAATAAAATAAACGGCGAATATCCCGCGCAGAACAAGCACGTTTCGTCGGATATTCTCCGTGACGAGTGGGGCTTTGACGGCGTTCTTCTGACAGATTGGGGCGCCATGGACAAAATTGTGCCGTCGATCAAGGCAGGATTAAATCTGCAAATGCCAGGGGATGACGGCAGCAGTGCAGCAAAAATCGCCGCAGCAGTCAACGCCGGGGAACTTACGGAAGACGAGCTGAATAGGGCAGCCTCCGCCCTGCTCCGTCTGGCAGATAAGCTGTCCGCTGTTGCGCCCGTGAAACCGGTAACCCCCCAGGAATGCCATGACTTTGCCGCAGAGGTCGCCCGCAATTCCATGGTATTGCTGAAAAATCAGGGAGGGCTGCTCCCGCTTTCCGCAGAAGACAGTGTCGCTGTGATCGGTGAGATGGCGGCATCCCCCAGATATCAGGGAGCTGGCAGCTCACACGTAAACCCATACCGCATTACCAGCGCACTGGAGGAAATGCGGAAGGTATGTCCAAAGCTCGTCTATGCCCAAGGATACAGCGGGGAAGAAAGCACGGACGCACAGATGGCTGAAGCTGTAAACGCCGCAAAAGAGTGCCATGCAGCAGTTCTGTTCATCGGCCTCCCGGCCGCCTACGAGTCCGAAACCTACGACCGCACCCGGCTTTCCATCCCGGATGCATATTGTCGTCTGGTTGAGGCGCTTGCAGCGGCAAATCCCAACCTTGTTGTCGTGTTAAGCAACGGTTCGGTAATTGAAATGCCCTGGATAGACAGAGTCCCGGCCATACTGGAAGCATACCTGGGCGGAGAAGCCTCGGGAACCGCCGTAAGCGATCTGATATTCGGTCGCTGCTGTCCCAGTGGAAAACTCGCCGAAACCTTCCCCGTGCGTCTTGAGGACAATCCAACATATCTGTATACTTCGTCGGGTGGGGACAAATCCAACATTTTGGAATATCGGGAAGGGATATTTGTCGGATATCGTTATTACGAAAAAAAGCGCATCCCTCCCCTGTTCCCATTTGGTCACGGTCTTAGCTATACGGAATTCCAGTACAGTGATCTAAAACTCAGCGCAGAGCGTATAACAGATATGGAAGGGCTCTCCCTTTCCTTCAAACTGCGCAACGTTGGAAACTACTCCAGCAAAGAAGCTGTACAGCTATACGTGTCCAGGCTTCATCCCCCTGTTGCGGCACCGGAAAAAGAACTCAAAGAATTTGCTAAAGTTGAGCTTGCTGCGGGGGAAGAAAAAACAGTGACGTTCACGCTGGACAAACGGGCATTCGCGTACTATAACGTTGGGCTGAATGACTGGTACGTACCTCCATGCAACTACGAAATCCGCATTGGCACTTCTTCTGCAGATATCCGCCTGTGTGCACAGGTATATGTGGAACCCAAGAAAAAGTGGTACCCCAAAGCAGCACGGAACACCATTTTGAAGGACATCCTTGGAGATGAAAAGTGGTTCGAAATCTTCCGGGAAAAATACGAAGAAATCAGGCCATATCTTCCCTTTGGTCTGCCTAAAATGGACATTAACACCGACCCATTTGCTCGGGGAATGTTGAATAACATGACGCTGAACTCACTCGCCTCGTACGTCGGCAGTCATATGAGCGACAGCGACATAGATGAGCTTACCGAAAAACTGAACAAAGCCCACGATTAATCCGATAAAACATATCGTAAAACAGGAGCTGACCGGCGTTACCCGTCCGGTTGGCTCCTGTTTATTGCATTTTTCCCGCGATCAGCCATGGTGCGCCCTAATGATATGCTGCGTCGGCAGTGTCCGGGTTTGGACGCCAGCCTTCCATAAGTTCATCGTTCTCCATGATAAACGGGCGCGCTGTGCTCTGTCCCCAGGAGACATCGTACTTGCCCATGAGATAATCGCTCAGTTCCGTACGATCAGCAAAACGCAGCAGCCGGTACGGCTCCTGAAAGGCCACCTTTTCCACGAAATAAAGGGTCCCGTCATCCGCCGTCAGAAGCACCCCGACATGCCCGACAAACAGGATGGATTCCTCCTCGGTAGGCTTATCGTGGAAGAACACAGTGATGAGGCGGATTCTTTCGTTCTCCCGGAACGAAATCCCCCTGGATTTCCATTCCTCCTGCACAGCCTGAACATGATGTAGAACATCCGCGGTGTCTTCCGCCCTCATGGAGGAATACAGGGCGCGAAAATCGGTCAGACTGCTTCCCCCCAGCGCCTCCGGGTCAGTCCTAAGCGTTTCCTCGTCCATGAACAGCACATCTTCGCCCGCAGCATCCACAGGGGTGCTGTCTCCTGCGGACAGGAAGTCACCGAACAGTTCCATTGCGGTTATCCGGCAGTTATAGCCCGGAAAATTGCCGTTCTTTGCCATCCACGCATCCTGCATCTCATATGGGTCATATTTTGTGTCCAGCGGTTTTGCCTTTTCAAAACCCGCCGTCAGCCATTCCTCCCGCACGCTTTCATTGAAGCTGTCTACACGGTTGAAGAAGCCCTGAATGCGGTTTCCTGACACCCCGGCGCCGGAAAGCATATCTTCCAGAAGCTTCTGTGATACGCTGTCGTTGAGGTTCGTGTACTCGATTTTATCCAATGCCGGACGCTCATCCGGCGAATCCGTATCCGCGCCGCAGCCCGCGAATGCGGAAGCGATAAGAATAGCACATATTGCCAGCATGATCTGCCGAAATGATTTCATAATCTGCTCCATCCTTTCACAAAGCCTATTATACCACCCAGGCATAAAATCTATGCTAAGGGAGAGGCCGTTGGGGCGATTGGAACAGCGAAAGGCTGGCTTTTACTACCCGGCTGACAAAACGGATCATTTCCTCTTTGCTGTACTTGTCGTAACCCTCCACGACGACGTGCATCAAACCGTTTGACAAATGGGTATACATCATTTCCAGTTCTGTCTCAGTGGCTCCGGGCAGCTCTTTCCGCCAGTAGGCAATGCTGCCCTTCTTGGCCAAGGCAATCATCCGCATAAGAACCGTGGAGTTTGTATTCCCCAGAATCAGAACCCGGCAGGCTGCCTGATTCTGATCGACCATATCGTAGATCGCTTCGATCAGAGCCGTCACGTCAAACGAATTGACATAGCGAAGGGATTCCTCAAATGCGTCGATGAGCTCGTTCTCGATGCTCTCCATCAGGGCAAAACAATCGCTGTAATGGGCATAAAAGGTGGCACGGTTCAGCTGCGCCAGCGCGCAAACCTCCTTCACCGTGATTCTGTTTACAGGTTTTTCCTTCAGCAGCTTCAGAAAGGACTGCTTGAGCACCATTTGCGTATAGCGTTTTCTTGCATCCATCTTCTCCATATAGAGCCCCTCCAAAAAAAGTTTACAAAGATTATCAACACTTGGGCAGACGGTGTTGCTTTTCTTTCAGCCGTATGGCAAGTGCTGATTGTTTCCGTCTTTCCCCTCAAGTATACTGTACTTGTGAAAGATAATCAACACTTGTATGCTTATTGGGAGGAGGCTTTTTGAATGTTTGATCAATATCTTATTACAGGTGCTACCGGCTTCCTCGGTAGGGCTGTTGCAGAGGAGCTGGTGCGCCGCAGAGCGCAAGTGCATGCGCTTGTACTGCATAATGACCCCTATATCCATTTGCTCCCCAAAGAAGTCCATACCGTCGTCGGTGATGTGTGCGTGAAAAACTCGCTGGCAGACTTCTTTGCGGATGCCGGCAGCCGTACCTGTGTGATTCACTGCGCCGGTGTCATCTCCGTCGCGTCCAGACCCGGTTCGAAGCTCTATCAGGTCAATGTAGGTGGAACATGGCGGGTTCTTCGGCAATGTATGAAGCGCAATGTGGGAAGGCTGATCCATGTCAGCTCCGTCCATGCCATACCGGAAAAGCCAAAGGGCTGCATCATTACGGAGGATTGCGAATTTTCTCCGGGGCTTGTGGACGGAGATTACGCCAAGAGCAAGGCGACTGCAACAGAGCTGGTCTTCGATGCGGCGAAGCGCGGGCTGAATGCCAGTATTGTCTTTCCCTCCGGCATCATCGGGCCGGGCGACATACAGGGCGGGAGCTTCACCTCAATGGCGAAGTCTTTCCTCTCCGGAAAGCTGCCCTTTGCCGTTCGCGGCGGATATGACTTCGTGGATGTGCGGGATGTGGCAAAAGGCATCCTCGCCTGCTCCGAAAGCGGAGAACCCGGCAAGGGATACATTTTGTCCGGCCACTATGTCACCATTCGCAAGATGCTTCAGCTCGTGGGAAAGGCTGCAAAGCTGAGGTATCGCCCCATCTGCCTGCCGCTGGGGCTTGCAAAGCTGGCGGCTCCATACTACGAACGCCGAAGCCTGAGGGAGCAAAAGCCGCTGTTTTTCACCCCTTATTCCGTTTCCGTCCTTGCCTCAAACGGCTGCTTCAGCCATGCCGCAGCATCGGAACGCTTTGCATATCAGCCGCGCCCCGTGGAGGAGACCTTGCGGGACATGACAGCCTGGCTTCTGAATCAAAAGGGAACGTGATCCTCTACCAACCAAAAGCACCTTGGGCAGACTGCGCGTGCTACGGATATGCTCTGCAATCTCAGTTGCCACCAGCACACATTCTATGATATAATGGAAGAGAGGGTTATGAAAGCGTGCATTCGCCCGCGGATTCATCCCGTTTCCATTCTCCCTTGTACGCAGCCGTTATCACCCCGCCTAACAGGCTTTTGCCGGAAAGGAGCACAATATGAAACGGATCATCACCATTGGCCGTGAATTCGGCAGCGGCGGCCGCGAGCTTGGCCGCAGAATCGCGGAAAAGCTGGAGATCGCCTACTACGATCAGGAGATCATAACCGAGATTGCAAAAAGAACCGCGCTGTCTGAGGAGTACATCCGGCAGATTGAGGAAATGCGCCCCATTTTGCATTTTCCCATTCGTACCGGACACCGCTTTTATCTGACATCAGAACCCATATTCTATCCGGATCTTTCCATCTACACAAAGCAGCACGAGCTGCTTCGTGAGCTGTCCCGCAAATCCGACTGCGTCATCGTCGGGCGCTGCGCGGATTACATTCTCCGGGAGCAGAAGCCTGTACGTATTTTTGCTTATGCGGATATGGACAGCAGAATCAAACGCTGCATGGAGCGCCGTCCGGAGGACGAGAATCTGACAGAAGCGCAGATGAAGAAACGGATTACGGAGATCGACCGCAACCGTGCAAAGTATTACACGTTCTTCAGTGGGCAGAAATGGGGCGCGCGGGAAAACTACGACCTGCTTATAAACACATCCGGCGCCGACATCAGCAAACTGGCCTCTGCCCTTTGCGGTTATCTGGAGGCTCTGTCCGAATAAACCATTTGCACGGCAGGACGGGCACCTGACGGATGCCCCTCTGCATTGGAAGCATCCGCAAAAAGGAAGTGAACGATATCTTTCGGGGCGCGGGCAAG
>OHRZ01000800.1_pt1 | contig 10018 bp, 10 predicted proteins | sample 1578621 | NCBI WGS metagenome assembly OHRZ01 (sample SAMEA3879554, study PRJEB24766) | human gut metagenome | biome: human-associated habitat; feature: feces | place: USA | collected 1985/1987 | reverse complement strand
CGTGTCACCGACCATCGGGTGGGACTGACCCTGTACCGCATTGATGCGATCATGGACGGTGACTTAGACGAGATCATCAACGCCCTCGCCACCGCCGATCAGGCGGAGAAACTGAAAAACGCCCATCAATAAGGAAGATTCACATGGAATTTATCACAAACTCCCCGGAGGAAACGGAAAAAATCGGCGCGGCAATAGGGAAGATCATCCCCGCCGGGACGGTTCTTGCCTACCGGGGCGATCTTGGGGCGGGGAAGACCGCCTTCACCCGGGGACTTGCCCGGGGGCTGGGCTTCACGGAAGCCGTCACCAGCCCGACCTACACCATCGTCAACGAATACCTTGGCGGGCGGCTCCCCCTGTTTCATTTTGATATGTACCGTCTTTCCTCCGCCGACGATCTGTTCGACATCGGCTGGGAGGACTATCTCGACCGGGGCGGCGTGTGCGCCGTGGAGTGGAGCGAGAATGTGACCGAGGCCATGGAGGGCGCGGTCAGCGTCACCATCGACGTTCTGGGAGAGAACACCCGGCGGATCACCATTTCGGGAGGGGATTTTCTTGCTGATCTTAGCCTTTGAAACCAGCGCGAAAGCCGCCTCCGCGGCGCTGCTGGAGGACGGAAAGCTTCTGGCGGAAAGCTATCAGAACACCGGCCTGACCCACAGCCAGACCCTGATGGTCATGGCGGAAAATCTGCTGCATCAATGCGGCAAAACTGTTAACGACGTAAACGCGGTGGCCGTGGCCGCAGGCCCCGGCTCCTTTACCGGCGTGCGCATCGGCGTCGCCGCCGCAAAGGGTTTCGCATGGGGCAGGGAAGTGCCGTGTTATGGTGTCAGCACGCTGGAAGCCATGGCGCTTTCCCTGGGCGCATATCAGGGCTACGTATGTCCCGTGATGGACGCCCGGCGGAGTCAGGTGTATAACGCGCTGTTTTATGTCAACCACAGCAGTCTTGAAAGGATCACCGAAGACCGCGCCATTGCCTTGGCGCAGCTGAAGCAGGAACTTGCACACCTGACGGAACCGGTGTTTCTGGTGGGGGACGGCAGCGTCCTTACTTACAAGACCCTTTCCGGGGATATCCCCAACCTCATTATGCCTCCGGAACACCGGATGCATCAGCGCGCCGCAGGCGTCGCCCTTCTGGCCGCGCAAAAACAAGCCGCCGGGGAAACCGGCGACGGCGCCGCTCTGACCCCCAACTACCTGCGCTTAAGTCAGGCGGAACGGGAACGTCTCGAGCGGGAATCAGCAAATTCATAAATCCGGGGCCGATTCATTCAACCCTGTAAATAGAAGGAGAAATATCATGGCAAACGTACACGTCCTCGATCATCCCCTGATCCAGCATAAGCTGGCCATTCTGCGCAACAAGAAGACCTCCGTTAAGGAATTCCGCGAGTTGGTCGGCGAAATTGCCGGTCTGATGTGCTATGAGGCCACCCGTAACCTGCCCACCCGGGAGGTAGAGGTGCAGACCCCCGTCGCCACTGCCAAGTGCCGGATGCTGTCCGGCAAGAAACTGGCCATCGTCCCCGTCCTTCGCGCCGGCCTCGGCATGGTGGACAACATGGTGGAGCTGATTCCCTCCGCAAAAATCGGTCACATCGGCCTGTACCGCGACCCTGAGACCCACAAGCCTGTGGAATACTACTGTAAGCTGCCGGAGGACATCTCCAACCGGGTGGTTTACGTGGTCGATCCCATGCTGGCCACCGGCGGAAGCGCCGTCGCGGCCATTGATTTCTTGAAAAAGCACGGCTGCCGGAACATCATCATGATGAACATCATCGGCTGCCCCGAGGGCATCAAGGCCGTTCAGGAAGCCCACCCCGACGTGGAAATCTTCCTGGCCGCCGTTGACGAGAAGCTCAACGAGCACGCCTACATCGTCCCTGGCCTGGGCGACGCCGGCGACCGGATTTTCGGTACAAAGTAAAAAGTTTGCAAAAAGGTGCATCTCCGAAAGGAGATGCACCTTTTTTGCGTTAGAAATTTACTTTAACCGCTTTTCCAGCGTTGCGGCGTTGAGCGCCGTCAGATGTACGCGGGAAAAGCCGTATTCCGCCGTCAGGATGAAGGACTTGGGCAGATCGTCGCAGGGGATGACCTCACCCTCCCGCTCCGCCCGGTTCAGAAACTCCTGGGTGCGCTTGGAGGTGGAAGTGTTGTCCAGATCAAAAATGCCGATGATGCTCCTGTCCCGGACAGCCATGTCGTTGCCGATGGATAAAAACATATTTTCCTCCTATGGTAACATCGGGCGGCAATTTTGCCGCCCGATGATCTTTCATTTACGCTTTTTCCACTCGCTGACCGCCAGCTCGTCGCAGCGGTTGTTCTTCGGGTTCTCCGCGTGTCCCTTGACCCAGTGGTAATGCACGTCGTGCTTCTGGGTCAGGGACAGCAGAATTTCCCAGAGGTCGGAATTCAGGGCGGGCTTTTTGTCGGACTTGACCCAGCCCCGTTTTTTCCAGCCCCACGCCCAGCCCTTTTCCAGGGCGTCGATGACGTACTTGCTGTCGCTGTACAGCTCCACGGTGCAGGGTTCTTTCAGCGCCTGCAAGCCCCGGATCACCGCCGTCAGCTCCATGCGGTTGTTGGTGGTGCTGTCCTCCCCGCCGGAAAGCTCCTTTTCCACGCCGTTGTATTCCAGAATGGCGCCCCAGCCGCCGGGGCCGGGATTGCCGGAACAGGCGCCGTCAGTGTACAGAGTCACGGTTTTCATGCCTGTTCTCCGGTCTCTTCCTCGTCCATCTTCTCGACACGCTCCAAAGAGACCACCTGATTGCCGTCGTCAATGCGCATGACGATGACGCCCTGAACGTCCCGCTTGTAGACGTTGATAGAGGACGCGGGAATGCGGATGATCACGCCGCCGTTTTCGATGAGCATCACGTCGTCGTTCTCGCCCACCACACGGCAGCCGGCCACATTGCCGGTCTTGGGGGTGATGTTATAGTTCTTTAGGCCCTTGCCGCCCCGGCTCTGAGCCTGTTTTTCCCCGTTGGGGCCGGTGCGCAGGTACTCCGTCAGAGCGGTGCGCTTGCCGTAGCCGTTCTGGGTGACGGTGAGCAGAGTCTTGCCCTCCTCGGCCTTCTCCGCGCCGACCACATAGTCCCCGTCGGTTAACATAATACCTCGAACGCCCGCCGCGTCACGACCCATGCAGCGCACGTCGTTCTCGTTAAAGCAGATGGCGTAGCCAAAGGCCGTGGCAAGCACGATGTCGTCGTCGCCGTTTGTGCGGATGACGTTAATCAGGTGGTCGTCCTCGTCCAGGGTGATGGCGCGGATGCCCGCCTTGCGGTTGGTTTTCAGGGAGACGAAGGGAATCCGCTTGACGGTGCCCTTCCGGGTGACCATCATCAGGAACTCATTTTCGTCAAACTCCCGGGTGATCACCATGGCGGTGACGGATTCGCCGGGATTCAGGGGTAGCACATTGACAATGGCAGTGCCCCGGGCAGTGCGGCCTGCCTCTGGAATCTGGTAACCCTTGCGGTGATGCACCCGTCCCTGATCGGTGAAGAAGAGCATATGGTCGTGGGTAGACGCAATGGTCAGGCTCTTGACATAATCCTCTTCCTTCAGGTTCTGGGCATTGACGCCCCGGCCGCCACGGCTCTGGGTGCGGTAGGTGTCCACGGGCATTCTCTTGATGTAGCCCTGGTTGGACAGCGTGAAGGCGCAGGTCTCCTCCTCGATCAGATCTTCGATGTCGATCTCGTCCTCGATTTCCTGAATCTCGGTTTTCCGCTTGTCGCCGAACTTGTCCCGGATCTCGATCATCTCGCTGCGCAGAACCGCCTTGAGCTTATTTTCGTCCGCCAGCAGTTCCAGATAATACTTGATCTTTTCTTCCAGCTCGTCATACTCGCTCTGGAGCTTTTCCCGGTCAAGACCCTGCAGGGCTTTCAGACGCATGTCCAGAATGGCCTGCGCCTGAACGTCGTCCAGTTTGAAGCGATCCATCAGGCGCTGCTTGGCGTCGTCGTAAGCCGAGCGGATGATGTGGATGACCTCGTCGATGTTGTCCTGCGCAATGAGCAGACCTTCCAGCAGATGTGCCCGCTCCTGGGCTTTTTTCAGGTCATACCGGGTGCGCCGGGTGAGGACTTCTTCCTGATGCTTCAGGTACTCGTCGATGATCTGCCGCAGGGAGAGAATTTTCGGCTGCTTCTGGTTGTCCACCAGCGCCAGCATGATAATGCCGAAGCTGGACTGCAAAGCCGTCTGCTTGAACAGATTGTTCAGCACGACCTGAGGATTGGCGTCCTTTTTCAGCTCGATGACCACACGCATACCGTTGCGGTCGGTCTCATCCCGGAGGTCGGAAATGCCGTCCAAGCGCTTGTCCTTCACCTGCTCGGCGATGTTCTTGATGAGCTGGCGCTTGTTGACCTGATAGGGAAGCTCGGTAACGATGATCCGCATCCGGTCTTTGCCATGCTCCTCAAATTCCGTCCGGGCGCGGACGACCACCTTGCCACGGCCGGTAGCATAGGCCGCACGGATGCCGCTGCGTCCCATGATGATGCCGCCGGTAGGGAAGTCCGGGCCGGAGATATGCTCCATCAGGTCGGCGAGGGTCGCTTCCGGGTCATCCAGCACGCACACGCAGGCGTCGATGACCTCCGCCAGATTGTGGGGCGGAATGTTGGTCGCCATGCCGACAGCGATGCCGGAGGAACCGTTGACCAGCAGGTTGGGGAAGCGGGAGGGGAGCACGCGGGGTTCCTTCCGGGTCTCGTCAAAGTTGGGATCCCAGTCCACGGTGTCCTTGTCGATGTCCCGGAGCATTTCGTTGGAAATTTTGCTTAAGCGGGCTTCGGTGTAACGGTAAGCCGCCGGGGGATCGCCGTCCACGGAGCCGAAGTTGCCGTGGCCGTCCACCAGCAGATACCTCATGGAAAAGTCCTGGGCAAGACGCACCATGGCGTCGTAAACCGACGCGTCGCCGTGGGGATGGTATTTGCCCAGCACATCGCCGACGCAGGTGGCCGACTTCTTGAAGGGCTTGTCGGAAGTCAGGCCGCTTTCGTACATGGTGTACAAAATCCGGCGGTGAACGGGCTTCAGTCCGTCCCGGACGTCCGGCAATGCCCGCCCTACGATGACGGACATGGCATATTCAATATAGGATTTCTCCATTTCGTCCACCAGATTGGACTCTGTAATGATCTGGTCGGGGAAGCGGATATCCTCGGGTTTATAACTGCGGTTATGTCCCATAAACGCACCTCCAGTTCGGGATTGCTATATCAAATGTCGATGTTGACTGCGTATCTCGCGTTCCGCTCGATCCAGTCTTTTCTCGGCTCCACCTGTTCGCCCATGAGAACGGTGAAAATCTCGTCGGCGCGGCGGGCGTCCTCCAGCGTAATACGGCGCAGGGAACGCTTTTCCGGGTCCATGGTGGTTTCCCACAGCTCGTGGGGGTCCATTTCGCCAAGGCCCTTGAACCGGGAAATGTCGATCTTGGCGTTGGGGTTGTCGCTGCGCATCTGGGAGGAGATTGCGTCCCGCTCATCGTCGGAATAGGCGACCTTCACGCTCTTGCCCCTCGTCAGCTTGTACAGGGGCGGCACAGCGGAGTAGACGTAGCCATGCTCGATCAGCGGCCGCATATACCGGAAGAAGAATGTCAGCAGCAGCGTGCGGATATGAGCGCCGTCCACATCGGCATCGGCCATGATGATGACCTTGTGATACCGGAGCTTTTCAATGTCGAATTCGTCCCCGATGCCCGCGCCCAGCGCCACGATCAGGGGATACAGCTTGTCGTTGCCGTAGATCTTATCCGCCCGGGCCTTTTCCACGTTGAGCATCTTGCCCCACATGGCGAGAATGGCTTGGAATCGGGAGTCCCGACCCTGAATGGCGGAACCGGCTGCGCTGTCGCCCTCCACGATGTAGATTTCGCAGAGACTGGCGTCCCGCTCGTTGCAGTCCTGAAGCTTATCCGGCATCTGGCCGGATTCCAGTCCCGTCTTGCGGCGGATGGATTCCCGGGCTTTCCGGGCGGCCTCCCGGGCGCGGTTGGCCATCATAGCCTTGTCCAGAACGGCCTTGGCAATGGCGGGATGCTCCTCAAAATAGGTGGTCAGCTGGTCGTTCACTACCTGATCGACCAGAGTACGGATATAGGCATTGCCCAGCTTGGCTTTGGTCTGACCCTCGAACTGGGCGTCGGTGAGCTTGACGGAAATGATGGCGGTGATGCCCTCCCGGCAGTCCTCGCCGGAAACCTTGTCGTCGCCCTTGATGATGCCGTTTTTCACGCCGTAGGCGTTGAGAACACGGGTCAGCGCGGTTTTGAAGCCGGTCTCGTGCATACCGCCCTCCGGCGTGCGCACGTCGTTGGCGAAGGACAGCAGAAATTCGTTGTAGCCGTCGTTATACTGCACGGCGATCTCGGCGGAAGCGTCGCCCTTGCTGCCGCTCATATAGATAACGTCCTCGCACAATGGCGTCTTGTTCCGGTTGCACCAGACGGCAAACTCCCGGATGCCGCCCTCGTAGCACATGGTCTCGGTGACCTGCTTTTCGTCGTCCCGGTCGTCGGTGATGGTGATGGTCAGACCCGCGTTCAGGAAGGCTTCCTCCCGCATCCGCTCGTGGAGGACTTCGTAGTCATAGACAAGACTGTCGAACATCTCCGGGTCGGGCTGGAAGGTGACCTCCGTGCCGGTTTTGTCGGTTTTGCCGACGATGCGCATTTCCTGCGTGATATTGCCACGGGCAAATTTCATTTCGTAGATGCTGCCGTTTTTGTGAACCCGCACCCGCAGCCACTCACTCAAGGCGTTGACGACGGACGCGCCCACGCCATGCAGGCCGCCGGAAACCTTATATCCTCCGCCGCCGAATTTGCCGCCGGCGTGGAGCACGGTATACACGACCTCCAGAGCCGGACGTCCGGTCTGGGGCTGGATATCCACGGGGATACCCCGACCGTCGTCGGTGACGGTGATGGAGTTGCCGGGATTGATGGTCACGGTAATATGCTTACAGTATCCGGCCAGCGCCTCGTCAATGGCGTTGTCCACGATCTCATAGACCAGGTGGTGCAGACCGGAGGATGAGGTAGAGCCGATATACATACCGGGTCTTTTCCGCACCGCTTCCAGACCCTCCAGAACCTGAATCTGCTCCGCGCCGTATTCCTGTGTTACTTTCGTTTCGTCAGACATATATGCCCTCCTGCGTGATATGCTCTTAATCTACTATGCTTCCGTTTTCTACCTGAATTGTTTTACCCAGTTTGGTGAACCGTCCCGGTTCACAGCATGTGATGAACACCTGTCCGGAGACGATTTTATTTAATACAAAGTCCTGCCGCCCGGGGTCAAGCTCGGACAGAACATCGTCCAGCAGCAGAACCGGCTCTTCGCCCCATTCCCGTGCCATCAGCTCCCGCTGGGCAAGCTTTAAGCTGATAGCCGCCGTCCGGGTCTGCCCCTGAGAGCCGTAGGCCTTCAGGTCGATGCCGGACAGGCTCACGGCAAAATCGTCCTTGTGGGGGCCTGTCAGGCACTGCGCGGTTTCCAGCTCCGCCCGGCTGTGGCTTTGCAGATGGTCTAAAAGGTTTTGGGTCAGTTCCGGGATGGGCGCGAAGGGGTCAACCACCGTAGAGACGGTCTTGTAGCTGAGGGTAAAATTCTCCACTCCACCGGAAAACTGGTTGTGGTAATTGGCCGCAGCCTTGCCCAGACTGTCGTAAAACCGCGCCCGGTAGGAGATCAGCAGCGCGCCGACCTGACACAGCCGGGTATTGTATTCCGGCAGAATTTCCAAAATGTCGGGATTTTCAAAATGATCTTTCAGAATGCGGCTTTTCTGCTCCAGAATCCGGTTGTACTCCGTCAATGCCGCGTCGTAATTCGGCCGGAGGGCGCACAGCGCCAGATCGCCGAACCGCCTCCGCTGGCTCGCTCCCATTTTCAGGATCATCAGATCTTCCGGGCAGAACAGCACCGTAGGCAGCACCCCGGCGATCTCCCCGGCGGTTTTCTTCTTCGCCCCGTTCAGCCACAGCTGCCGGGGACGGGAGCCGGGAAACAGAATCCATCGGATGCTCTGCTGCCGCTCCTGAGAGAATACAGAACCGTCGATTTCCCCGAAATCTTCCTGAAACCGCACCATTTCCGAGGTTTTCTGCGCCCGGAAGCTTTTCCCGCTGCCAAGATAGGATATAGCCTCCAGCAGGTTGGTTTTTCCCTGGGCGTTATCCCCCATGATCAGGTTGACGCCGGGGTCAAACTGCGCCGCGATTTCCTGATAATTTCGGAAAGACCGGAGCTTCAGCTCATTCAGATTCATGGGTGATGATCTGGTACGCCTGAGAGTTGCAGACGAACCGGTCGCCGGGGCGCAGTTTCTTGCCCCGCATCCGGCAGATCTCGCCGTTGACCAGAATCTGCCCCTCCTGAATCATCAGCTTTGCTTCGCCGCCGGTTTCCGCGGCGTTCGCCAGCTTCATGGCGTCCTGTAACTTGATATATTCCGTGGTGATCGCCACGGGAATGGCGTTATCCTTCTTTTTGACGACTACCTTCATAAGCAGACTCCTTCGCTCAGCCGTTCTTGATCCGGACGGGCAGCACCATATAGGCAAAGTCCTCCTTCTCGTCCACGGGGGTCAGAACAATGGGGCTTAACCCGTTGGTCAGCTCCAGCGTGACCTCCTCCGAGGGGATCACCCGCAGGGCTTCCGCCAGATACCGGACGTTGAAGCCGATTTCCAGCTCCTGCCCGTCCCCGGCCAGAGAGCAGCGATCCTCCGCCGCGCCGATGGTGGTGCTGGTGCGCATCAGCAGCTCCTGATTGCCGAACACGCAGCGCACGGGGCTTTTGTACTTTTCGGACACGATCAGGCCGACACGCTCCACGGAAGATGCCAGATCACCCACATTTGCCACCATTTTGATAGGGCAGTTGGACGGCACCACCCGCCGCCAGTCCAGAAATTCGCCTTCCAGCAGGCGGCATACCAGCGTGGCGTTTCCCACCTGGAACAGAATGTGCTTCGTACCCAGGGTAAAGGCCGCGTCATCCTCCACGTCCGTGAGAATTTTTTCCACTTCCTTAAGTCCGGCGGCGGGAACCACGAAATTCATCTCCCGTCCAGTGCCCTCCTCCGGGTGGAAGGTGCGCCGGGCAAGCCTGAACCCGTCCACGGCCACGGCGGTGATGGCGTCATTCGTTACCTCAAATTTCACACCGGTGTGAATGGGACGCCCCTGATTTTCGCTGACAGCGAAAATGGTGCCGGAAATCAGCTCCTTCAGCTTGTTCTGCGGGATATAGATTTCCCGGCCGTCGCCCACATCCGGCAGCTCCGGATAATCCTCGGCGGACTCGGCGGAAATGGTAAAGGAAGCATAGCCCGCCCGGATGGAGACCTTATAATTCTCGTCCACCACCACGGTTACCAACCCCTCCGGCAGGCGGCGGATAATGTCGCCGAACAGCTTCGCCGGGAGGATGCACTGACCCATGTCGGACACGTCCGCGTCGATTTCATAGGTAATGGCGGTTTCCATATTATAACCGGTGAGGCTCAGTCCCTGTCCGGCCTTGCAGAGGATTCCTTCGATGACGGACAGACTGCTCTTCTGGGCGACGGTACGACCCGCAATGTTCAGTCCCGTGACCAGCATATTTTTTTCACAGGTAAAACGCATAGTCAAAATCCTTTCTTTCTGATTTTATTCAATATTTTTCTCTTTCAATAGGTTTAGGTAGTAATAACAGTGGTAGTGCAAATTTATGTGGATAACTCCCTTTTTGCTTAGGGGCGCAAGAATTTTTTATCCACAGCCCAATGTGAATAACGGATCCTTTTTCCACAGGGGCTGTCAGGCGGGAAAACGGGTGCAACTTATCAACAGCCTACATTTCCACATTCCACAGGGGCTGTGGAGAAAAAGGAGAGCGCAATTACAGACAGGAATTGATGTTCGCGGTGATGTCCCGGATGTTATTCTGCATGTTGGTGTCCCCGTTT
>OHRZ01000799.1_pt1 | contig 10047 bp, 11 predicted proteins | sample 1578621 | NCBI WGS metagenome assembly OHRZ01 (sample SAMEA3879554, study PRJEB24766) | human gut metagenome | biome: human-associated habitat; feature: feces | place: USA | collected 1985/1987 | reverse complement strand
TGCAGCCGTAGGCAGTGCGGATACGCTTCAAATTGGTGTCGGTAAAGAACTCCCGCATCCGGGCATCCATAAGACCTGCAAATTTTGTAATGTCCGCTTCGTGGAGGGTGTAGTACATCCTCTGCAAGTCTTCAAAGGTAACTGCCTTGAAGATGTCGCTGTACCTTCTGCCGGAAAACCACTGATAATACGCGACTGCCCAGCCGATCCAGTATTCTCTGGAACGGCCATAGTGGTCCTGCGGCAAAGCCTCCGGCGCTTTTCCGGTTGTTTCCACAAGAATATCCATTGCCACTTCAATGCCGCTTTTCCCAGCCAGATAGTCCGGTTCGCCATTCTCCATTCGCCTGCTGATCGTGCTGGCAACAAATAGTTTTACAAAGCTGTCTCCAGGAATGATGCAAATATTGATCGCATAGTCAAAGGCATCCCCCAATATGGATTGGGCCTTACTCAGATAGATTTCTTGGTATGCGTGGGTCATCGTTGAGGACACCTCCTCTCATAATGTCCTGAATATACAGGCCATCGTTCTCCTCTTCCAGCATGTCAAGATAAAGCTGATTCGCTTCATCGTCTCTTGCTTTGCGGAGGACATAGTATTTCTCTTTCTCTGCCACATCAAAGCCTTCATAATGGAGTCTCGAAAATGCAAACTGAGATTTGATGACGATTTGCTCCCCCAGTTTTCCCAAGCGCATAGCCCTTGCAAGCTGCTCCACAGAGATTCCGTTGTTCAAGAAGGATTCTGCATAGTCAAAATAGGAATCGTCAGCGCGGTAGCCGGTGATCAGGTCGTAGGCGTTTACATTCACGCTGAAATGGTCAATCAGATAGCACTTGGCCCTCCGGGCCACAGGGGTCTTGATGGAAAACAGACGATGCTCCACCAAGACCGCGATCCAGTTCAGAATGGTGTAATCGGGGCTGTTCAGATTCAGAATGTTCAGATACTCCGTGTCCAGTGTATAGCGGTTGGCAAATCCGTTTCGGAGAGAGGACACGGCCCACTCCTTTGCCAGATCTTCACTTTTCGTGCAGTAGAAGCCCAAGCCGAAGTCATTGTTCTTTTTCCCTTTTCCAAAAGTCGGCTTCTCCACAAGCTGCTCCGAACCATGATACAGCGTTATCAGTTTCTCCATCGGCAGTTCCTCCCATTCGTTTTTTCTTTATAATATCACCACGGTGATATTAAGTCAACAAAAAATAGTCGAATGAAATGAAGTGTTGTTGCAAGCCTCGGATGGTGTTATAGTGATAGTGGCGTGAGGAGCAGTATCACATGAAATGGTGGTGCAGCTTTTTACACGGGCTTGATTGGCTCCGCCTGATCGAGATAGAAAACACATATCTGCTGCCGGGGCATGATAACTCCCGGCACCCGGTAAGAGCAGCTGGTATTCCACTGCTGCATTTCCGCCATGATTCTGCAAAGCCGCAGGCTGCTGATCTCCATGCTCCTTTTGCCCTTGTAGACTTCCGCCGAAACGCGATGGGAATGAAAATCTTTCTTCGGATATGGTTTCAGAATCAGCGTTTTTCCGTTTTCTCCGATCATAAAACAAATGTTGGCTGGAGACCCGATTAACCGCAGAGCGTCTACAAATATATGGATTCGATTTGCTTTGAGGTAGAACGAGAGATGGGTTTTGCTCATGCAGTACCCTCTGACTTGCAGGTCTTCCACACTTCGGGATGGCTGAAGTCAAACAATATCATCACTTTCTGATTCACTGTCACCAAATGCCCTACCGATCTGTAAGTATAGTCCGGGTCCAGATTCCACTTCTGGTATAACTGCTCGCCAAAAGCCTTTGATTCCAGATTACGCAGGAACTTTTCCTTTTCTCCTTTGATCCAGCGAATGCCGTCTTTGTCAGATGAAGTTACCGGACAAACAAGCAGACACTTTGTGGTGGGATTCACCTGAATTTTGATGTAATCACAGTAATGCAGTTTTTCCAGAGCCAGCTTGTTAAAAGAGATTCTGGAAGGCCATACCGTGCATGTCGCCTCACACTTCCTTGCGGGATGATGGAACAGGCCGGCATTTACAATCTGATATCCGTCCAGGCTCATTTCTTCGATCGGAATAAATTGACTCATTGGTTACTACCTCCTATGTTTTGTTGGTTGTGATATATCCGTCTGCTAAATTGATCTTGTAGGAATCTTCGTGCTCATCCACCGGGGTTCCAAAGTAATTGCGCCAATCCTCCGGAAGGTAGGACTTCGACTTTTTCCCGTTTACAAACAGCTCAAAGTCCGTTAGTTTGAACAGGTACAGCATTTCCGAATCACAAACAGCTGGCTTTCCCATCATCTTGTATCGGTACTGAGGGTTCCAGCCCATCAAGTCGAAGACTTTTGCCGCAAAGATTTTGCACAGAAGATCTCGATTGGAAAGCTCCTTTTCCCCGCCGCCTCTGGCCCAGCGGAGGGAGTCCGGGGCATCCGGGTCGCAGGGGCGGATGATAAGCCGTTTCTGCTCTGGATGAATTAGAATCTGGATGTGTGTTACTCCCGGAAAACGGCGTAGACATGCCATGTTGAACTTGATTCTGCTGTCCCAGATTGTAATAGCCGGCTCTCTTGTGTGCGCAAACAATTCCGCCTTTGTCACCTGATATCCGGCAAGATTGACCAGTTCTTCCGCTTCCTCGGGATTTTCCTGAAGGATGGTGCTGTCTGCGAAATAGTGTTCAATTTCCTTTGTTTCCATCTATTTTATTCGTTCCTCTCAAAAGATCGTCGATTGTCATTTGTAGTTGTTCTTGACTTGGCCCCATATACTGCTCAACACCGGGAGCGACTACGCTTCTGGCCTGCGAGTGCCACTCGGTGTTGGGTGCTATGTAGTAAAAGCCATTCTCTACCGTGTGTTCGTAAAACTCATCGCCAAAATCATTTTCCCATTCCTCCGGGCATAGCGTGATTCGCTTTTTCTGCTTTGCTTCCTCACCACCATCATCTGCCGGAATCAGCATGACAGGGACAGCATTGGGCAGGTTAAACACAATGATCTGCTCCCCCCGGCGGCTTGCCCATGTCCCACGCACTTTGTAGGTGTAGTCCGGGTTCCACTTCATGATAGAGTAGAGTGCATTCCCAAAATGCTGGCAGTTCAGTGTTTTGCTGTATAGCGGTTTCTCTGGGTCGGGTCTCCACCGAATACTGTGGGCATCGGATTCCCGGCAGGGGCGGATCGCCAGCTTTCTTTCCGCTGGATGGAGAAGCAGCTGGACATAAGCAACGCTGTCAAACTTCTGCATACAGAATTTGTTGAACGCGATTCGCTCATTTGTGATATTCAGCGTTGGCCCCTCATAACGAATTTGAAGGAACTGCCCCCTTACTACCTGATAGCCTTGCAAATCAAACGCACTCAGGGATGATTTTTCAATCCGTTTCGCTCTATTGGGCTGCTGCCGGACACTATTGGAAATATCGTAGTAAGTGCCGGGGTCGTCATTGACCCAATGATGATTGATGGGAATGAACCCCTGGAAGATACCCTCGTCAATGACATGCATAACGGGCAAGCCACCGCGCACATGGTGTTTTCTGTTCTCCATCAGTACCTGAACGGCTTCAAACTTTTCTTCCGGGATAATGGCGGTGTGCTTGTCGGTATAGAGATATTGGTCTCTGTCCTGCCTGTTTTTTCGGTGTTTGTGTTCATACAGGTCTGCGGTAAAGGTTTTCCAAGTCAGGACATTACCGCAATATCGTTCGTTGGTCAGGATATAGCCAATAGAGCCGGCATTCCAATCCGTGCCGCCCGCTTTCGTTTCTACGCCAATATCTTTCAGGAATAATGCAATCTGCTCCATGGACCATCCCGTGAGATAGGCATCATATATGAATACAACGATTTTCGCTTCCGATTCATTCACGATCAGCGGTGCATACTTGATGTATCTGCCTGTCACATCTTTCTGCCGGTCGTATCCCAGCGGCGCAGGGGTCAGGAGCTTTCCATCTTTGAAGCGTTGCTGTAATGACCAGTTCATTGCCTCGCTTTTCTTCACCGATTCCTCCTGCGCAAAAGTAGCAAGGAAAGAAAGCATAAACTCTGTATTCTCTGCCAGAGTATAGAGATTGTCCGTTTCAAAGAAAACGCCAACCGGCGGCACTTGGCCTTTCAGCATACGAATAAGAGAAATGCAGTCAACCAGATTTCGGGCAAACCGTGATACGCTTTTGGTTACAATGAGATCGTATTCTCCCCGCCTGCATGCAGCAATCATCTCATTGAACTGATCCCTGTTTTTAAGGGAAGTGCCGGAAATGCCTTCGTCAGCGTATATGTGTTTCAGTTCCCAGTTGGGATGATCCATCACCAGCTGTTTATAATGGGATTGCTGCAACTCAAAGGAAGAAAGCTGCTCATCGTTTTCCGTAGAAACACGACAGTAGGCGCAGACGCGAAAAACATGCTCGTCTCCATACAGATTGACCTTTGGTTTTGCTGGGATATACGCTTGATAGCGTGCTTCCGCCCTCTGATATACCTGGCGAAGTTCTTCTTTCGCCTGATCCCTCGACATGTACTCACCTTCCACTTTCGGACTCTGGCAGAAGCCAATACCACGCGGTGTCACGCTTTACCGAACGGATTTCCAACTGCTTTTTTACCTGATGAATGGTTCTTTCGCCAATGCCCTCTTTTTTCAGTTCTTCAAGGATATCCGTCGCCTTGGCTGGGCCGTTTGCCAATCGCATTTTGAGAATACTCGTTGCGATCATCTGTTTTGTAGACTTGTCTGGCGGAACTTCAAAAGGCTGCTCCAGCCATTCCACCCGATGATTGGCATCCAGTGTGAAGTACACATCCTTGCTCTTTTGGGTCAAACTACTTTTGACATGATGAATGACTGCAATATCCTCATCCTCCGGCAGGCGTTCGATGTGCAGAACACTTCTGGCAGCTGCAACAAGGTCAATGCTCCCAAGGCCCCAGTACAGGTCTTTGGAACTCTGTTTCTTATTGAGATGTCCTATCAACACAACCGCACAATCATACATAGCAGCCCAGGCTGCTAGTTGGCGAAGCACTTTTCGCATGGCCGCCGCGCTGGCAATATCCGTTTCTCCCAGATACGCCTGAACAGGGTCTATTACAAGGAGCTTTGCGTTAAAGTCAGCGATTGCCCTGCGAATCTTTTCGTCATTCAGCGTGATCCAGTCCGTTTCCTCGTCCAAAAACGCGACATTATTACAATCAGCGCCAGCGTTCAACAGTCGGGGCTTGATTGTGTCGCTGATACCGTCCTCTGAACACTGATAGATGACATGAAGCGGCTTTTTGAGTTTCTTCCCGTCTGGTGAACAGTTCCCGCTGGATGCCGCTGCTATAAGGTTCATCATCAAGGTGGATTTTCCACATCCGGGATCACCTTGCAGCAATGTCAGCTTCCCATACGGGATGAACGGATACCACAGCCAGTCAACAGCCGTTTCGGTGACCCCGGAATACAGCTTCAATTTTCCGTCGCACATATCAATCATTCAGCTACCTCCTCTCTGAGCGGCCTAAAGATGCTACCTATGAAATATGATGGAAATATTATAATTGCAATCTTGCATTTACTCCACAAACTGACGGTTACATTTTCTCGGAGATGTAACTGTCGGTTACATTTCAACCAAGATTGCAACACACCGGGGAGCATCAAAAATGGTGCAATCTTGCATCCTTCCCCAGAATCGAAGAGCCAGAAACCGATACAGTCGATCACCTTGGTGTTTTGAATAAGGAGGTAAAAGTCTCAGTGATCGACATAGAAAGTATCGGGTCCAGGGTGAAATATCACAGATTAAGAAACAAAATCTCGCAGGAAGAACTGGCAGAGCTGGCGCAGGTGAGCCGGGTTCACATCAGCTATTTGGAGCGTGGAGAAAGAATTCCCAGTATGGAATCCTTTATCAACATTGCAAATGCCTTGAATGTCTCGGCGGATGAGCTGCTTGCAAATAATCTTCTTGTGACAGGCAGCAATATGAACTCCGAGGAACAGAATATCCTTTTTGACTGCTCTGTAAATGAGCGGCAGATTCTGCTGGAGAATATGCGGAAATTAAAGGATATTCTGCGCAGCTACCACATTTCCAAGTAAATAAGCATAGACAGCACCAAGGTGTAGACAGGCACTCCGGCTTACGGAGTGCTGTCTATATGGTGCTGCTTGAGAACACATACATAGAGCGGTTATGAACTTCCGAGATTCCTCGGTGGTTGGTAGCCGCTCTTTTTTTTCTACGGGAAAGCAAGACCATTTCACGGTGATCGAGCCACCGAAACAGCCTCGAAAAGAAAGGATGAAACATGAGCAAAAACGAACCACTGAGCCTCGAAGTGTTTGACAACCCCGAATTTGGACAGATGCGGATTTTGCGGGAGGGCGACAAGTATCTCTTCTGTGCCAATGATGCGGCAGTTGCACTCGGCTACTCCAACCCCAGAGCCGCGTTGCAGCGGCATTGCAAGGGTGTCGCGAAACGCGACACCCTTACTCCGGGCGGTGTCCAGAGCCTGTCCTACATTCCCGAAGGAGATCTGTACCGGCTGATCATCCACAGCAAGCTGCCCTCCGCAGAGAAGTTTGAACACTGGGTCTTTGAAGAAGTCCTGCCCTGTATTCGCAAGACCGGCGGCTACATGACCGACAATCTCCTGAATGAGCTGATGAACGAGCCTGACATCATTTACAAGGTTACTTCTGACATGCTGAAGGAGCGTGGCCAGCGGATGCGGCTGGAAAGTGAAGCGAAGGCTGCAAAGCCCAAGGTGGAGTATTTCGATTCCTTTATCACCGCCGAGGACTGCACCAACATTCGGACCACTGCCAAGGAGATTCAGGTGCCCGAACGGCAGTTTGTCGCATGGTTGCTGAAGAACAAGTACCTGTACCGGACTGCCAAGGGCTGCCTGATGCCTTACGCCAAAAAGTCCAACGAGGGTCTGTTCATCGTGAAGGACTTCTACTATGGGTACGGGCAGATTGCCCACCACACCCTGATTACCCCCAACGGTAAGCTCCTGTTCATGCGCCTTGCCAGCCGCATCCGCGAGTCTGCATAGATGCCAGATTGCCGCTGTGTAGGAAGAAGGTGCTGCCTATCCCTGTTTTCCGTGTAGAAAAGAACGCCAACTATACCACCATGAGCAATTACCACCTCAGAGACAACACCATTTCCTTCAAAGCCAAAGGAATCCTTGCCCTGCTGGACATCATGCTACCCAAGATTGATGGCTATGGTGTATGTGAGGTCATTCGCCAAAAGTCGCAAGTTCCGATTATTATGCTTACTGCGCTCTCGGACGAAGAAAACCAACTAAAGGGGTTCAAACAGCAGATTGACGATTACATTCCAAAGCCCTTTTCGCCCAGAATCCTGCTGTGCAAAATTGCGGCTATTCTTCGCCGTAGGACTGCGGAAAATCAAAATCCATCCCTGCTTACTTATAAAGAGCTGAGTATAGATGTTGATGGATTCCATGTATATCAAGGCGGAAACGAGGTTGTTTTGACCAGCAAAGAGTTTGCGCTTCTTAGGCTTATGCTTGAAAATCAGGGAAAGGTTTTTTCTCGGCAAATGCTGCTTGACCGATTGTGGGCGGAGGATTTGGAGGTCGAAGATCAGGAGCTGATTCCTTACCTCACATTTTGCGTCAGTGTTGAAAGCCAACAATATGCCGAGGATACGCTTTCATGATCTTCGACACACATGTGCCTCTCTTCTGTTCGCACAAGGCGTTAGCCTTAAAGAGATCCAAGCATGGCTTGGACACAGTACAATCGGAACGACAGCTAATATTTATACACACTTGGATGAGAATAACAAGCTGTCCTCTGCCAATGCGATTCTCTCTATTTTGCCTAAAAAATAATTCTCAGAGCAATAAACTGCTCTGAGAATTAAGAGAATGGTGCCGCTAACCGGGCTCGAACCGGTACTCTGGAAACCAGAACGAGATTTTAAGTCTCGGGTGTCTACCTATTCCACCACAGCGGCATAATTCCCCCGTTATGGGGGGATATGAAAGTATAAGGCAAATGCTACTATCTCAACATAACGTATGGTAGCATATTTTCCGCCAACCGTCAAGTGTTACAGCTGATCGAGATTCAGCGTGAAGGCTTGCAGGCAGTTGTCAAGGAACCATTCCAGCTCCGGCCGGTTCATGGCTCTCAAGGCGTCCAGGGTCTGCTGCGACGCGGAGTCGAATTCCGTGTTGCCCGCCTTCTGCTCCTCCAGACATTTGATGTGGGCGGACAGCTTGTCCGCGGCCTTGACGAAGGGTTCCAGCTCCGCGTCGTCCTCCAGGACATAGTGAGTGTAGCTGGAACGCAGCTCGGGGGGGAGCATATCCAGCAGACGGTTGCCCGCAATGCGCTCCACCTCTTTGTAGGCGGTTTTGATGTCCGGATTGTAGTATTTGATGGGCGTGGGCAGGTCGCCGGTGAGAATTTCCGAAGCGTCGTGGTACAGCGCCGCCACGGCGCAGCGGTCAGGGTCGGGGGCGGGGAGGTTCAGAATGTCCCGGCGGATCAGCGCCAGAGCATGGGCCAGCACCGCGGTCATGTGGCTGTGCTCGGAAATGTTTTCGGAAAAGGTGTTGCGCATCAGACCCCAGCGGGTTATGTAGCGCATACGGCCCATGAGAGCGTAAAATTCATTTGCCATGGATGATCTCCTCTATGTCCGCGACCAACTGCGCGGGGGATTCGCAGAAATGCTTCGCGCCGACTGCCTCCATGCAGGCTCTGTCCCGGAAGCCCCAGAGAACGCTGAGGCAGGGGACACCGGAGTTGTTCGCCGTCAGGACGTCCACGTCGCTGTCGCCGACGTAGATGCACGTATCGGCGCCGATGGATGCCATGGCCTTGTAAACCATGTCCGCGGCGGGCTTACGGGGACAGTCAGGGCTTTCCCCACGGGCGTAAATGCCGGGGAAAATGTCGGCGCAGAGGGTTTTGACCGCCGCGTCCGGCTTGTTGGAAACAATGGCGAGGGGGTAGCGCTCCCGGAGCGCGGCCAGCGCTTCCGGAATGCCCTCATAGGGCTTGGTTTTGATCTGGCAGTGGGCGCTGTAATAGGGCTGGAACGCCGCAAGCACCGGGGCGGGGTTCGCACCCTCCGGGACGGCCTGAGCAATCAGACGGGCAGCGCCGTTGCCCACGAACTGGCGGACTTCCTCCACCGTGCGCGGAGAATAGCCGAAGGACGCAAGAACGTGGTTGACGCTGTCGGCAAGGTCTGCCAGCGTGTCCAGAAGCGTGCCGTCCAAATCAAATAAAATACCTGTTTTCATCATAATCCTCTGTTTTTCAGTACCCGAATGTCGTTTCCCACGAAGGTCAGACGCTGGAAGTCACCGTGGAGCCGGGACGCGATCTGGGGGGAGTAGCGGCGGCTCAGCTCGTCCACATTCAGGTTGGTGGAGATGACCATTGGCTTGACGGCCATCATTCGGTCGTTGAGCAGACTGTACAGCGCGGCCGTGACGAACTGTCCGGGCATCTCCGTTCCGAGATCGTCCAGAATCAGAAGATCGCTGTTCGTCAGCTTGGCCGCTTCCCGGCGGGTGTCCTCGCTGGGGGCGAATTTGGCCTGCTCCAGCTTGGAGAACAGGTGGTTGGAGGTTTCATAGACCACGCTGTAGCCCCGGTCGGTCACCGTTCGGGCGATGCACGCCGACAGGAAGGTCTTTCCAAGACCCGTTCCGCCGATGAACAGCAGATTCCCGGCATTGGGCGTGAAGGTCGCGGCATACCGGCGGCAGATGTTCAGCGTCCGCTCCATAATGGTACGGGGGCTGGCGCCGTATTTGGGGTCAACGGCGTCGGGATAATAGTCCAGGCGAAATTGGCTGAAGGTCTCCCGGCTGCTGGACAGCACGGAAATTTCCTTTTTCTGCTCCTGACGGCAAAGCTCGCTCAGGCACTCGCACATGGTAGTGCCCACATAGCCGCTGCCGCCGCATTTGTCACAAATGGGGCTTTCGTCCAAGAAGCCATCCTCAAAGTTCGCCGCGGCCAG
>OHRZ01000798.1_pt1 | contig 10058 bp, 7 predicted proteins | sample 1578621 | NCBI WGS metagenome assembly OHRZ01 (sample SAMEA3879554, study PRJEB24766) | human gut metagenome | biome: human-associated habitat; feature: feces | place: USA | collected 1985/1987 | reverse complement strand
ATCTTCACTACCGCCGACGATTACTATTAAATCATTTGGGCTGAAAGAAACGACGATTTCAGATAAGAGATTTATTAAAAGAGAAATCGTCGAAAGACAACCGGGATGGAGCAGGAAAAGACAGTATGACATCTATAATGCTTACAGATATAGAGGCTCGTATCCAAATCATTTGATTGTTCCAACCGGATGTACAGCAAATTATTCTGATTGGGAAGTTGATTTAATTGAAGAAGTTGATTTTTAGCTTTTTAACATCAATAACTATGTGTACAAATTCCAACACTCAACCATCGAATGGACAGCAACTGTCACCCGATGCATTTATTGAGAACTCCCAAAACGATACTCAAAAGATGAATACATTTACAGCTTATGAAAAAGCAATTGAAGGCTATCAGTTTCAGGTAGGCCGCTACAACATCTGGATGAACTATTATGCCATCTTCGTCGGCGCTTTATTCGTCGCTCTTTACTCGATCTGGCCGAAAAGCGAAATCGAAACGCTATGTTGCGCATGCAAACCGGTTTGCGGCAAAGCTCCTGCGGCAGTTGCAGAATCGCAGGAGTGGTTCTTGCCCCTGATTATATCCGTTCTCGGTTGGATCGCCTCCCTTTGTTGGTACGGAGCCTTGCTCGGGTACCGTAAGTGGAACGAGCACTGGATTAAAGTGGTACAGGGTATAGAAATGGTACTTAATAAAGATGTATATCCTAATGTTTACACTGCCCAACCGGAACGTCCTCAGAAAGAGAGTTTGTGGAAACGTATTAAGAATATTTTTCGATGCAATAAATCAAAATGTTATGCGCCAGGCTTTGTCTCTACTCAGAAAATTACCGGAATTTTTATTTTTTTCGCAGCATTGGCTTGGGGCGGTTTGATAACCTACATTTTATATCAATGGTGCTGCGGATGGAACCTTTGGAGCATTATCCTTAGTGTCCTGTGTGGCTTTCTTACTGTTGTATTGCTGTGTCGTTTACATTGGGGAAAATCAAGATTTTATTCGTCAACTATTATTGATAGATAGCTACCGGCGATGAATCGTTGAAAAGAAACTATATTTACTTACGAATCATTGCAAGCTACGAATATTATTTTAGTGGAACAATCCCATTTGACGTAAAAAACGGAGGCTCATCGGCCTCCGTTTTGTTTAAAATCCAATATTCAATAAACAAAAATTTTCAACTTTACAAAAAAATGCGGACAAAATGCGGACATATCAGCCAAAATAAAAACCTCAAATGATTGTTTATAAGTCATTTGAGGTTTTTTGAATAGTACCCGGAGCCGGGATCGAACCGGCACAACATTGCTGTCATTGGTGTTTGAGACCAACGCGTCTACCAATTCCGCCATCCGGGCTGCTAAATCGGTGATTTGCTCTGCAAAAGTAATGATTTATCGAGGAACTCCAAATTTTTTTCGCATTTTTCTGCGTCCTTACTGTCTGCCGAAGTGGACGAGGAGCCTGGCGGCCTTGGCCGGTCCGACGAGGGCCGAGAGTTCTTCGGCAGGGGCCGTGCGGATTTTCTCCACCGTACGGAAATGGCGCAACAGGAGCTCTATGGTCTTCGGGCCGACTCCTTCGATATTTTCCAGTTCACTGTGAATGAAACCTTTGCTTCGCTTCTGCCGGTGGAAGGTGATGCCGAAGCGATGGGCTTCGTCGCGGATGTGACACACCACTTTGAGCGGTTCACCCGTACGGCTCAAGTAGTAGGGCATCGGGTCCCCGGGGAAGAAGATCTCTTCGATCCGCTTGGCCAGGCCTACGATGGGGACTTGTTTTTCGATTCCCAGTTCGCACAGCACGGCATAGGCGCTGGAGAGCTGTCCTTTGCCGCCGTCCACGATAATCAGGTCGGGCAGTTCGGCTCCTTCGGCGATCAGGCGGCTGTAACGGCGGAAGACGATCTCGCGCATCGAGGCGAAGTCGTCTGCACCGATGACGGTTTTGATGTTGAAATGGCGGTACTCCTTGCGTGAAGGCTTGCCGTCCCGGAATACCACGCATGAAGCTACCGGGTTGGTCCCCTGCAGGTTGGAGTTGTCGAAGCATTCGATGTGGCGGGGCGGACGGTCCAGGTGCAGCTCCTTTTGCATGGCGGCCATCAGGCGTTCGGTATGCCGCTCGGGATTCTTGATCTCGAGGTTCTTGAGCTGTTCGGCGCGATAGATACGGGCGCTCTTGAGCGAGAACTCCAGCAGATCGAGTTTTTCGCCCCGTTTGGGAACGGTGAAGGTCACTCCGTCGAAAAGTTGCGCGGCCGAGGGGAGGTAGGGAACGATGACCTCTTTGGCCAGCGTTCCGGCGATCGTTTCGGCGATGTGCTGGATGGCCAGGGTCAGCATTTGGGCCGGATCGGTGTCGATGCCCGTGGTGAGCCGTATCGTATAGACGCCCACGACCGAACCGTGGCGGATGCGCAGGAAATTGCAGTAGGCCACATCGTCGTCCACCAGCAGGGAGAAGACGTCCACGTCCACGATGCGTGCGCTGACGATCACCGATTTGCTCGAATAGTTGTCCAGGGCGTCGAGGCGTGTCTTGTAGCGTTGTGCGACTTCGAATTTCAGGTTTCGGGCGGCTGCCTCCATCTCTTTTTCAAGATAGGTACGCACGGGGCGCAGGTCGCCTTTGAGAATCGAAACCGTCATATCGACCAGTGCGTCGTATTCTTCTTCGCTTTGCGCTCCCACGCAAGGTCCCTTGCAGTTGCCCAGGTGGTATTGCAGGCAGACCGAATAGCGCCCTTTGGCGATAGCCGCCGGCGAAAGGTTGAGCGAGCAGGTTCGCAGGGGAATCACCTCGCGGATAAACTCCAGGATACTGCGCTGCATCATTACCGAGCCGTAGGGACCGAAATATTGGGAGCCGTCGCGGTTGAGGATGCGGGTGGACTGTACGCGCGGGAACGGTTCGCGGCGCACGACGATCCAGGGATAGGTCTTGTCGTCCTTGAGCAGGATGTTGTAGCGCGGCTGGAGGGTCTTGATCAACGAGTTTTCGAGCAGCAGGGCGTCCGTTTCGGTATCGACGACGATGTGCCGGATCGCAGCGATCTGCCTCACGAGTACCTGTACCTTGGCGCTGTGTTCCTTGTTCTGCATGAAATACGAGCTGACCCGCTTGCGCAAGCTTTTGGCTTTGCCGACGTAGATGATCGCCCCGTTCTTGTCCAGAAACTGATATACGCCCGGTGACAGAGGCAGCAGGGCCACCTGTTCTTTCAACCCGTATTTTTTTACGTTGTCCATCTGTCGCAAAAGTAGCAAAATTTTAACAAAGACCTCTGCCGTGCGCTGAATCGGAGAATGAGCCGGAGTTTTTCGGCAGAAGTCGTCGATTGAACAGATTGTTCGTGGTTGAAAAGTATTTATATTTTGATTATTTGTCGAAAACATTATACCTTTGGGCCATTGTATTGAGCAAAATCTGCCTATGAAAAATTTTTTATCCCTGTTATGTATTCTTTCGCTCTGCTTCGGGTGCGACAAGGCGTATGATCTGAACAAGATCGAATCCGGCGATGTAACCATCGGCAACGACCAGAGCGAATGGATTATGCCGTTGGCGCAGATCACGGTCGGAATGGACGAGTTGCAGGACGGCAGTGCGGATATCCGCGCTATTTTCGACGAGGTCGATATCTGGTTGCCGACGACGCTCCCGGGCAATGCGGAGTGGGTCGATATCGTCCGTCTTTCGAGCGATGGAACTTATCTGGACGGAATGCTGGAGGCTCTTATCGACGAGATGCTCGTTCCCGGATCGAAAAAAATGGACGAAGTGGTCGATCTGATTTGGTCCAACGAAGGTTACCGCGAGCGTTTTACGGCGTTGATTCCGGCCGATAGCGAGGAACTTTTCAAGGCGGAATTCAAGGAGTTTTTCGGCGAGGACAACGAGGCTGGCGAAGCGTTGCGCGATACGATGGGCGAGCTGGCGCGGGAATTTCTTTCCCAGATTAAAATCAATACGATTACTTATAATGCGACGTTGGATGTCGACGATGATTTGATCGATATGCTTGCCGACAACCTCGATCCCGAGGGTACCGTCGATCCGGTCAATACGCTCGATTTGTACGGCGAGGTGCGGAGCAGTCTGCCGGTGAGCTTCGAAGTAGCTGCGGATTTTTCCGAAACGAACGTGGCTATCGCGCCTTTCCTGGTCGAACCCGACGAAGAGAATGACATCGCTCCCGTGCGGCTTTACAAGGATGATATCCGGAGTTTGTTCTCTTTCTTCGAACTGAATGTCGATTTTATGCCGCAGAAATATTATCCGCGCATCGGATTCAGCGACAGCCAGTCGATTCGTATGATGCTGCATTTGAAGAAACGCGGCGGTCTTAATCTGAACCTTTAATCCGGATTCCTCATATGAAAAAGATCATATATACTTTGATTGCGGCATTTGTCGCATGTACGGCCGTGGCACAGACGCCGAGTGCCTACTTTATGGAGGGTTCGACTTTCCGCAGCCAGCTTAACCCGGCTTTCGCTCCGCTGCGCGGCTATGTGAATATTCCCGTATTGGGCGGTGTGCAGGTCAACGTTTCCGGTAACCTCTCCGTCAGCGATATTTTTTATCCGGTGAACGGAAGTTTGGTAACGCTGTTCGACAAGAATGTTTCTGCGGCCGAGGCGTTGGGAAATCTGCGCTCGAAAAATATGCTCGGAACCGATGCCCGGATCAATATCGTCGGTTTCGGTGCATTCCGCAAGGATCATAAGACATTCTGGTCGTTCGATCTGAATATGCGTGTGGAGGCGGAGGCCAATATGCCCTATTCGTTGTTCGACTTTCTCAAGAACGGACGGAACGAGGCCGTTATCAACGATATCAAAGCCTCGACACAGGCTTATCTCGAGGCCGCTTTCAGTTACTCTTTTCCGCTGACGGATCAGATTTATCTCGGTGCTCGGGGTAAGTTTCTCGTCGGCGCGGGCCGTGCGCGGACGTCGATCGACCGGCTCGATATAAAATTGCAGGAGAATAGTTGGAATATCGACGCGGACGGTTCGTTCGAAATGTCGGGCCTTGAGATGAGCTCCATGCAGCGTCCCGACGGGTCGGAATATTATTCGTTCAACGATTTCGACGTCTCTTCCTACAAAGGGCCTGCGGGTTACGGTTTTGCCGTCGATCTGGGTGTGATGTACGACGTGATTCCCGATTTGCAGCTCTCTTTCGCCGTGAACGACCTGGGTTTCATTTCGTGGGGAAAGAAATACCTGGAGCGTGGGCAGATGACCAAATCCCAATCTTTTACCGGCGTGGAGATCATCGACGGTGAGGTTCACGATCCGGAGTTCGATTTCGGCGAGCTGGAGTTCGACCGGGTGCAGGCTTCCAAAGGCAAGACCGAGATGCTGCGCACCTCGATCAATCTGGGGGCCGAGTACGAGGTTTGGCGTCACAAGATCGGCCTGGGTCTGCTTTACAACGTACGTGTCTGGGATGTGAAGACGTTCCACAACCTGACCGCCTCGGTGAACTTCCACCCGATTCCCTGGTTTACGCTGACTACCAGTTATTCGTTTCTCAACGGCCAGGGGCACGCCCTCGGTGTGGCGATCAATGCCTGCCCCAGTTGGATCAACTTCTTCCTGGCGACCGATATGTTGATTTGCAGCCATACGCCGCAGTTCCTGCCCGTCACTTCGACTTCGATGAACGTGACGCTCGGCATCGGCGTTCCGATCGGGCGGCGCAGCCACCGCATTCCGGGAGAGTATCTCTACCGATAATAATATTGTATGATATTAGTTAAGAAGCCTGCATCGGTAGATGCAGGCTTCTTTGATGCGGTGTTTTCTCTTTTTACGATTCTTTGCCGTAACCGGTGTTTGCCGGTTTTCGATGGCGGAATCCCGAAGGGGTACGTCTTCGGGCCGGAGAACACGTGGGAACGGTAGGATTTGATTATGGGACCAAAGTCGGCACTCGTTTTACCGTCCGCAGCAAAGGTGATCGACCGGAACGTCGAACGGATCGGCGGGCAGCTCCTCCACGACTTGATGCGGATAGCACACGCCTGCCTTGAAAGCCCGGAAACCCGGCTGCGACAGGTATTTGTCGTAGAATCCCTTGCCGCGTCCCAGGCGCATGCCTGCGGCGGTGAACGCCACACCCGGCACGATGATAAAATCGATCTCCTCGGGGCGGCACAGCGCAGTGGCCTCCGGTTCCGAAATGCCGAACGAGCCGGAATCGTTCATCGAGGCGGGATCGTAATCGTAGAATCGCATTATGTCGCCTTCCACGCGGGGGAGCACGATCCGTTTGGAGCGGCTCCAGCGTTCGAGTGCCGGGGCGGTGAGGGGTTCGTCTTTGAGCGAAGCGAAAAGGGCCACCACTTTGGCGCGTGCGAAGGCCGGAAGCCTCTCCGCTTCGTTGAAAATACGTGCGGAAAGCTCTTCGCGCTGTTCCGAAGAAAGGGCCGTATTGAGCCCTTTCATCTGTTTCCGGATTTCCGTTTTGGTCATAAAATGCCTGATTTTAAGCGTAAATTTCGAATTGTTTTGTGTTGTTATTATGCAAACAATGACTATCTTTGCCGAAGCGCAAACAAATTTTTAACAAAAATAAACAAATTTCAAACATTATGGGCTGTTTTCTAACTAATTCTTCTCTTGGCAAGAAGTTGGTAATGAGCATTACCGGTTGTTTCCTCGTGCTCTTTATCCTCTTCCACATGTCGATGAACATCGTGGCGATCTTCTCGCCCGAGGCGTACAACACGGTCTGCGCATTCCTGGGTGCCAACTGGTATGCGTTGGTCGGAACGCTGGTGCTGGTCGCCGGTATCCTGATCCACTTCATTTATGCGCTGGTGCTGACCGTGAACAACTACAAGGCGCGCGGTTCGCAGCGTTATGCCGTTACCGTGAAGGAAAAGGGTGTGCAGTGGGCATCGAAAAACATGCTTGCGCTGGGATGGATCATCCTCGGCGGTCTGTTGCTCCATCTGTTCAACTTCTGGTCGAAGATGCAGCTGGTCGAGGTGCTGGGACACCATGAAAATTCGCTCGGCTTCTCGCCGCAGGACGGCGCTGCGCTGATTCAGTACACCTTCTCGCAGTGGTACTACGTGGTGATCTACCTGGTTTGGTTCTTCGCCCTCTGGTTCCACCTTACGCACGGCGTGTGGTCGATGTTCCAGTCGGTGGGCTGGGGCAACGACATCTGGTATCCGCGCCTGAAATGTATCGCCAACATCGTGGCGACCGTCGTGTTCCTCGGTTTCGCTGTGGTCGTGCTGGTCTATTTCTTCCGGAGTCTTTGCTGCGGTTGTGTCTGCTAACATCTTACGTTGAATTATAAAAATATAGAGATATGGCTTTCAAATTAGATTCAAAAATACCCGCCGGGGAACTCGCGCAAAAGTGGAGCAACCACAAGGCGGCGATCAAGGTAGTAAGCCCTGCCAACAAACGCAAACTGGATATTATCGTCGTAGGTACGGGCCTGGGCGGTGCCTCCGCAGCCGCTTCGCTCGGCGAACTGGGATACAACGTGAAGGTTTTCTGCATCCAGGACTCTCCGCGCCGTGCGCATTCGATCGCGGCGCAGGGCGGTATCAATGCGGCCAAGAACTACCGCAACGACAACGATTCGATCTACCGGCTGTTCTACGATACGATCAAAGGCGGCGACTACCGCGCCCGTGAAGCCAATGTTTACCGCATGGCCGAAGTTTCGAACTGCATCATCGACCAGTGCGTCGGCCAGGGCGTTCCGTTCGCACGCGAGTACGGCGGTATGCTGGACAACCGTTCGTTCGGCGGTGCGCAGGTTTCGCGTACGTTCTATGCCCGCGGCCAAACCGGCCAGCAGTTGCTGCTGGGAGCTTATGCCGCACTCAACAAGGAGATCGCTGCCGGTTCGGTGAAGAGTTATCCCCGTCACGAGATGCTCGACATCGTGATCGAAGACGGCGAGGCGAGAGGTATCATCGCACGCAATCTGGTGACGGGCGAATTGGAGCGTTTCGGCGCACACGCCGTAGTGATCGCTTCGGGCGGTTACGGCAACGTGTTCTTCCTTTCGACCAACGCGATGGCTTCGAACGGTTCGGCCGCTTTCCAGTGCTACCGCAAGGGTGCCGGCTTCGCGAATCCCTGTTTCACGCAGATCCACCCGACCTGTATTCCGGTGCACGGGGATCAGCAGTCGAAGCTGACCCTAATGTCGGAGTCGCTGCGTAACGACGGCCGTATCTGGGTTCCCAAAAAGATCGAGGATGTGAAAGCCCTCCGTTCGGGTGCCAAGAAACCTTCGGATATTGCCGAAGAGGACCGTGACTACTACCTGGAGCGCCGTTATCCGGCCTTCGGTAACCTCGTGCCGCGCGACGTGGCGTCGCGTGCCGCCAAAGAGCGTTGTGACGCGGGCTTCGGCGTGAACGAAACGGGGTTGGCCGTGTTCCTCGATTTCAAGACCGCGATCGAGCGTCTGGGCAAGGATGTCATCAAACAACGTTACGGCAACCTGTTCGACATGTACGAGGAGATCACCGACGTAAATCCCTACGAACAGCCGATGCAGATCTTCCCTGCCGTACACTATACGATGGGCGGTATCTGGGTCGATTACAACCTGATGACTACGATCCCGGGTCTCTACGCCATCGGTGAGGCCAACTTCTCGGATCACGGTGCCAACCGCCTGGGTGCTTCGGCGCTGATGCAGGGTCTGGCGGACGGTTATTTCGTGCTGCCTTATACGATCGGCGACTACCTGTCGCACAAGATCCAGGCTCCGAAGGTGAAGACCGATACCAAGGCCTTCGACGAGGCAGAGAAGGGTGTGAAGGATAAGATTTCGAAGTTGCTTTCCATCAACGGCAAGCAGTCGGTGGACGATATTCACAAGAAGCTGGGACACATCATGTGGGAGAACGTCGGCATGGCGCGTTCGAAGGAGTCGCTCGAGAAGGCGATCGTCGAGATCCAGGCGCTGCGCAAGGAGTTCTGGAAGGATGTGAAGGTCGTAGGCAAGGCGAACGAGTTCAACGTCGAGTTGGAGAAGGCGCTGCGTCTGGCCGATTTCCTGGAGCTGGGCGAGCTGATGGCCCGCGACGCCCTCAACCGCGAGGAGTCGTGCGGCGGCCACTTCCGCACGGAACACCAGACCGAGGAGGGCGAAGCCAAGCGCGACGACGAGAACTTCGTATACGCCGCCGTATGGGAGTACAAGGGCATGGACCAGGCTCCGGAACTCACCAAGGAGCCGCTGAACTTCGAGTTCGTGCACCCCGCACAGCGCAACTACAAAGATTAAGGCCATTTGACGTTGAACTTTAATATCGAATCGAAACCATGAATTTTACATTAAAGATATGGCGTCAAAAGGACGCTAAATCCAAAGGCGCTTTCGAGAGCTACAAGGTGGAGAACATTTCGGCCGACACCTCGTTCCTCGAAATGCTCGACATCCTGAACAACAATCTCATCCACGAGGGCAAGGAGCCGATGGCCTTCGACCACGACTGCCGCGAGGGTATCTGCGGCATGTGCTCGCTGCACATCGACGGACAGGCCCACGGTCCCAGCCAGGGCGCCACGACCTGCCAGATCTACATGCGCAAGTTCAAGGACGGCGCGACGATCACCATCGAGCCGTGGCGCTCGGCGGCGTTCCCCGTCATCAAGGACCTCGTGGTAAACCGTTCGGCTTACGACCAGATTCTGCAGGCCGGAGGCTTCATCTCGGTGCGCACGAACTCGGTGCCCGACGCCAACGCCATTCCGATCTCGCAGGCCGACGCCGAGGAGTCGATGGACGCCGCCGCCTGCATCGGCTGCGGAGCCTGCGCCGCGACGTGCAAGAACGGTTCGGCCATGCTCTTCGTCGCCGCCCGCGTGTCGTCGCTCGCCAAACTGCCCCAGGGCCGTGTCGAGGGTGCGCGCCGCGCCAAGGCGATGGTCGCCAAGATGGACGAACTGGGATTTGGCAACTGCACCAACACGGGAGCCTGCCAGGCCGAGTGCCCCAAGCAGATTTCCATTGCGCATATCGCCCGTCTGAACCGCGAGT
>OHRZ01000794.1_pt1 | contig 10066 bp, 11 predicted proteins | sample 1578621 | NCBI WGS metagenome assembly OHRZ01 (sample SAMEA3879554, study PRJEB24766) | human gut metagenome | biome: human-associated habitat; feature: feces | place: USA | collected 1985/1987 | reverse complement strand
TACCTCACGGAAAATATAAGCAGTACCGATATTGCCGCAAAGCACAGTACGGCAAGTATTTTTATAATTACTTTTTTAGCGGAATTGATAAAACCATCTCCCGACAATTTTCGTCATGCTGTATAAGCTGTAACAATTATATATTACCATTCCCTGCTTTGCAATAAATGATTAAAAAACTCAACCGCAAAATAGTATAAACAACAAGTAAAGCACATAAAAAGGACTGTAAAAGACGAGCTTTTACAGTCCTCTGATTTTTATTTTGCCTCGCGTTTTTTCTCCTCTTTTTGATTTTTAACGGCTTTAAGCCTTGTAAAATCTTCACGCTCTTTTTCCTCGAGTGCCTCGGAGATGTACTTAATCGTACCCGTAAACTGAGGTATCATTATGTTGTTTAACGCGTTGGCACGCTTTTGCGTTTTCTTAACCGCATCCGCAAGACGGTAAATCGAAGCCTCGGTTTCGGCAAGCTTTACGGTCATTTTCTTTGCCTCATTGAAGTTTATGTAAGCCTCGTCAAGGTGGGAGTTTGTCGAATTAAAGCCGAAATACGGCATCAGCTTGCTGCTTTCAAGCGATATTTTCGGTATCTCAACACCCATTACGCTGCGAAAATCAAGGGAAAGCCCGTTATCAACGGGTATGGTTCTTGCAAAATTACCGCAAACGCCAAGCGTAATATTGGCAAGCTTCAAGGACGAATAAGCCTTGTCGTATACCGCGTTTATATTTGCCTCGACTTCCTTTGCTTCGCTTATAAGCTGCATCATCTCACGAACAAGAATGTTACGTTTTCTGTCCATCAGCTCATAGCCGAGCTTGGCTAAATCGAGAGATTTCTGCGTCGCCATCAAATTGGCTTTTGTCGGGAACACCTGTGCCATCGGCTTTTCCTCCTTTTCCGAATTTTAAAAGGCTCAGTTTTTGCCTTTATAGTACTTATCAAGAGTCTTATCATCAACACGGTCGAGCATACGGCGCGGAAGCATTGAAAGAAGCTCCCAGCCGAGGTCAAGCGTCTCGTCAATGGTACGGTTTTCGGTAAAGCTCTGATTCAAGAACCTGTTGTCAAATTCCTTGCCGAACTTCATAAGAAGCTTATCGTCCGGCGACAGCTCATCTTCACCTATTACAGACGCGAGCGATTTAGCATCCTGAACCTTGGCATATGTCGCAAGGAGCTGGTTTGAAAGTGCCGAATGGTCCTCTCTTGTAAAGCCCTCGCCGATACCGTCCTTCATAAGACGCGACAGAGACGAAAGTACGTTGACCGGCGGATAAATGCCTTTATAATCAAGGTCACGGTCAAGAACTATCTGACCCTCGGTAATATAACCCGTAAGGTCGGGAATGGGGTGCGTAATATCGTCATTGGGCATTGTAAGAATCGGTATCTGCGTAACGGAGCCCTCAACGCCCTCTATCATACCGGCACGCTCATAAAGCGATGCAAGGTCCGAATAAAGGTAGCCGGGGAAGCCCTTACGGCTCGGAATCTCGCCCTTTGACGAGCTGAATTCACGAAGAGCCTCGGCATATGACGTCATATCGGTCAAAATTACAAGTATGTGCTTATGAAGAGTAAATGCGAGATATTCCGCCGCGGTAAGAGCGCAGCGCGGAGTCATAATTCTCTCGATTATAGGGTCGTTTGAAAGATTTAAGAACATAACAACCCTGTTCATTACATTCGCCTCTTCAAATGAAGTGCGGAAGTAATTTGCTACGTCGTTTTTAACGCCCATTGCCGCAAAAACTATTGCGAAGTCCTCGGTATCGGAAATTGTGGACTGACGTACTATCTGAACGGCGAGCTCGTTATGCTTCATACCGGAGCCTGAGAATATAGGCAATTTCTGACCGCGTATAAGCGTTGCGAGAGCGTCTATCGACGAAATACCGGTCTGAATAAAGTTACGCGGATATTCACGTGATACGGGGTTTATCGGAGCACCGTTAACATCGCGTTTCTCTTCGGGATAGACCTCGCCGAGACCGTCTATGGGTCTGCCGAGTCCGTCGAACACTCTGCCGAGAATTTCGGGCGAAAGCGATATTTCCATGGGCTTTCCGGTAAGGCTTGTGGAGGCGTTCTGAAGAGAAATACCTCTTGTACCCTCAAACACCTGTACCGTGATATGCTCACCGTCTATCTTAACTATTCTTCCGGTGCGCTGTGTGCCGTCATCAAGCTTAAAATTAACTATCTCGTCAAACGAAGCGTCCTTTACACCGTCAAGCTCAACAAGTGAGCCGTTGATAGCATCAAGTCTTAAATGTTGAATTATCATTGTGCTCACCTACCTTACTTCAGTATTCCGTCCATAACGGCGTCGGTTTCTTTGATGTAATCATCGAGCATTTCTATGTTGCTGTTCGGCACATCGTATTTCATCTTTGTAAACTTATCAAACAGTCCCGTAGCCGTTATCTTTGAAAGAGGAATCTGCCTTGCGACTACTTCCTTTGCTCTGTGGTACAAATGCAGTATAACGTGCATCATCTTAAACTGCTTCTCAAGCGGAACGAAGGTGTCGTCGGCATGGAATGCGTTTTGTTGAAGGAATCCGACTCTGATTACTCTTGCAATTTCAATTACAAGCTTCTGATCGTCGGGAAGCACGTCCGCACCTATCAGCTTTACTATCTCCATAAGTGAGTTTTCCTCAAGTAAAAGCGAGCAAAGCTCTTCGCGGTATTTCATAAAGTCGGGTGAAACATTGTCTCTGTACCAGTTAGCAAGGTCACCCGTGTACTCGCTGTAAGAGAGGGTCCAGTTTATTGCCGGATAGTGTCTCGCATAAGCGAGCGATTTATCAAGAGCCCAGAAGCATCTTGTAAAACGCTTTGTATTCTGAGTTACAGGCTCGGAGAAGTCGGAGCCCTGAGGCGATACCGCGCCGATAAGCGTTATTGAGCCCTCAGTGCCGTTGAGGTTTTCGGTATAACCCGAACGCTCGTAGAATTCGGAAAGTCTCGACGGAAGATATGCCGGGAAGCCTTCGTCGGCGGGCATTTCCTCAAGTCGTCCGGAAATTTCTCTGAGTCGAGTCTGCCATAAGAGCCGTATCATAGCCCATATCGCGGTAATACTCAGCTATTGTAATGCCTGTGTAAATTGAAGCCTCACGTGCCGCAACGGGCATGTTAGAGGTATTTGCTATAAGCATTGTTCTGTCAAGAAGCGGTCTGCCCGTCTTGGGGTCGGTAATATCCGAAAACTCGGTAAGAACCTGAGTCATCTCGTTACCGCGCTCGCCGCAGCCGACATAAATTATGATATCGGCATCGCACCATTTAGCAAGCTGATGCTGAGTCATTGTTTTACCTGTACCGAAACCTCCGGGGATTGCCGCCGCACCGCCCTTTGCTACCGGGAAAACCGTGTCGATTACACGCTGACCCGTGACAAGCGGTTTAGTGGCGGGGAGTCTCTTTTTAATCGGTCTCGGATTTCGTATGGGCCACTTCTGTAAAAGCGTAAGCTCCGTTTCGTTACCCTTTTTGTCCTTGATTTTTGCAACCGTATCGTTTACGGTGTATTCGCCGTCGGGCATTACCTCGGTAACGGTACCCGAAAGCAGAGGACTCAACATTATTTTATGTGTTATTACCGGCGTTTCCGGGCATTCGGCGTAAATATCGCCGCCGGAAAGTGTGTCGCCGACTTTAACCTTTAAGGTTACTTTATATTTCTTTTCGGTGTCAAGCGGAGAGAATTGAGCGCCCTTGCCTATAAAAGCGCCGAACTTCTTTTCGATTGCGGGGAGCGGCCTTTCAATACCGTCGAATATGTTGCCGATAATTCCGGGGCCTAAGGTAACGCTCATGGGAAGACCCGTTGAGTATACCGGCTCACCGGGCTTGAGGCCCGTAGTCTCCTCATATACCTGAATGGTGGTCATCTTTTTATCAAGGCCTATTACCTCGCCTATCAGCTTTTCTTTGCCGACGTAGACCATTTCCATCATGCTCAAATCAGTCTCGCCTTTTATGGTAACGACAGGGCCGTTGATACCGAATATTACATTCTCTGACAAATATATCACTCCTCGATGGAAAGTCCCGAATGTTCAAGGAACCATTCTTTTTGCTCTTTGAGTTTTGTATCAAGAGTATCGTCGGCAAGGCAGTGCGTTTTTCTGTCCGCAGCTCTCAAACCGCCGTAAACTATATCGTCGCTTTCGGTTACGACACAACCGTTTTTAAATATCGCCTTGAGATCGTCGGAAAACACGAGATCCTCTTTGCGTAAAAACAGCTCAACATCCCCGCCGTCAAAAGCCTCTGCAATCTCTTTTGCCGATGAAACAAGCTTTTCGCGGTAAGGATCGGTTTTTGTATACTCGTTAATTTTCTCACCTGCCGCGTCAAACACCTTTTTGCAAAGCTCTGCGCGAAGATCGGTAAGCTCTTTTCTTGACCTTTCTTCACATTCGGAGACAGCGCTGTTACAGTCCGCCTTTATACGAGCGGTTTCGTATTCGGTATATGACTTATAACGATCCTCGGCCTCTTTTTGAAGAGCGCGCAAACGCTCAACACGCAAGCGGTCCGTTTCTTCGTCTATACTTTTGCACTCTTCGTCTGCAAGAGTCTTTATGGCAGTTAAGAACGCCTCTGTCTTTTTGCTGTTGATTTCTTCCATGATCTCACCTCACTGTTCTTTAAATCTTTATACCGATGGCGTCGCGGATATATTCGGTAATGGAATCACGATTTCTGCCGTTTCCGTCGCCGTCGGGAATTGTGACAAGCAGCGGCCTGTTGCCCTGCTTTAATTTTTTTACCGTTTCGGGGCAAAGCTCGGCAACTCCTGCGGTTATAAGCAGTATGCCGATGTCTTCCGCAGCCAAAGCCTTTTTGAAAGCCTTTTCGGCTTCATCGCGCGAAGTCACCCGCTTTGCTTCAATTCCGGCAAGACGCATACCGATCATAGCGTCGGTATTATCGCTTATCAAGAAGAATTTCATAACAATTACCCTTTGTATCCGTAATCTTTTTGGGGAGCCCCCAATGTGCCCTTCGGCAACCTAAACAGCTCACAGTCTGTCTTTTTTCGGTCATAAGGCGGCCTTTGAAAGCACGGTGCCGCCGCAAATCGTTTTAGACCTTCTGGAGAATAAGAATTGAAATAACAACACCGTAAAGTGCTATGGACTCGCCGAGTGCAACGAATATAATTGACTTACCGAATGACTTGGGGTCCTCTGCGGTAGCGGCTATTGCTGCGGGTGCGCCTGCGGCAACGGCAATACCGCCGCCGATACCTGCGAGACCTGTTACAAGGCCTGCAGCCAAAAGTCCCATACCCTTTGAATTATCAACAGTCTCGGTAGCTGTGGTAGCAGCTGAGGCGTCAGCAGCCGAAGCATTGTTATCGTCTGCAGCGAAAACGCTTACCGAAAGAGCGGCAATAAGAACAGTAAGTACAGCGAAGGTTGCGAGATTTACCGCAACGGAGCGTTTAATGCTTCTGCCCTGATTTCTTTTTTTGATTATTGCATACGCTGTTGCAAGTATTGCTGCGGGTGCAAGGATGAGAAGTACATAGAAAAGAGTTGACATAATTTTATTCCTCCAACTTTTAATTTTGTGCGTTTAATTTTATCGGCTTGAAAGCCGTTCCTCCGCCCTCATAGAAGCGGCTGAACATCTCGTAATATTCAAGACGAAGTGCCTGTATGCCGGTCAAAAGACCTTCAAGCGCAATGACAAGAATATTGCCGAGGATGATAACAAAGATGTTCTCGTGTGCACCGGCGAGTGAGAATACAACCATCATCATACCTGCATGGACAAGTACGAATGCGCCGACACGAAGGAAGGATACCGTGTTGCTCAAATACGAAAGCACATATTCGAGAAGCTCAAACACATTTTGAAGTATGAAGTCCCCGATGCTCTCCGGCTTCCAATCAGGCTTCCTTTCGATAAGACCTATCGGGATATCCTTTATCATAAGCAGAACCGCCGTTACCGCAAGCGTTACGGCGCATACCTTATTCGGTACGGGAGACGGACCGCCCATAAAGCCGGAAGCGAGATTCACGCCGGACAAATACATCAAAAGTCCCGTAAGTCCGTTTTGGCTGAACAGCGCTTCACCGAACTGTTTACGCTTTATGCATGCGTAAATATTAAGCAGCATTGCAACTACCATAAGCCCTATGCCTATGCCGATAGCTATTAAAAGAACCGTATTTACGCTTTCCATTACGGTCATCGGCTTGCCCTTCCAGCCGAAAGCGTGGTAAACGGGATCGAGCATATCCTCATATCCGAACACGCTGCCGAACATAAAGCCGAAGAACATAGATGAAATTCCGCACGGAATAAGTATTTTGCCGAGCTTTATTTTTTTCTTCGCCCACATAAATATTCCTATGAGCATTAAAACGAAGCCCTGACCGAGATCGCCGAACATCATACCGAAAAGTATGGTATATGTTATAGCCACGAACCCGGTAATATCTATATCGTCATACGACGGGGTGCCGTACATATCGACATAAAATCTGTATGGGTCAACAAAAGCCTTAAACAGCTTCGGTGTCTTTTTGAGTTTAACCGGAACCACAGTCTTGCCGTCATGCGGCGGATTGCTTATCTCGACAGAAATCTCACCGACATTTTTAAGCTCCTTTTTAAACTTCTTTTCGCTGCCCTCCGGTATAAACCCGGTAAACATAAAGTACTTGTCATTGTGCAGCGCGTAAGAGCGGAGCTCATAAAGCGAATTCTGATATACAAGGTTTGAATAAATCTTGTTGCAGTGGTCGTGCTCGGTCTGCCAAAGCTCTCGGATTTTATCGTCCGTCTCTTTTATCTGAGACTTGATTATCTCAATGCTCTTTTTAATCTGCTCGATTACTTCCTCAACGGTGCCTGCCGCTCCGGGAACCTCAAACGGTTCAAACAAGAGGAAAGCAAATATACCGTCAATCTCGTTCACCTTGTCACTCGGTGCAAAATATGCGCCCCAATAATCCGTTTTATCCTCGGAGCAAGGATAAAACATAACGTACGGATTATCTTTGAACACCGTCTTCAGCTTTTCGTAGCTCTCCTTCGGCATATGACCGAAGCGTATTTTGACGAATTCGCATTGCGATACCTGGTCAAGGTCAATACCAAGGCCCTTAAAGTGCGAATATTTTTCAATACCGCCCTCGCATACCGCCTTTTGGTCGAGCAATGAGCTTCGCTGCTCATAAAGTCCTATAACCTTTTTTTCAACGTCCTTAAGATAAGACGCGTCCTTTTCGTCAACATCCGAATCGCTTTCTTCTATGCTTTTAAATTCGAGATCAAATTTTGCAGCTTTCGCTATATCACGAAGCTCCGACAGCTCACCGGCATACGGATTGTCATCAACAAACGGTACGAATCCCATTGACGAAGATATGTATTTCGCCGCGGAATCCGGATGAAAACACTCGCTCTCGCAAAGCCTTGCACTCAAGTCATAAAGCTTTGTAAGGCTGCCGCTTATTTTGACAAGCTTCATCTTTTCGATAGCCATAGCCCCTACCGTCTCCTTTCGGTTTTTATAAGGTCAGTCAGGATACCTTAATCTTGACTGTTTCCGATTCTGTATAAAATGCACCGTCTATCTCTTTGAGCCTTTGCTCCGTCTCGTCCTTTGTCGAAAACGGAAGCAGACCGCACAGGATATACGAATTATTGTTTAAAAGCCCGCTCTTTAATATTTCAAATTTTTCGGACTCGTTCACAAGCGTGTGATAAAGCGAATTGCAAAACTCGAAATGCAACTTAAAATAATATTCCTCAAGAGCCTCGGCTTCAAGTATCTGTCGGTTGAGAATTTCGATGTTTTCATCTATCTGCTCCTCAACCTTTTCGGCTTCGCCGGATGCCGACGGAATATTTATCGGTTCAAACAGCATCGACGCAAAAACCGAATCTACTCGCTCAAAATCCGAACGCGGCACAAGATAAATGCCCCAGCAATCCGTCTCGCTCTCATACGATTTGAAAAACTCTATGTACGGGTCATCCTTATGGATTTCAAGAAGCCTTTTAAGACAATCCTTCGGCATATGGCCGAAGCGCGCCTTGACGAATTCGCACTCGGTAAGAGCTTGAATATCTACAGGGAGGCCGCTGAACAGGCGAATTCGTTTTTTGCCCTCCTCGCACTCCTCTTTTTGCTCAATGAGCAACTGCTTATCGCGTTTAAACTTCTTGTATTTATTGTATATCTCTTCGGTTTTAGAGTCAAAGTCCTGCAGCAAATCCTGCTTTTTTTCCGGCAAAGTATATTTCCAACCGGCATATTTAGCCACCGAAGAGAGCCGTTTTATGGGTTTTTCATAAGGGTTGTCGCCCTCGACGCGCCTGAAATCAAGCGCGGCCTCGTTTTTGGCTGCCGGCACCTCGCTTTTGAAATTACCCGACAGCAACACCGCCAAAACATCGCGAAGGCTGTCTTCGCCGCAAAGCACACGGACTCTTTTAAATTTCTCTTTTTTCATCACTTATCATCCGACTTTATCAGATATTTCATTATTTCCTCGGGCGGAAGCGAGTACCTGATGCCCTCTATGATATGGGTTACATTTTGCATTTCGTTTTCCATTATCCCGACATAGCTCAAAAATACCGTTTCGGGATGAGTGGAATATCGAAGCTGCTTTTCGTTTATGCGAAGCTGCATTATTGCAGTCTTGCGTTCAATCACCATATCGCCCGCAGGAAGATATTTTCCGTATCGCGTCTTTTTAAGTAATTCCAAAACCTCGTCCGGAGACGATGCCGCCAAAAGACTCGCCAGCTCCTTTTCGCTAAAGGAGGTGATTCCGGAATTAAAGAAGCTTCCTGTATGTATATCGGAGCCGCTGCCGTAATATTTTTTGAGCCTGTAAATACTCTCGATGGTCTTCATATCGGATCTCATACGGAAGAAGTCGAGCAGCTCATCGCGCTTTTTGCCTTTTTTATATTTTTCGCATATTATCGACGAAGCTTCGGTATACAAATAATTATAAAGCACATTTTCAAGAAGCTGAACGGAAAATTCGGTTTTGCCGTTCATTGCCTTTTTGATTATGCTCTCATATCTTGTACCGTGAAGCCCCGACAGCAGCTCGTCAAAATTACGTGCTCTTTCTAAGGGCAGCATGGTGAGCTCCGAATGTTCCTTAAAGAAATCCGGAACAAACAGAAGATATTCACCTATATTGTCGCTGTCAAGATAATCGGCGCAGGTTATTATGCAGTCAATGTCGTTTCTGAGGAGTAATATCTCATAGAGATTTTGACCTATTGCCTTTTCAAAAGAACAAAGCGACGCTATACGCGAAAGCATATAGCGCTTTAAAACAGCCTCAAGACGGGCGCGATGTATTTTAACATTAGGTACCGAAACAAACGCTTCGCTGTATGAAGTCCTGCCCTTTAAATAGTTGGCAGCCTCGTTGATGGTGCGGCAGTTTGCAAGATCAACATAATTTTCATTTGTCAGCGTGCCGGCATACATAGCTCTCGCCTTAGCGAGAACGGCATTCTGTGACAGATCGGAAAAGTTCATTTTCTGCCGCTCCTTTCGTTAATTTGTTTCTTTTCAGCCTATAACGGCTTTAACGATGTTTTCAACCCACATATTGTGGTTTTCATCATAAATCTTTTTGAGTGCGTCTGACTTTTGTTTGGTCTGACCGTCAAGCTCAAGCGACGCACGATTCACCTTAAGCTCCGCCTTTTCACGCGCTTTTTTTACGGCGTCCTCGGCATTCTTTTTATGGGCGGCGTCTATTTCCTTTTTGCGGCGAGACAGCTCCTCGGAGAGATTTTCACGGCGATCTCTTGCCTTTTCGACGCTGAGCCTTGACGCTCTGTCGGCGTCTACGATACGTCTCAATGTATTTTCCACAAAAAAGCCTCCTTTTGTCATCAAAGACCGTTATTTACAACTTATTTACATCTGTGTATTATACCACTAAACGCAAAAAATTCAACGTCATTTTGTGCAAACAAAAATGCACTTTTATCAATAAATTAGTACATTTTATCTCGTCATTGTTAACAAAAAATACATAAT
>OHRZ01000792.1_pt1 | contig 10082 bp, 15 predicted proteins | sample 1578621 | NCBI WGS metagenome assembly OHRZ01 (sample SAMEA3879554, study PRJEB24766) | human gut metagenome | biome: human-associated habitat; feature: feces | place: USA | collected 1985/1987 | reverse complement strand
CAATTTCGGCCTTGAACTGCGGTTCAATATCCTTGTACTTGATTGCGCCCTCTTCTCGCAGCTCACGATAATCCGAAGAAGAAATATCGACATTGTGGAAAAGCATAAGGGCCTGAACAAACTGTTCCACACCATCCAGGCGGTTAGACTCTACATTGTTGATTGCGTCCAGAAGAGGGAGGACGATTTCAAAGGCACCCAAACGAGCTTTGTTCGCCGGGTACTCAATGATGGGAATACCCAAATACTGTTCCTCGCTCCGCCTGATTGCCCAAGTGTTTTCCACCTCATAATAGTGGTCAGAAGTATAGCAGCTAAAAATCAAAACCCCATCGTCTTTCAGGATATATTGAACACCCATCATAGCGGGATTTCCCAGGGCCGTAGAGTAAACCACGAAGGAGAAACGAGGGTCAAGCGTAAAAATCTCGAACGGAGCCTCGTCTTCTTCCACATCGGCCATACCATCAGGAAGAACCATGCGGTAGGAAGTGCCGCAAATGTGCGACCAATCAGCCAGCTCCTTATCCTTTGCGGCCTTGTCCTCAGACAGAGCATAATCATTGAGCTGCGTGATTTTCTTGGCAATTTCCTCATCATCTCCACGGCTGACATACTGGACAGGCTCACCCATCAGATAACCGACCTTGAAAGATACGATTTCATTTGCCCGGTTCTCAACGACCTTGTTATTGATTTCAGGCCGAACTTCCTTCTGCCGGTAAAGAACAGGCTGATCTCCCTTGTAATACCGGTACAGATAGTTAATATCCGCCTGGTTCATGAGATGAATGAACAGGGCCTTTTGCAGAACATCAATGATGTTATTGTCATTGATTTCGGCCACATCGGTATAAATCACCCTGCGGCCAAATAACGCTCTGGCTCCCATTCATGTCACCTCCTATCAAAAGCCATTTTATCATCTTTCATGATAGCATAATATCCAATGCTTGTCAACGAATAACTCTTCATAATACCATTGGAAAATATAATTTTCAACAAGGACGCTTGAAGATTTCGATTTTCCCTCCGACCAACATACGAATTTCATTTTCCAGAAGAGCCAAAGAGTCAGGTGCGTCATCGTGCGGAACCTTGCCGCTCCGAGTATAAGTGGTCAGCTCCTTCATGAAATTCCAATACTGACTGCCCCGTTTGTAAGTGGACGGGTGCTTGAAATAGAAGTTCTTCTTGATATTGTCGGAAGCAAATTCAATTCGGGTCTGTTTGTTTGAAATCGTCCGCTTTGTTCTGATACCGATAGAGTACCCCTGCTGCCGGATGATTTCTGCTACATCACGAGCGTAATACTGACCGGCATTGTTAGCCTCAAAAGTAGCAGAAGCTACCTTGTTGGAGATCAGACACTTAGCGCACTCCGGCTTTGTCACCTCTGCCGGGGCATCATCAAAGACCACATCGACAATGTAAACCTCAGTGCCATAGATGACGGCCACCGGCAGGGAAGTGGAGTCAGAACCGCTTTCAGCGGTATCGCCTACGGCAATGATAGTGTCCGGCTCCCGGTCAGGCGGCAGTTCAAAGAAATAGTTCAATTCATCCTTGTTGAAGAGAAGCCCTTTGGCCTCAAAAGGCTGTTGTTGGAACTCGCTCTCAAACTGTTCAGCGGACAAAAGCTCTCTCTGCTCTCGGAAGTATGCCGTGGTAAAAATCTTCTGGCCCGCTCGTATTCATAATTGCTCTCGTCCGTGATTAGATCAAGGGCAGGAATTTCGATAGCTCTCCAAGGCCAATTCTCCTGCGCCGCATATTCCTGAACACGCCCAATAGGGTCATAGATGGAATACCGGGTGCCAGTGAACACCATGGGCGTACCTTCAATGGCTCGGCCCATAATATCGCCGGAAATCACTTCCCACTTATCGTCAAGCCGCTGGCGGTTTTTTGCCTCTTCACGGCCTTCAACACAGTCATCCAGGTAAAGCACATTCGTGGCCTCGGACAAACCCACCTGACGGGCATCAATAGAGCGGCACATGATGGTGGGAAACCGGGACTTGGATTTGAGGTTGATAATCTTGGTGTCCGCTCCGGTCTGTACCAGACGGGCATCTGGGAATACATCATAGAACAGGTACTCATTGGGAGTAATCAGGTATTCCAGACACCCATTGTAGAAGCTCTTTACAAGGTCATCACCCGTTCCCTCCATCAGTGTAGAGCGGTCAGGGAACTTTCCAGAGAGCATATTAACAAAATTGATACCTGTTTGGGACTTTCCCGCTCGTTTCGGCATGGATATTGTCAAAAGACGCAGCTTTTTATCAAGAATGTCCTGGAACCCCTGCACCATTGGTTTCAGATAATGCCTCCGGGGAGCATAGAACCGCTTTTCCGGCTTCCGGTCAAGCTCAATATAGGTCATAAAAGCGTCAAAATTATGGGGAGCGTCAAACAGGAGGGTTTTGCGCCATGCCTCATAGAAATGCTCCGCCTCTTTCGGGGAAGTACGGCGCAACTGTTTGGCCGAGAGAAGCCGTAACTCTTTACTGGCCTCATGTGCCGCCTGAAAATCTTCCTCTTCCCACTGACGGCAAAGAGATAACAGGTCAATATAGGCAGTATGATCTTCCGGCTTATTTTCAATATGCCGTTTAATACTGTCTGCCAGCTTCCGATAATCCATAAAATCACCTCAAAAGAAAAAGGGCTACCGGATTTCTCCGATAGCCCGTAATGGCTGTTACTCCCGCCCTTGCGAGAGCCTATTTATTCTTTTCAACGATGGTCTGCAATTTACTTGCCAGATAAAGCCACATTTTCGGGACTCTGTTTGAGATTGCCCCGTTACTTGGAACCGGGCATTGATACCCGGAACCGTCTTTCAAGTGGATTTGCAAAAAGAACCCATCCGGTATTTCATGTACGGTGGTGCTGGACTTTGACCCTGCTGTTATTGCACCGGCTACGACTCCAACCCCTCCGGCAATCGCACCACCCACAATAGCTCTTGTTACTGCTCCGGTCTTCTTAGTCTTAGTATGCGCCTCTCTGACAATGTTTTCAACAATAGCATAGGAGCTTATATCCCGATAAGAGATTAGTTTATCAAAGAACATGATGACCTCATTATCATCACTAAACATGATGTTGGCATTGGGATTATAAATGCTCTTTCTCCAACCTTCTGTCCCAAAGATTTGGCACTTTTCAAACAGCTTTGCAGTTTCCAACTCTTTTCGGGCCAGCTCAACTTCATACGGGTCAGAGTTGCGCTTGGTCGTCAGCTTATCCAGCCTCTTTTTCGCTTTGGCGATATTCTTCTCATTGCTGTAATTGTCATACTGTCCCATGAGGTCATACCACCTTTCTCACCTTTTCATACCATGTAGGTCTGCTGATACCAAGTTGACGGCAAGCATCATTCACTGTAATTAGCCCTTCTCTCTGCTTTTGCATTAGGGCCTTGAATTTATCCAAGTCAATCTCATAAGCAGGACGGCCAAACCCTCTTCCTGTTTTCGCAGACACCTTCCGTCCATTGACAACCGGCATAGCCGCTATCCCCTCGGCCTGACGCTTCCGTATCTTCTTTCGTTCCTGCTCTGCCATGGCTCCCATTACTTCAATCAGAATGTTATTAACCATCTCGCCAATCCAATCCTGTCCACGGAAGTCTATCAGCGTGGTAGGAACATCAAACACTCTTACAATTACACCATGCTCCTTGAACCATTCCAGCTCGGCTTTGATTTCCGCTTTGTTCCGTCCAAACCGGTCTAATTCCTCCACCAGAATTTCATCTCCGGGAACCAGGATGGATTTTAGCTTTAAGTAATGTTCTCGGTTGAAATTCTTTCCGCTTTGTTTGTCTGTGAAGATATGGTCATCGTCCAGATCAGGGGCGTAGGCTTTCAGAGCGGCAAGCTGACGGGCAAGGCTCTGGTCTTTGGCTGATACCCGGCCATAGCCATATTTCACTCACCATCACCGCCTGACCCCAAGAGAGCGTCCAGGTCATACTTCGGGTCTTCCTTTTGGTCAATTACAATCTGGTCAGCTCTGCGGACTCCCGGCTTTCTTTCCTGAATGACCACCTCATAGCCAGGGCAGACAGCATTTCAACTGCGCTGTTGAAGGACAGGTTATTGCTTCTAAGCCGGGAACTGATTTCATTGCCACGCTCTTTACCGAGAGCCTTTGCCATGGTCAGAAGAGAAACATTCTTCGCTTTCATCAAATCTCGGATAGCCTTGTTGATATACATGGTAATCACCTCTTGATGACACTATACACTGAATTTATTTTGTTGTCAATAAAAAGCTGAAAATATTTTGTTACTGAATATAGTTTGTTAGGAATAAAGCCTTTTTATTTTTGTGGGAATTTTCGCCACTCACCCCGGCCCGGTGGCGGTGGATATATCCCCCGGCCCCGGTATCAGGCAACCGGCCCCGGCTGCACTCCAAAAAGCACAAGAAAGAACCGCCCCGGAATAACCAGGGCGGCAAACTCATTTATTAAATTTCATAATTTCAATGATAATTTGAATTGGTAAAAGCAAGATTAGCAAAACTATATACACACTCACACCGCCTTATATTGTGGTACTCTTGTGAACCCTTCAAACGCCCATATAACCAGATCAACAGGGGCGCAACCGGCCACGCTTGCAAGCTCTTTTCTAATACCCTCTTCCGTATCGGCTACAATATAGCAGCTATACCCGTTTACCTCTTCCGGCCCTTCCGGGGTATTCTCTTCATCGTGTATAATCCACTCCGAACCAGTGTTAAAATACATTGTTTCAAAAGCGGCCAACGCTTCCCGGCTCCAATTGTCCACGGGGTAAAAAACTTCGTTCCAATCGCCTTGACAACAACCCCGGATAATTCGCCAATCCCATTTACAGCCCGTAACAACGGAAAGAACCTTGCAAAGAATATTGTTCTCTTCCCGGCTTCCGGCTTCCGTATAGGCGTTTACAAGCTCTTTCAGGGCGTGAATATCACGGGTACTATATCGGGCCTTGTCAGGCTCCAAAAGGTCATTTATCGCTTGTGTAGCGTTCTTGTAAAAGCTGCTATAATAACCGCCGTTCTTTATATCGTCCAGGGCTTCGGCCAATTCCCCATTTTTCAGGGCATTATATACCCGGTCAAAAAGGGGGCTTGTGCGGCTAATATAATTCCGGTTGCCGGTCACATTGATATAATCCGGTCCCATTCTTTCATCATCAAATAACCGGCTGTCCTGATATTCGGGCGGTATCTGTTTACAATAGATCATGATTGAACCCCCTTATAAAATCCCGTTTTCCCGAAACTCACACAATAGGCCATATTTACGCCCCAGGCGGGAAAACATATCTTGAAACTCTGCTAATTCTGAATAACTGTAATTGTGGCTTGAAAAACCAGCCTGCCAGTTAATAGCGGCTTCCCTGGCGGCTTCTTTCCCTCTTTTGTAGCTGGTCATAGCTACACCGCCTTTTTCACATAGTAGGCCGGATAATAGCCAGTTTCAAAATTGCAATTATAGAACCGAAACGCATTTACAAGCGTTTCAAATTCCCGGTTACGGGGAACAATGGTATTAAAACCGTCCCCGGAAACGGGGGATAATTTTTCCCGGCTGCAATCTGAATAGCAACCCCAAATATTGACCGGGGACACCTTGCAAGCACACAAGCGAATTGTTTCGCCGGAATTATACCGGCGTTCCGCCTCTTTCTTGCTAATACGGATAAAACCGCCTATCTCAATATGTCGCACAATATAACCCCCTTAAAACAACCGAAACAAATTTGACGAACGGGCCAGAATAACGCCATATTCCCCGGTTACTTTATCCCAAATTAAACCGCCGTTCATGCCGTAAATTCCCCGGCTAACTCCAATTTTTTCATACCATTTAGGCAGCGTGTCGGGGTCAACCTCTGTTAAATCACGGGCCAGCCCTAACCGGGCATATTCTTTTAACTGTTTTCTTGTGTATTGCTTCATCGTCCCGCCGCCCCCTTTACTAATTCTTGATAGATTAAATGAGTCAAGAGCCGTTCCGCTTGCTCTTCGGTATATTGCACCCGTTCCCGCTCCGATTGCTCCAAAATGTCGCCCAGGTCAGCCACGGCGGAGCGGTTATAGTAATAACAAGTATCTAACACACTGGGCAAGCCCTGGCACCAATCCATAAATACGGCTTCATTAGTAAAACCTTTTGCCGCCTGATATTCCGGGGAATAGGCTTTTTCCCTGGCGTGAACTTCAAGAATAAACCGGGCCACATTTTGAAAAGTACAAGGGCCTGTAAAATCATACCCGCACGGCTCAAAATGATCTAAAATGTATTGCCGCACATTCTGACGGGCTTTTCTGTTTGTTGTCTTCATTAGTTAAACCGCCTTTCTAAAATGTCCGTTAAGCACTGAATATTTTTTGTGCTTTTAATATACACTGAATAAATTTAGTTGTCAATAGGAAAATACAAAATATTTTCAGTGTTTTCTATACATTATAAAAGAGTAAAGAAAAGTACACTTTTCCAGACAATCGGCCCAGGCTGCGCCAGATCAGCCAGGGAGGGAACGGCCCCGGCTCCGGCCAAGGTGCAAAAGAGCCGCCGATCTCCCAGGAAGAGAGGTCGGCGGCTTCCACATAGTCGCAGGGGTGGCTTGGATAGTCGTGAACCATAGTCGCAGACCTTCGAGCGGGATAGTCGCAAAGTCGTGAACCAGGTCACTCGTCTGTGTCATAGTCGCTGGCAGTCGCTTCCAAATACTTCTGTTGAAGCTCTTCCGGGGGAGTCGCTTCGCCAAGCTGGTTGTTCGGGGTCAGAACCACTTCCTGCTTGTCCTGATAGCCCATATTGTTCTTCATCAGGAAGATACCAGCCACAGGATTGATCTTCCCGTTCTGCATATAGTTTTCCATCTGAGCGTTCAAATTTTGATACGCCTTTTTTATGAGGTTACGGCTTTCCGTGGGTAATGTCTTACTATCTACACCATTAGCCCATGCCCAAATAGTCTTTCTATCCACCCCAAAAGCACAAGCGAGGCCAGCGACACTCGGCTTCATATCATCCTCAATACAAATACCGAAATACTGCTCAATCCTCTCTGCAACCTGTTCAGGCTCTCTCATATCCACTTCCGGCCAGTTCCACATTCTCATTGTGTGTTGCAAATACTTCCGATTGTCACCCGGCTCAGTCTGCACACTCATTGCCGTAGTCCGGTCAGGACGCTTATTTCCACCCGTCCCCTTCGGACGGCCACGGCCCCGAGCGGGAGTTGGTAAATCTACCACTTTATCACTCATAGTCGTTCTCCTTCCACAAATTATTTTCAGTCGGCCTTTAGTGAGTTTAGTGACCCATTTTCGATTTTTGCTATAAATCTCTCTATATATCACTCTCTATGGAGGGTTTATACAGAAAAATATAGAAATAGCGGTCAAAAATGCCCTCAAAGCCTTGCGCCACAAGGGTTTCCGGTAGTGGCCGATTATTCACCAAAAAAGTCACTAAAACTCACCAAAGGCCGAAAGTCGCAAATATATTCAGTGAGCCACTAAATATATTTCTCTCACGCTGGGAACAAAACCACAGTTTTGGCTCCATCTTTTTGAAGCCACTCGAAATAGGCTATTTTGTCTACCCGGCACCCGTCTTCAAGCGGATTGTCGTTATTGCAAATGACCATCTCCACGGCAGCGTCTTCGGGAATATTAGCCAACTTTGCTTTCAGCTCTTTTACAGTCATACTTCTTCCTCACTTTCCGGCTCAGGGGTATCGTCACCCTGCATAGATGCTCGTAGAAAAGCCTGAGTCAAGAGTCTGGCTTCTCCGGGAGTTGCACCGGCCTGAATGGTAGCTCGGTAGAAGAGTATGCCGGTTTCTGCCAGAACCCCGATTGCCTTATACAACTCCTTGAATTTGTCGTTTTTACTCATTACGGCCATCTCCTTTTTCACACCGGAGGGAAATCATTTTCTCTCTGGTCAGTTTATCCACTACTCTCCCGATCTCGAAGTAGCCAGACATATCCGCCAGCCGTTCCAGGTTCTTTGCGGTCTGCGCCGTGACCAAGATGGACAGACGGCGCATATTTTTCTTGTTCATGAAAATCACTCCTTCTGAGAGTTTTTCAGGCAAAAGTCGTAAAATGCTGTCAGGTGGTCAACAGCTTCTTTCATTTCTTCGTAAGAAGAGATGTAGGTCTTGCAAGATGACCTGTCGAGAGCCGTGATGATTTTACCTATCTTCTGGAAAAGGAAAACTCTCTCATTTTCGATGTTCATTTCAGGAACCGGCAGAAGAAAAGCCGTTTCTTTTGTGTAAAACTCCGTTCCGTCTTCACATATCACTTTGGTTTTCTTCGGCGTGACCCTCTTAATGGTGTAGGGTTTATACAAGGTCAATCCCGTATAGACATTCCATCCATAGGTGATATTTCGTGGAACGCATACTTGCATACCAGGTTTGAGATCACCGGTAGGAATAGAAAGCTCAAACTCGTTTCTCTTGTAATAAGCCATAGAGTTACACCGTTCCCTTCATACGAATATCCCGGTAGGTGGGATAGCCGGAGTAGACTGTCTTTCCTCCATGCCATTCCGGGTGAGCTTCCATGTCAGCATTGAACCGCTTTGCGCTGCACACAAAATAGCCGTTGGACTTACACCAAATCTTGTACGCATCATAGAGCGTCTTGGCTCTGGTATAGGCACCCTCGACCTTTTCACATTTCTCTTCCAAAAACTGCAAAGCCAGGTCGTTGTCTTTCTCATACTGCTTGACCACCTGACGCATAGCCGGGGACATTTTCAGGCCGAACCGCTTATACTTGAAATAGCCCTCTAAGAGCCAGGTGAAAATGCCACGCATGGCCTCCTGAGTCTGGAACTCACTTTTGAGGTTCTTGTCCTGCTCGTCCTCAGAGAAATGCCGGTTGAACTCCACCACTCGTACACGATCAGAGGCGAACAGGCTCTTGTCATTGACAGAGGGGAGGTCATTGCAGGACAGCCAGAGAGTGAATTGAGGAAGGAAAGTCGTGGTAGCTTCGTAGAGGTTCCGAGCCTTGATCTCTTCTCCACCAGTGAGCTGCTTGATTGTTTCCTCGTCCAGTTTGCCATACTGGTTACTCTCCGCCATGGTCACAAACCGCTTGCCTTTGAGGGAGGCCAGCATGGGGTTTGCCGCCTCTGCGTTCTTTGACCGGTCAGACTTGCAGATAATGGACACCGGGGACACAGAGGCATAGTCGCCCAAGAGATGATGAATGGCACTCAGCATAGTGGATTTTCCGTTGCGGGTGGTCTTGCCGTGAAGGATGAACATACACTCTTCATTCGCCATACCGAGCATCGAATAGCCTAGGGCCTTTTGCAGATATTCGGCCTTGCCCTGGTCGTTGCAAGTGACCTCTGTGATAAATCTCTCCCACCGCTCACAGCGGGAGTCCTGCAAGGTATAGTCGAAATTGGTTTGCATCGTCAAAAAGTCCCGCCAGTCATGCTCACGGAACTCCATCTTCTCCATGTCATAGGTTCCATTCAGGCAGTTAATGAGGTAGGGATTTGCGTCAAACTCTTCCGCTGTGATGGGCATGACACTGGCAGCGTCCTTCATGAGCCGGTCACGGAAACGCCTGTCGCCCATCTTCACGATAAACTTCATATACTCCCTGCGGCGATCTTCGTTGTCGATCTCTCCGCAGTAGAGAGCCATGAGGCGGCAAAATTCTTTGATTTTCTCAGCTACCAGCAGAGAGCCAATGTCCTTCCTCCAAGCTCCCTTAGAATAGGTGTACCAGCACTTTGCTTCCGGGCAAAAACGGGTATCATTCTGATAACACTCGGAAAACAGCTCTGCCATACCGGACTCGTCCCAGGAGTAGCCGGTGCCGCTGATCTGGTGGCTCCGCTCCGGCTTGGCCTCCTTGATATAGAACATCTTCCGAGAGAGGTCTTTATCCATGATGTAGCGGCCATTGGAGAGCTGAAAAAGTTCCTGCTCTTCCGTTGTCAAAATTTTATCGGCCATTTCTTGTCACCTTCCTCATTGTCTTCGCTATCACCAACACCGCACAAGCCTGAGTGTCTTCATCCCA
>OHRZ01000790.1_pt1 | contig 10090 bp, 10 predicted proteins | sample 1578621 | NCBI WGS metagenome assembly OHRZ01 (sample SAMEA3879554, study PRJEB24766) | human gut metagenome | biome: human-associated habitat; feature: feces | place: USA | collected 1985/1987 | reverse complement strand
GCCAGGATGCCGGTATCGTGATGGTCTCCGCCTATGCCGTTCACCCGGACGTTGTCAATGCAGGCGACTTCATCTTCTCCCAGTCCTTCCCCGGTGCGGTCCAGGCTACCGCTGCCGCGCAGTTTGCTGTCGGCGAGCTGAAAGCCAGCCGCATTGCCATCGTTGCCGTTGATCTCGACTTCGGCAAGGAGCAGGCCGCCTACTTCAAGGCGCAGGCTGCCAAGCTCGGCGCGGAGATCGTTTCCGAAGACTACATTGCTATCTCCGATAATGACATGACCTCCGTCATTACCAAGATCAAGGACGAGAAGGTCGATCTCATCTATATGCCCAACTACTACGCACACGCCTCCGAGGTCTGCCGTCAGGTCCAGGGCCTCGACGTCAAGATCCTCGGCTGCGAGGGCGCTGACTCCTGGCAGCTGCTTGAAACCGCCGGCGAATATGCCAAGGGCCTCTACATCACCACAAACATGAACCGTGACGACGCCAACGAAGGCACGCAGGCTTACATCAAGAACTATCAGGCGGAATATAAGATGGAACCCGATATGGTCGGCGCTTCTGTGTATGATGCGTTCCAGGTCCTCTTTGCCGCGTTTGAAAATGTCGGTACCGATCCTGCCGCTATGCGCGACTACATTGCGGGTCTGAAGGACTTTGACACGGTTACCGGTACGCTGATGTACTACACCAGTGCGGGTTCTGCCGTCAAGCCTGTTCAGATCCAGCAGGTCGGCGACGATATCCTCTTCCACAGCTATGGCATTATTGATGACATCAACATCATCGACGGCGACAAGGTCGAAAAGGTTACTTATTAAGTTACAGGGGGAAATGCCCCTCTCCTGCACAGCCAAAGGAGCGGAGGCGTCATAGCGGCGCCTCCGCCCTTCTCTAATTCCAACGATTGGGAGGGAACGTCCTATGTTCCTGCAGCAAGTCATCAACAGCCTGATGATTGGTAGCCTTTACGCCCTCACGGCGATGGGTGCAACGCTGATCTACGGCATTCTCGGCATACTGGATATTGCCAACGCAGGCGCTTATTTGCTGGGGGCCTATGTGGGTTACTATGTCTACACGGCAACCGGAAGCCTTGTGCTCGCCTTTCTTGTGGCGATGGCAGTTATTGGACTGCTCGGTGTGGTTTTACACCGCACGATTTACGGTCCTATTCTTGCCAAGCCGCGTACACTTTCTATCATTCCGCTGGTCGCGGCGGTCGGCCTTTTTACCGTCAGCAGCGACGCAGTGCGTCTAATCTGCGGCGCCGGCACCAAGGCATATAACTTCCGCTTCCCAGTAGATGTGATTCACCTTGGCAGCGTCTCAATCCAGACGAACTGGATTTTGATTTTTGCCCTTACGGCGCTTTTGCTTGTGATTCTCTGGATCATCCTGAACAAAACGAAAATGGGGCTTGCGTGGCGTGCCACAGCAGAAGACCCTGATATTGCCCGCGCCTGCGGCGTGAATACGAATTCCGCAATGGCACTATCTTACATTTTAGGCTACGGTTTTGCCGCGGCCGCCGGTATCATGACCGGCATTCTCTACAATTCCATCACGCCTGCGCTCGGTGAGGTTCCGTCGTATAAGATGCTGGCTATCATTGTGCTCGGTGGCCTTGGCAATCCGCTCGGTACTGTGGTCGCGGGACTGATTATCGGTTTTGCCGAGGTCATGCTCTCGACCTATACGAAACTTCCTATTCCGAAGGACGCCATCGCATTCGTTGTCCTGATTATCGTGCTGCTGATCAAGCCCTCCGGTCTCTTCGGTCAGCGCAACAAGGTTTAAAGGAGGGATAACGATGAGTGCTTATCTATATTCTATCGGTGCAACAGCCGCTATCTTTACTCTGCTTGCCTTGTCTCTGAACATTATCACTGGCTACGCCGGACAGGCAATGATGGGTCATGCGGCTTTCTTCGGTATCGGCGCCTATACAGCCGCCATTCTGACGCAGACATACCATGTGAACTTTTTCCTTGCGCTGCTTATTGCCATGCTGTTTACCGGCGCGTGCGGCGCGTTGCTTGGCCTGATCTCCCTGCGTCTGCAGGCAGACTTCCTTGCCATCACGACCATTGGTATCAACTTTGTTATGGTCGCGCTCTTTAACAACATGAGCATTACCGGCGGTTCGCTCGGTCTCACGATCCTCAAGCCTATGCTTTTTGGCACAAAAATGGGCAACCGCCAGTTCTTCTGGCTGACATTTGTCGTTATTGTCGTTGTATGCCTTCTGATTGTCAAGATGCGCCGCTCATGGTTCGGCATGGCGCTGGCTTCCATCAACAATGATTCCGCAGCGGCCCGCTCGTTCGGCATTGATGTGAGTCGCTATCAGATACTTACATTTATTATCGGTACAGTAATCGCAGGGCTTGCCGGCGGCATTTATGCCCACCGTATGGGCTATATCTGTTCGTCCGACTTTGCGTTCGTCATCTCTATCCAGATCCTCTCGATGGTCGTTATCGGCGGTATCGGGACGATTCGCGGACCGATTTTCGGTGCGCTGCTGCTGACCTTTCTTCCCGAGGCACTTCGCTTTGCGGATAATTACCGCTCCTTTGTGTATGGCACGCTGCTGGTGCTGATGGTGCGCTTCATGCCCAGCGGCCTGATCGGCGACAACAGCCCTATCGTAAACGGCTGCCGGAAACTCCTGCAGAGAATCACGGCAAAAAAGGAGGCGGACAAGGCATGAAGGAACTAATGCGTATTGAAGGGCTGAAGATGTACTTCGGCGGTCTCAAGGCTATTGACGGATTGGATCTCACCATTAATGAGGGAGAGACCCTCGGCATCATCGGCCCGAACGGCGCGGGTAAGACTACGTTGTTCAATGCCATTTGCGGCGTTTATAAGCCAACCGACGGCAAGGTCATTCTCAAGGGGCAGGAGGTGCAGGGCCTTCCTGCGCACAAGATGGCACGCATGGGCATTGCCCGCACCTTCCAGATTTCCAAACCGCTGGCGGATCTGACGATTCTCGACAACGTAATTGCCGCTGCCGGTGTGCACGAGTACACCGGAATGCGCTCCTACTTCCGCAAAAGCCACACCAAGGAGGTAGTGGATAAGGCGGAGGCTGTGCTGACAGAGACTGGATTGATCAAGCTGCGGGATAAAAAGGCGAGCGATGTGTCGCTTGGCTATCTCCGTCGGCTTGAGATCGCCCGTGTGCTTGTTACTGAGCCGGAACTTATTATGCTTGACGAACCCTGTGCGGGACTCTCCAACTTCGCTATCAACGAAGTGACGGAGCTTGTGATGAAGCTCAAAGCACAGAAAAAGAGTATCGTCCTCATCGAGCATAACCTACCCATTACGATGAAGGTTTGTGACCGTATTATGGTGCTCAGCTATGGCAAGAAGATTGCCGAAGGAACGCCGGAAGAAGTTAAGAACAACAAGCAGGTCATTGAGGCCTACCTTGGCGAAGAGGAGGAATAACCATGCTGGAGATCAAAGATCTGTTTGTGTCCTACGGAATGATGGAAGTCCTCCACGGTATCAGCCTGAATGTTCAAACCGGCGAATTGGTTTCCGTCATTGGCCCGAACGGGGCGGGCAAAACCACACTGATTAAGACCATTATGGGACTTGTTCAGCCCAAGAGCGGTGCAGTGCTCTATGACGGACAAGACATCTCCCATATTCCCGCCCATAAGCGCGCGGAGATGGGTATTGGCTATGTGCCGGAAGGACGTCATGTTTTTGGACGGCTGACAGTGGAGGAGAACCTTGCCATTGGCGCTTATAGCTCCAAGGACAAGGAAAAGCTAAAAAAGAACATTGAAATGGTCTATGACATTTTCCCGCGTCTCGGTGAACGCCGTGAGCAGCTGGCCCGTACAATGTCTGGCGGTGAGCAGCAGATGCTTGCGATTGGCCGTGCGCTGACTCTTTCGCCCCGCCTTCTGTTAATTGATGAAGTATCTATGGGACTGATGCCCATCATGGTCAACACCTGCTTCAAGGTCATTCATGACTTGAACAAAAGCGGCATTACCGTGCTTGTTGTCGAGCAGAACGCTAATAAGGCGCTCAAGGTTGCGGATCGCGGCTATGTCCTCGAAACAGGAAAGATTGCCTTGAGCGATACGGCGGAGAATCTGCGCGGCAACGATGTGGTGCAGAACGCATACCTCGGCGCGTGAGCGACAGGCTTCGCACAAGGGAGCGGCCACAGGAAATAGAGATTTAGAGAGTCTGATCAAACCGCCGGTTCAGCCGGCGGTTTTGATTTTTGTTCATCCGAAACCTCCCGCAAAGGGCGTCGTGGTCGGCCACCATAAGTTCCCTGCAAGCTGCTGCGTGACCGCATTCTTCGCACGACCGACGCCATCGTCAGGCGCGGCATTTCCCTGCCGGTGGAAATTATCGCTCCGGCATGATATGATAAATTTGTAAAAAGTTTTCCCGTCCGCGCAATGAAAGACGATTTTTGTTGTCTATATTAAGTGAAAGGCCTTTACACGGAAAGAAGGGAGGGCAAAATGAAAGACCACGAGATCATAGAATTGTACTGGGCGCGTAACGAGAGCGCGATTGCCGCCACCGCAGAAAAGTACGGGAACTACTGCCACACGATTGCATATAACATACTGCGTAACAAAGAGGATGCGGAGGAATGTGCCAGCGATACATACCTCGGCGCATGGAATTCGATTCCGCCGCAGCGTCCGAACCGCTTGTCGATCTACTTAGGGAAAATCACGCGCAACCTCGCTCTGAACCGTTATAAGCGGTATACTGCCGAAAAACGCGGACACGGACAAGTAGTCCTCGCGCTGTCTGAGTTGGAAGCCTGCGTTCCTTCAGAAACAACTGTGGAGCAGACCGTCGAAGAAAATGAGTTGGCTGCCGCCATTGACCGCTTCCTGTATTCAAAACCCAAACCGAACCGTAACATTTTTGTCCGCAGATACTATCATCTCTATGCAATACGGGATATTGCGGACGCATACGGAATGAGCGAGAGCAAGGTGACGTCTTTGCTTTTCCGTATGAGAAACGAATTAAGACGATTTCTTGAAAAGGAGGGAATTATGCTATGAAAACCGAAGTTCTTCTTCGTTCGATCGGAAAGATCAATGATGAGCTTATCGCTGACGCGGAAAGCGAAGCAAATATCAAAAGAAAGCCCGGTTGGGCCAAGCTTGGAACAATGGCTGCCTGCCTTGCACTGGTTCTCTGTACTGGCATCGCCACACATGCCATCCGAAGCAATGCGACAGCCGGCACCTTCACAATGGATGTCAACCCCAGCGTGGAATATACGATTGCCAAGAGCGGCGCCGTCAAGAGCATCCGCAGCCTGAACAGCGATGCGGAAGCTGCACTCAGCGGCATTGTGCCGGGAAGGCAGAGCGTCGAAGCTGCCTTAACGCGCACGGTCGCCGCCTACGAGGCCTGCGGATATATGGAAAATGGCGAAGCGACTGTTCTGATCTCTTTTGATTCCCGTCTTGATGCGAATGCCGAGCTAAAGGCATCGCTCTCTGCGGAGATCCAGCAGACCCTGGAGCAGACCGATGCCGTCGGCACACTGGTTTTCCACTCCGAAATGACGGAAAATGCCGAAGCAGCAAAGATCGCCGAGGAATTCCATGTTTCCCTTGGCCGCGCCGACTGTATCCTTACCGCAGCAAACAAAACCGGGCTGCCCACGGACGAGGTCGCCCGCATGTCATTGGACGAGCTTCTTAAATTCCAAGAGGTCTCCGGCATTTCTTCTGTCAGTGTATCGAAGTTCATCTCTTTGGAGGAAGCAAAGAAGATTGCACTGAAGGACGCCAAACTGGATGAACTGACGCAGAAGATCGTGTTCACCCGAGAGGAGCTGAGCCGCAATCCGGGCAAGCCCTGCTACCTGCTGGAGTTCTACACCGGGACAAATCAATATTTCTACCAAATCGACGCAAAGAGCGGCAGCATTATTTACGCCGGGAAATTTATTACTCTTTCCGAAGCGAAGAAAATCGCCCTGGATGATGCCGGATGCAAGGATAAAGTCAGCTTTACCGAGGAAAACCTTGTGAGCGGCGGCATCAAAACGCCTTACTACCGGCTCGTCTTTGCCGATGCAAACACACAGTGGACATACCGCATTGATGCGGTGCTGGGCAATGTGTTGGAGAAGCAGCAGAAAGAGATCGTGACAACGGACTTCGTCTCTTTGGAGGAGGCAAAGAAGATCGCATTAGAGGACGCGGGACTTGATGAAGCCACGCAGAAGATCGTGTTCACCAGAGAGGAGCTGAGCCGCAATTCTGGCAAGCCCTGCTACATCCTGGAGTTCTACACCGCGAAGAAGCAGTATTCCTACAAGGTGGATGCCAAGGACGGCAGCATCATGGAGGCTTACCACTTCATTCTTCTGGCGGACGCGAAGAAAATCGCACTGGACGATGCCGGGGTCAGCGAAAAAGTCATCTTTACCGAGGAAACGCTGGTTGCCGGCGGCATCAAGTCGCCCTACTATTTCTTCGTCTTTGAAAGCGACTCCGCTCGCTGGACTTACAAAATCGACGCGGTTCTGGGCAGCATCATGGATAAGACCTACGATAAGATCGTCTCCCCTGCACCCGAGTTCATCGGCTTGGAAAAAGCAAAGCAGATCGCCCTAAAGGATGCGGGGCTGGACGAAACAGCGCAGAAAATCGTATTCACCAGGGAAGAGCTGAGCCGCAATTCGGGCAAGCCTTGCTACATTCTGGAGTTCTACACGGACAAGTGTGCGTATTCCTACAAGGTCGACGCAGTATCCGGGGAAATTATCGGGAAGAAAACCGAGTGGTTTTCCCGTCAGGAGTCCGAGACTGTGCCGGACACGTCTCAAAATTCCGATTCCAAGCAGCGCAGGGGAAACTAATCAAAACATGACTCGTTCAGGCCATAGAAAATGGGGACAGGCTATAAATGCTTGTCCCCATTTTGCTAAAAGCTATGGAATTGTGGGTGCTATCTTTGCTAAACACATAGGCTCAGTATCGGCAGCCGCTTCCGAAAATCCATCTCTACCTTTTTATCCGTCTGACTGCACCGTACAGCGAGGAACGGAAACAGGCAGCGAGTGAATGGGCGAAGAAGAATGGAATCAAAGGCTGATGTCGAAATGTTCAAAAATCTTTGTTATAATTTTTTCGGATTTCTATTAACAAATCAGGGGATATATGCTATACTATATACGGCAGATAGAGAAATACTCTATCAGGCACTTCTCTTCGAAACGATCAGGTGGAATTTCATGAATGGAGGTGACCGATATGGTATTATTCCAGTGCTACGAACGCGCCGTGTTCGAGAGCATGCATGCTCCTCCTATGCCTAATGCGTCGGAGAAACATCATCTGATCCAGACAGTACTATATCCAATGAAACGCATTCATATCAGCGCATAGGTTGAGCCGTAGGATGGTTGCTATTCCTGCGAATCACTCTATGCGCTTTCTATTTTTCAAGGAGCGTTAAACCTATAAAAATGAAAGGAGAAAACGAGAGGGCTCTTCCAACAACCGCTTTCTATTTGATCTCTCATTATGGAGCAGGTCTTCCGTTGAACAGATACGGAAGTGGTGCATATGCAGTCGATCAACAGTTTTCACTGTATGATGCTGCATCCGATGACCAAAAGTTCAAACTGGTCACTGTAAACAACAAGCAAAGAATCGCCATGAACGGCAACACGTCCTTGGGGTTGAACGTTTATCGCTCTGGCGATAATCCATGTACACTTTACACGCTTTTGAACAATGATAATGACTCTCTGGTCTCAATCGAAGCATGTAGCGAGGGAGTGTCTGATTGCTACTATGTCTACCTGACTGCTCATGGGAAGAGTGTGTACACGTTAACCGCACCGACGAATTTGACATCTACATCGGCAAGGGTTACGTGGAAGCCCTACACCGGAAGCCCTGAACAGATATGGAAGATAAAGACTTCCCATACCGCCAACACGTACTCTGGGCACGGTAGATATCTTCCGTCAAGGCAAGACTCAACTGTGACACCATTTATTTGGCCTTGCTACAAAAAACAGGGTCTCGCGGCTACAATCCATCCACTCCGCACTACGGAATAGACAGGGATTCGTATTACCAATGCACCGATCAGAGAAATGCTCCTGGCGATCCAATTTATCCGATCTGCGCCGGAACAGTTGTCAAGGTCTATGAGAAACACGCCGACTTTGGGAACAGTGTCTGGATAAATTCGAGCAATCCCAACACGACAGCGATCACCACAGGTGCGTATATCAGACACTTGTATATGCACTTCAATTCAAAGCCACTGGTAAGTGTTGGAGATCCAGTGACCACCGACACGTTGTTAGGATACATGGGTACAACCGGAAACTCTACAGGTGTACATCTGCACTTTGGGATACAAGCAAGGAATACTGCATACACATCTTCCGATGGGTATACAACAAGCGGATTCTTCGACCCTGAAATCATCTTGAAATGAAAGATGACGTCTTTACGCTGACGGCAGCATCGCAATGAATTGTTGCCGTAAAGTATGCTCGCTCTTTTACAACAAGCTGTCATGAATTTTGGGACTAATGGAGTATAAACATCTGATGTTGCTTGTACCGAGTACGAACATACTACAACCTCAATACCGCACCGTAACCGGAGCCTCAAATTAAGTTGAATTCACACAATTGGCTTAATTTGAGGCTCCAAAGGAGAGAATTTATGAAAATATTGATGATCATTCTGCTGTGCCTGTGCCTTTTGCTTCAGATCGGTTGTATGGGAAATCCCGACATGAAAGAATCTCATCAGAGCGGCAGAGAAGCAACACTGACAGAAAATAATATGACGGATACCGAAAGAGATTCGGAAACCACAAAAGCCGTTTCGGAAGTCGACAACAATGCTCCGATAAGCATGACGAACGGAGAGCTGATTGACTTTCTTTCGCTTTCAAGTCCGCATTGGTACAGCTATTTCATGGATGGAGACGACAAAAAATTCTATTCATTGCTTTTCTACCCTTCATCCGATAAAATGGAATGGAGTATCGGATATTATGAAAGCGAAGGGGAAAACACCTTCTCCGGCACATATACCATTGACAACGAAGAGGTCTTCCACGCCGAGCTCAGTGACGCGCTTCGGGATACCAAATTACAGCTTTCTTTCACGGTGGATGTTCTCAATACCGACACCGGAAAGAAAGAGATTTCTCTGAACATCACCGACTCAAGCCTTGATAAATACCAGAATCTTGTAAACGCACCGATCAGGTTCACCTTGGACACATCGGCGGATTATCCTCTGTCAACATCGGTCTTTACCATAAAGCAGAAAACACAATCTGAGAATATTGAAATAAGTGTGGCGGCGGATCGCCAGATGACGTTGAAGGACAATGTTCTGTATGACGGTTCGAATGAAGAATACTTCAGATTCAGTCTTCTTGAAAATACGACAGCAGAGGATTATCTCAAATCCTTGTCGGATGAAAACGCGCAGTACAATGAAGTTGAAACTTTGAACGGCAAAAAGACGGAGAGCGGATTCACCTATCGCGTATATTATATGGATGTTGAGATAAGAAAGGGACAGACTGCCAGGCACTATAAGTTTTTTGTCACTGTCGATGAAACTGACATCATTTTGATAGATGCGTATCATTATAAATTCAAAGACGGATCCGGTGAAGAAGATTATCTGGAAAAATATATTCTTCCTGTGGTAGGCTCTTTTGATATCGTGAAAAACTGACACTTAGGGAGAGGTTCGAACAAACCAGACGAAATCACAGGTAGGTTTCCGCATTCAGCTGTGCTCTGCGCGTGATGCGGAGCACCTGCCCGTAGGCTTCCTCCTCCACCTCCGGCGTGGTGGGGCAGATCAGGATCACCAGCTTGAAGTCCTTTTCATGGAACTGCTTCATGCTGAGCAGGGTGCGTTCCAGCGTCCCCTCCTGATCCACCGGCGTGGGATGGTCATAGACCGCGTCCCCCTCCTGCCACAGCTCGCCGGTTCTGCGGCACCAGTAGGTGGGAATGATCATGGTTTTTCTCATACTGTTTCTCTCCTCCTGCGCGTATTAG
>OHRZ01000786.1_pt1 | contig 10118 bp, 10 predicted proteins | sample 1578621 | NCBI WGS metagenome assembly OHRZ01 (sample SAMEA3879554, study PRJEB24766) | human gut metagenome | biome: human-associated habitat; feature: feces | place: USA | collected 1985/1987 | reverse complement strand
ACCCCGACGACACCAGGAATACCGCCCAGCTTTGCCATTTTCCGGGCTTCCTTCAAAAAGCTGTCGAAGCCCCGCTGGGTGCCGGTTTTCCCCACCATGGCGCTGCTCCACACCACGGTGGAGCGGTTTTCCCGGCTGACCATGCCGGTGCATGTGGGGAAATATTCCTTGATGGCGACCTTTTGCTGCAGCAGCAGATCAAGTCCGATATAGGTGATGCCGAAGCCGCCCTGCCCCAGCATTTCGCCCATCAGATACTTTCCGTTCAGGATCGTACCGGGCTTCAGCGCGAAAGGCTCCGCGTGCACGCTGCCGTAAGCGCGCCCGCATTCCGGACAGTAGGCGATCCCTCCCGACAGGTCGTGCATACATTTCATACATCTGCGTACTTCCATAGTCCATTCCTCTTTCTTTCGGGGGAACTCGTGGGGTTCCCGCCGTTTTTTGGAACCATTACAGTAAAATAATATCACCGCTTGATACTATTGTCCACTGATTATTTGGCAAATTTAGTATATCAGATTTCCAGAATTTGCGGTCGCACGCCATGCGACAATTTTGAAAAAATTGCCCGGCTCTGAAAGGCAGAGCCGGGCGGGGGTGATGGGGGGTTAGCGATCATTGTACGCCGCAAGAATTCTGTAGTCGGAACAGACAGGGGATGTCAGTTCATCACAGTAGCTGAACATGGATTCCATGTTTGTCCCGTAGGACGTGACAAAGCTGGAAATATCCAGGTCGGTAAGTTTGCTGCATTTATAGAACATATATGCCATGTCCGTTACGTTAGAGGTGTCAAAATTGCGGAGGTTCAGGCTGGTCAGGCCGCTGCAGCCGGAGAAAAGCGCTGCCATATCCGTTACATTGGAGGTATTGAAATTACTGAGATTCAGTCTGGTCAGACCGCTGCAGTCAGCAAACATATAGGATATGTCCTCTGCGCTGGAAGTGCTGAAGCTGCTGATATTCAGCCGGGTCAGACCAGTGCAGCCGGAGAAAAGAAAAGCCATGTCCTCTACGCTGGAGGTATCGAAGCTGGACAGATCAAGACTGGTCAGACTGCTGCAGTCCTGAAACATGAAAGTCATGAGTGTTACGCCGGAGGTGTCAAAGCCGGACAAATCAAGGCTGGCCAGACTGTGACAGCCTTCAAACATACCGAACATACGCGTGACGTTAAAGGTGTCAAAACTGGATAGGTCCAGGCTGGCCAAGCCGCTGCAGCCTTTAAACATACTGTCCATATCCGTCACATTGGAAGTGTCAAAGCTGGACAAATCCAGACTAATCAGACTGCTGCAATCGGAGAACATAGCTTCCATCTTTGTCACATTGGAGGTGTCAAAGCCGGACAAATCCAGACTGGTCAGACTGCTGCAGCCGGAAAACATATCAATCATGTATCTTACACCGGAAGTATCAAAACAATTCCCAAAATTGATTTTCTCCAGATTACGAAAATCCGAAAAGAGCCTGCGGGCGCTGCTACCCGGCGCAATTTTTCCGTTGGCGGCCACGTACAGATCACCGTTATCCATCCATGCAAGTATGCTGCTGTCTTTGTTTTCCGACATGTCCCAGGCATCGCTTGGCGCGTTTCGCAGGGAGCTTTGGAAGGTCACGGTTTTTACATCCTCGCGCGTATATTGCTCCTGCCCCCAAAAAGGACGGTCATCGTTATTATCCAAGGGAGAGTAATAGGTGTCTGCCATCACATAAACTTCCATAGGGACAGTGGAAACCGTTTCAGCCGGCGCCAGTTCCGTGGCGGCGGCCGGTGCTTTCACGGAGGAAGCGGGGGTGGACTTATTTCCGCCGCTGCCGACGGAAATAATGAGGGCTATCACCGCTACAGCCGCCGCGATGCCGGGGATCAGCCATTTGGGAAGCGGACGGCCGGGGGCGGGCTTCAGCGGCTGGAGGTTCCGGGTTTCCGGCCGGACCGGCTCGGTTTTCGGGACGTCCCTGACGGGCGGCGTTTTTCCTGCCGGGTGGGTGACGATCTGAAGCAGCGCGTCCATATTCTGCGGGCGGTTCTGGGGCAGGACGTTCATGCAGAAGGCAAGAACGTCGAATTCCTCCTTCGTCAGCCGCGGACGGCAGGTCAGGGTGTCCTCTATCATGCGGTCGGTGGCGGATGGAGGCAGGACGCCGGTGCAGCAGTAGTAGATCGTGGCGGCCATAGAGTAAACGTCCGTCCACGGGCCGACGTTGGCGTTCTTCCGGTACTGCTCGATGGGGCTGAAGCCCTGTTTGGCGACCATCTGGGTGGTCTGAATCGAGCCGTCCTTTCCTTGAATATCCAAATCCTTTGCCGCGCCCAGGTCCAGAAGGACGGGCTTGCCGTCCGGCTGCACCATGATATTGTCCGGGCTGATGTCCCGGTGAATGATACCGTGCTTGTGGACTTCCGCCAGCGACTGCATGATGGGCGTCATGAGCCGGATGCAGCTGTCAAAGTCCATGGGGCCGTTCTTCTGCAATTTTTTCAGGAGGGTCTCGCCCTCGATGAAGTCCATGACGATGTAGGCCGTTTCGTTCTGGATGAAAACCGATTTCACCCCCACGACGCCGGGAATGCCCCCAAGCTTTGCCATTTTCCGGGCTTCCTTCAGGAAACTGTCGAAGCCTTTCTGAGTGCCGGTTTTTCCCATCATGGCGCTGCTCCACACCACGGTGGAGTGTCCCTCCCGGCTGACCATACCGGTGCTCATGGGATAGTATTCCTTGATGGCGACCTTCTGCTCCAGCAGCAGGTCAAAGCCGATGTAGGTGATGCCAAAACCGCCCTGACCCAGCATTTCGCCCACGAGGTACTTTCCCTCCAGAATCGTTCCCGGTTTCAGGGCGAAGGACTCCGCGTTCACGCTGCCGTAGGCGCGTCCGCATTCCGGGCAGACGGTTTCTCCCGCCGCCAGCGGGTGCATACATTTCATGCATCTGCGTACTTCCATATTCCATTCCTCTTTCTTTCGGGGGCTTCCCCGCCGATTTTTGGAACCATTACGGTAAAATAATATCACCGTTTGATGCTATTGTCCACTGCTTATTTGGCGATTTTAGTATAGCAGATTCCTCCAACTTATGGTCGCGCGGCGTGCGACAATTTTGAAAAAAGTTGCGTGCCGCGCACCTCACACCGGGGAGTTATGGTGTATGATGACCATAGTTCCACTGTCCCGTTATCGATGCGCGGAAATGTGCCGGTTTTTGATGACACCGGATGTTTGCTGTGATACAATGGCAGTAATGATTGTTTTGGATATTTGCTGAATCGGAAAAAGAAAGGGTGTGGCATACATGTCCATGCGATACTGCATGAAATGTATGAACAGACAATTCCTCGGGGTCGCGGTATGTCCCAACTGCGGAACTCCCTACAACCAGCCGGTGCAGAAGCCCAACGCGCTCAGACCCGGGCAGATATTGAACGGGAAGTATCTCGTCGGCGCGGTGCTGTCGGAGCAGGCGAACATTCCCGGCAGTCGGGAGCGGCTGAGGAAATACTGGTTTATTCCGATGATCGTATACTGTGTTTACCTGATCGTGTACTGCGCGGAATCGTTTGATTTTCCGTTCTTTATTATGGAAAGTATCGCCGGGTGCGCCCTGACGCTGGCAATGCGGGGGTTTGCGCTGCAAAATGATGCTGGGAAATAAATATTATGGGAGGAAATGAAATGGCTAATTTTTGTGAGAAATGCGGGTCACGGCTGGACGCAAACACCGGCTTGTGCCCGAGATGCGACATGCAGAAGGTTTCCGGTAAGCAGGAGACCGGGGTGGGACATAAGCTTCGTCCGGTGTACATTGCCCTTTTGCTTGTGGCCGCGGCGGCACTGGCGGTTTTCGTGCTGACGATTTCCTATGCGGTTTCCGCCCGTCCGGCTGAAACGAAATTGCCGGAACCGGAAAAAGTTCGCGCGGTCTTACGATCCGATTATGAAGCACAGTCGGATAACGGGGGACCGGCCCCGGCTTACAGTGTTTTCGGGAGTGATATCAGCAAAGAGAGCATTGATTCCATTCAGTTTCTGAGTTCGCTGGCCGGCGCGCCTGACGATGCGTGGGATGTATCCGAGGCGGGGAACGGGTCTGTGCTTGCATGGGTCACGTCTTCTGGGAAAGAACGGTACGACCTGTTCATCGCGGGGGATGGCGGCGTATGGGCGCCGAAGGACTGTACGTACCTGTTCGCGGAATACCGGTGGGCGAAATCGCTGGATTTTAACAACGCATTTTTCGTAGACGGCTGCAAGAGTATGCGGGGAATGTTCTCCCACGATCAGTTCATTACAGAGCTGGATCTCAGCGGCTGGGATACGTCGTCGGTGACGGATATGAGCGCGATGTTCTGCTTCTGCAGCAGCATTCAGAAGCTGGATCTTGCTCCGCTGGACACATCCTCCGTTACAAATATGAGAGCCATGTTTTCTCGCTGCGAGTCCATTGAAAAGCTGGATTTAAGCGGCTTTGATACTTCGTCGGTGACGGATATGTCGGACTTGTTCTTCCAGTCATGGAATCTGAAGGAGGTGGACTTAAGCAGCTTTGATACGTCACGGGTTACAGATATGAGTTCCGCCTTCTTTTGCTGCGAGTCACTGGAGGAGCTGGATATCAGCAGCTTTGATACCTCCGCTGCGGAAGAGAGCTCTTTGTTCCTGTCGGGAAGCGTGTGTCTCGAGAAGCTGACGATCGGAACGAAATTTGATGTTGGCATTCTCCTGGACGAAGCAGATGAGGTGACGTTTATGTCTAAGAATGGAACGATCAACGGATATCCGTGGGAGGATTTTCTCGACCAATACCGCAGCGCCTGAAAGGGATAACAGTTTTCGCCGCCGGGGCAAAATGCCCCGGCGGTATTTTGTTGGAAAAAGGACGGGCAATGGGGAATACAGTGGCAGTGGAGGTGGCGAACATGTTGGCAGCGGCCTGGCTGATGCTCAGTTCATTATTTTATTCACTGCAGCTGTCCTCGGGCAGCTTTCCCCGCCCGCTGACGGAGGAAGAGGAACGGTACTATCTGGATCTGGCCGGGAAGGGGGATTTAGAAGCAAGGAACGTTCTGATAGAGCGAAATCTGCGGCTGGTGGCGCATATTATGAAGAAATATTACGCCCAAACCGCCGATCAGGAGGATCTGATTTCTATTGGGACGATTGGGTTGATTAAGGGGATTACGACGTTCGATGCCAGCAAGGGGGCGAGACTGGCAACCTATGCGGCCAGGTGTGTAGAAAATGCTATCCTCACTTAGGCGACTTTAAGAGTCAGCACCTTGCACCCCAAGGCTTCAAACGGCCTGCATGGCGCATTTTGGACCGGTTATCGGGCGATTTGTATGTCCTTTCCCAGACGCAGAATTCCATTGTGAGGTATGCACCTCTATACATACATAGTTTCGTACTGTGCGCCCCTCGGAAGATTTTAGAGGCGACCCAGTTCAATCAGCGGTATCGCAGATATGAGGAGATCGATAATGTACCGGACAGGCTCCGTTGGTGCAGACACAGCAAGGGACTCATGCAGGTGGAAGTGGCAGACAAGGTAGGGATGACGCACAGCGTTTACAAAGCCATCGAGGAAGGTTTTACGCAGCATATTGAACCGGACAAGGTAGATCGGCTGGCACAGTTTTATGGAGTCCCGGTGACAGACTTCCTGGATGAATTCAATCATTTCCTTTATGATGGACAAGCTGTTCGCATCCGGGCATATCGGGAATCCTTTGGCATGGGTAAGAAACCGTTTGCGAGAAAAATGGGCATTCCGGTCCGTTGCTTGCAGGAGTGGGAGAGCGGCAGAAAGGTTATCAGCATAAAATGCTGGGAAAGGCATTTTAAGGGACGAGCATGATCTGTACGAAAAGATGTAGCTTTTTACAGTGAACTATGGTATAATTAGAACAAATTAACGAATTAGCGGCGGAGGTCATACAATGGGTGAGAACAATACCGAACTGATAATTTACCAGACGGAAGATGGTAAAACCAAAATCGATGTTCATATGGAAAATGAAACAGTCTGGCTTTCTCTGGATCAGATGGCAGAATTGTTCCAGCGGGACAAGTCTACAATTTCAAAGCATATTAAAAATATCTTTGCAGAGGGCGAACTAACAAGAGAAGCAGTTGTTGCAAATTTTGCAACAACTGCAACTGACGGAAAAACCTATCAGGTTGATCATTACAACCTGGATGTAATTATCTCTGTTGGTTACCGTGTGAAATCTCTGCGTGGCACCCAGTTCCGCATCTGGGCGAATACGATTCTAAAAGAGTATATGATCAAGGGATTCGCCATGAATGACGATCTGCTAAAGAAATCCGGCGGCGGCAACTACTTTGATGAATTGCTGGAAAGAATCCGGGATATTCGTTCTTCGGAGAAGGTGTTCTGGAGAAAGGTGCTGGATATTTATGCTACCAGCGTGGACTATTCTGCCAGTGCGGAAGAAAGTGTTCTGTTATTCAAAACCGTACAGAATAAGATGCTCTACGCTGCTACAGGTATGACGGCTGCGGAATTGGTCAGTGGACGAGCCAATGCGTTGCTTCCCATGATGGGCATGACGGTAATCAAGGGTAAGCGACCTACACTTGCAGAAGCAAAGACAGCGAAAAACTATTTGAACGAGGATGAACTGGGAACACTGAACCGTTTAGTGTCGGCATATTTGGACTTGGCTGAGCTACAGGCCATGCGTAAGAAGCCCATGTACATGAAGGACTGGATTGCCCGTCTTGATGATTATTTAAGGATGACGGACAGTGAGGTGCTCCAGAATGCCGGTTCTATTTCTCATGCTTTGGCTGAGCAAAAAGCAAAAGAGGAATATCAAAAATACAAGCGCATTCACTGTGGTGATCTGACACCGGTTGAGCAGGCTTTTTTGGAATCTGTTGAGGCAACGGCGAAAAGATTGGAAGGGAAATAATAAGAAGCAGGGGGAATAGACTTTCCATCAAGTCTGTTCCCTGCTTCTTTCTTTCACGGTTTCGATGACCGCATCCAAAAGTTCCAGCTTTTGGCTTGAGGGACAGTTCAGCGATTTGATTCGCTGGGTTACTGCGGCTACGTGGACATCGGACACCCGTTTTGCCAGTTCTATCTGGCCTTCTTCGGTTTTGGGGTAATACACGATCAGATTGATCGGTGCCATGCTTCGGATAACGGTCACCTCCTTGGGCGCTTGCCCGGAATGCTGGAAAACCAAGATGTCGAACCTTGTCACTTCTTATCGAATGTATGTTCGTAATTTGTTTACACATTTCTTGAAGAAGCTTGTATAATAGAGTCATCTTAGGTTCTTTGTACCCTCATTATAGAGGAAACGCAGTCAGGTTGCATTGAACGCCAATTGAGCGGAAATTGAGCAAAAGGGAGTGAAAAGATGGAACGACTGGACTTTGCATCGGTGATGGCGGTGCTGCGGCAGAATATCCCGGATGAAAACTTTGGCAATCAGGCGGATTTTTTGGATTCCTTATTTTTGGACATGGGATTCAGTCCGCAGACGGCTATGGAATTTGACCAGGGACAGGTTTGCCGGTGGATCAATGGCTTGGCAAGGCTAAGTCCCAATATTATCAGCTTCTACCAGGACAGCTTCAATCAAAGGAAGCTGGTTAGCCGCATTAAAAATATGCTGCTGCCGATGATGCCCGATAGTGCCATGGCAGCCCAGGAACTGTATGACCTTGTGCTGCAGGCTCCCAATGTGTCCCCGCAAAAGAAGATGGAGCTGACAGACGGATATACTTTTGAGGATGAAAACGATGAAGCGATTTTCATAATGGAAATCCTCTGCCTTGCGATGCAGCTCCGCTTTGAAAAGCGGGATGTGCGGAAGAAGCAGCTTCTGACACCGGGCAATCTCTCCCCGGCTGTTGTGGACTATATTTTCGATACCGACATCCCCAGACCTTGCCGGTGGTTCCTTGGGCGGGAGCAGGAGTTGGAACAGCTTCATGCCCTGTTGGTGGATCACAGTAAGGTGTTTCTGCACGGCATTCCCGGTATCGGCAAAAGTGAGCTTGCCAAGGCTTATACAAAGCAATATGGCAAGGAATACACCAATGTCATCTATGTGAATTATCCCGGCGATCTGAAGCAGGCTGTGATCGATCTGGACTTTGCAGACGATATGCCAGACGAGAGTGACGATGCCCGATTCAAGCGGCATAACCGGTTCCTGCGCAGTCTGCGGGAAGATACCCTGCTGATCGTGGACAATTTCAATGTCACCGCATCTCAGGATCAATTCCTGGATGTGATGCTAAAGTACCGTTGCAGAATTCTATTCACCACCCGCAGCCGATATGAAAACCACATTTCGCTGGAGGTAGGTGAACTGAACCCGGATACCCTGTTGGAACTGGTGGGCAAGTTCTTCCCGGAAGCAGAGAGAAAGCGGGACGAGATCAAAGAAATCATTGCTCTACTCCATGGACATACCTTTGCGGTGGAGCTGGCAGCGAGACTGCTGGCAAACGGTCCGCTGAAACCCAAGGCACTGCTGACCAAGCTCCAAAAGGAAAAAGCCGCCCTGTATGCGGACGATAAAATCGGCACCACAAAGGACAGCAGAAACAAGAAAGCTACCTACTATGACCATATCCGCAGCCTGTTTTCCTTGTATAAGCTCACAGGCAGTGAACAGGAGATTATGCGCTGCATGACCCTCACTCCTGCTAATGGCATTTCCTCCAGACGGTTTGCGGCATAGATGGATCAGAAGAACATGAATACTATCAACGATTTGATGGAGATGGGATTCATTCACCCTAAGAACAATCGGGAGATTCTGCTGCACCCCATGATCCGGGAGGTTGCGGTGGAGGAACTGAAGCGCAGCTCCACCACCAGCGAGCTATGGCTATCTTTGAAGTAGTGTTTGAAGATGAACCGACGCTCTTGGAGGAAAAGCGCAAGGAGATCGGACAGGCGGCACTTGTCAGCAGACAGAAAAATCAAAAACTACTTGTATAACGAATGAGAGCGAGGTTCCGTAAAAAGGAATCTCGCTCATTCTTTTTGTCAATTTGCGCTCAATTGGCGTTCAATGTCAAAACCACCTCTTTTTGGTACGATTTATGGGCAGGGGGAAACTCTGTCATCGAATCTATCAAAGGAGGTCTTTTTTATGAGAACGGTGGTGAGCGCATGACGGTGAAGTTACGCAAAGACAGCCAGATCCCGGCATATATGGCATACCCCAGATTTTTGCTTACGATGGACATAAGCGAAACAGCGAAGCTGGTATATGTTCTGCTTTTGGATCGGGCAAGGCTGTCCATGAAAAATGAAGGGTGGGAAGATGAACAGGGTCATGTGTTCATCTACTACACGATAGCAGACTTGGCAAGTGCAAGCGGGAAAAGTGAAATGACCGTGAAGAATGCTCTGGCGGTGCTGGAGCAGAAGAATTTCATTTCCCGTAAGCGGCAAGGGGTAAGGCCGAACTTCATGTCCAGCGGCAGGGCCTACGCAAGACCTACACCCAGGATGCAAGAGATCGGTTGCAGAAGGCCCATGGGAAGCAGTACAGTCCTATCACCATGATGGAAGCCCAGCAGGATGTGGATCATCTGCTCCGGGAGGACGAAAGAAAGCTGGAACCGCCGGCGCAAAAGCGGCCCGTCAGACACCAGCCGGAACCTCAGAAAAAGCCGCCCAAGCGGGTCTACGAAAGATAATGTCAAGAGCCGGGAAAATCAAGAAAAATCCGATAGGAGAGTTTTAAACGAACAACGCATCGTTTGGAACCTTTCCATCGGAAAACAGGCCCTTTTTCCCGGCTCAAGAGCCGGATCAGCATCCGGCTGACGGCACCCTACTCCGATGACCGCCGCAAGGCGGCAAGCGAGCTGGCAAAGAAACGGGGAATACACACAAAACCGTAACCGATGCGGCATACAAGTAATGTGTTCCAACTTGCTCTGCCCCCAGTTTGTGCTGTTCTCACAAAGTGGGGGCAGTACACCTCCGGGAGCCGCTTATATAAACTCAGTTCAAGGCATAGCGTTTGCTATGAGATCCTGATACATAGCATCTGTCAAGTCGCAGCTGTAGAACAGCTTGTAATAGTCGGTGACCTCTTCCTGCAGATC
>OHRZ01000781.1_pt1 | contig 10144 bp, 5 predicted proteins | sample 1578621 | NCBI WGS metagenome assembly OHRZ01 (sample SAMEA3879554, study PRJEB24766) | human gut metagenome | biome: human-associated habitat; feature: feces | place: USA | collected 1985/1987 | reverse complement strand
TCTTTTGTTTTTTTTGCGTTCCGGACATTTTTAACATCCCCAGTTGACATTCCGAGGCAAAGAATTTATAATCTGTTTATGTATAAAACGGAGGATTTCAAATGGATAAAAAAATAATCGCAGTTATCTGTGCTTCCTTAATCGTAATATCGGCGGTTTTTGCCTCATGCGGAAAAAAGAAGCCGACTATAAACGCCAAGGACGCCACATACGAGGTTGTTACCGACGAAGAGGGCAACACTGTTCTCAATGAGAACGGCGAGATTGAAATATATGTCACCGACGAGGACGGCAAAAAGGTCACGGACGAAAACGGCAAAATTAAAACGGGTGCCGTTCCGTTCCCCAATCAGATAACCGACGGCGTATTTCACGAGACAAAGTATTTTAAAATGGTTTATCCCAACGGCTGGACCGTGGGCAATTCAGGTATAGCCACCTCAAAGAAATACAAGGGGCTCGACGCGCAGGTTATGTATTCCGGCGCGGCGACTGATGACAGCGCAGCGGAAAATGAGGCAAATAATACCGTTTCGCAGTGGAATCAGATTTTGTCGCAGGCAGGCGACGCGGTAGCGGGCGTAACCGTTGAGCAGCGTACCGTAACTCTCGAAAAATGCGGAGCCACCGCATACGTAGTCGAGGTCAAAAAGGCGGACGACAAAAACCCGAAAACATATTCCGCATATCAGCTCACTATGGATTTTGTCTGCAACGGCGGGCTTTACCACGTGCAGTGTTTTACCGAGGACGGCAACACCTTTGACGGCAGCCTTGATTTGGCGGCAATGTACGGCGCAAATCTCACAATTAAATAAGATTCAAATGATAACATCATAAATCTGAAGCAAAAATTTGCAGCGGTTCAACGGCGAATGTCGGTTGAGCCGCTTTTTGCCTCCCCTGTAAAGGGCGGTGGGCCTCTAAGGCAAGCCGGAGGGATTTTCTCAAAAAAATAGATTTTAAAAAGAAAGTGCTTCGCTTTTTAATCCCTCAGTCATCTTCGATGACAGCTCCCTTTACAAGGGAGCCTAATTTAATCCCTCAGTCTACTCACTTCATTCGTAGCCGGCTCCTGACGGGAGTGAGTCCCCTTTGTCGCTCCGCGACATTTCCCCACACTGTGGGGAATCACCCTATTTGAGGGAGCCTAAAAGCCCTCTGTTTTTACCCGAAAATACCGTAAAAATGTTCAAAACCGTGTTCAATACTTGTCAAAAAGTTCAAAACTCGAAAACGTTAACAATTTGTTCATAATTTTACAACAACATTGCCAATTTTGTTTGCCACTTTTGCCCAAAAATAACAATTCTATTTGTTCAATACAGAAAATCAACAAATTTGTGTGAACAATTTATTGACTTTTTTCGTTTAAAATTCTATACTTTAACTAACCATAGGAATGGTGTAATAGGGCGAAGTGCCCCCTTTTTTGAGGGAGCGCTGCCGCACGGCTGATTTACCGTGCAGTTTCCATCCCGTTTTGATACACATCCTACGGTAATATGCTCGGGTGTGTATCATCAGTTTTCCACCGATTCATTTTTACGGAAGTGGAAACGGTGGAAACCGACCGAGTTAACGTGCCGAAATCGGTTTGCTTTCTTGTAAATCAAAGAGCGGTCAGAAGTACAGCGGATTTTGTGCGAGGAATTGTTGCGGGGAGTGCCGCCCGCAGAAAAAATCGGGTACGCATACATGGTTTTAATGTAAATCTTTTTAGGAGGAAAAAACACGTATGAAAAAATCTACCAAATTGTTAAGTGTCATCTTGGCAGTTGTCATGATTTTCTCAACTATGTCCGTAATGGCGTTTGCCGCAAAGACGGAGTATCAGACCTCTGATAACCTTACCGCTCTTGACGCATACAGCCCGGACGGCGCGGTAACAAGACTCTCTACCGAAGAGAGAATGTCAGTCGTATTTGACTTCCTCGATGTTACCCTTGCCGCCGCGAACATAAACATGGGCGATGTTATTAACAAAGCAGGTTTGCACCTTGTTATCGACCTTCGCTCGGTTAATGCTCTTTGCGGAACCATCGACAGCGCACAGGCTCTTCTTAACAACGGACTTGTTAAGCTTGTCAAAAGCTTGCTCGGCATAGTTAAAGACGCTAACCTTAAAAACTGGCCGTCGGGCATGACAAGAGAAAAGAACGCTCAGCTCGACATAGTTAACGGCATTGCAACTCTTCTTAACGACAACGCAGGTCTCGTTAAAAAGGTTATCAACGACGGCAAGCTCGACGTCGGCATTATCGGCAACTTTGTTGATATTTCCGGTGTTAATAAGTATCTCGCGGATCTTCCGGGTATGTTAAAAGGCCTCGTTTATCCGATGTTTGCAAGAGTTGACGATGACATGACGCTCATCAACACTTATTCAACAACAACCGAAAATCCCGACACTCTTGTCAAGAATGTCCTCATCAACGCTATGTCTAAGCCGCAGAGCTATACTTCTTATAAAGAAGACGCTTCCGGCAACTGCATAAGCAATCACATTGCTCTTCCGACAAGCGCTGAAGCAGGCCTTCGCAATTATTATGTTAAGGGCTCAGACTCTAAGGGCGCTTACATCGAGGTATTTGAATATGATACCGCCAAGAAGACATATATTTCTCAGGATGAGAAATATTACAAGACCGAAGAAACCGATATGGAAGGCAAAGGCACAGGCGTTTATGTTTACACTAACGCTGCCGGCGAAAACGTAAAATATTACGTTAAGGACAGCTACTTCCTTCCCTCACTTGCCACAAGCGGTAAGGTTTCCGAAATCTTCAACCTTGACAGCAATACTCTTGTTTCGGCTCTCTATCAGATAGCTCCCTATGTATTTAAGGATCTTGCTCCCGTTGTTCTCAACGGCTCCGTTAAGATGCTTCTTGCACAGTGGTTCGGCGCTGAAAAGACCGAGCTCTTCGGCGGCAAGGCTGCAGAGGCCACCGCTGTTCTCGCTAAGCTTCCGTCAGATGTAAAGGCATTCTACACTAAGGCTGCCGGCGCATATAACTGGGAGTGGTCGGACTTCACAATAGGCTCCGACGGCAACGGCTATTATCGCCTTGTCAGCAAAGACGGTCTCACAGAGACCTGGCTCAAGTTTGATATGTCCACCGCTAATTCGTTCGCTAAGCTCATTAACTGGAACTACACCATCTCCGGTGATTTCGTTAACGAGTTTATGCCCACAGCTGCAAACGACGGCTCCGTTACTGCTTCGGCAGCGGGTTATACCACCGTTCTTGCGGCGCTCAACGATTTTGTCGGCAAGGCAATCGACACAATGCTTTCGGATACTGCAAAGGCTGCAATCAATTGGACAAAGGGCGATAATACAAAGCTCATTCCCAATCTTCGCAAGGCTCTTCAGTATGTAGCAGCTTATAACCCCGAGTATCTCTTCGGTACCGGCTATGAGACTGTTTATGCAGGCTACTATGACACAGTTGTAGATAAGTCCGCTTCCGATCAGGATGTTATTACCGCTCTCGGCGCAATCGGCGTTAAGGCTCTTATGCCTCAGATAATTCTCCCGTCGGCTGCCGAGCTCAAGGGACAGAACGTAACCGCTCTTCTTGCTTGCGTAATTCGTGAGCTTGCAACTCAGTTCGTTCCGACTTACAACTATGACGCACTTATTTATGCCGATTACAACTCGAAGACCCTCGTAAAGGGTAAGGACAGCGGCTATTGGCTCGATGTTATCTTTACCATGGGCACCGACATCGGTATGAAGTATCTCTCCAAGCTTGCCGACCTCGGCTCCGATAAGGCTGACGGCTACAAATTTGCAGCCTCCAAGACTTATAAGCTTGCAGACTTCGAAAAGAACACACGCGCTTGGGAAGACACCATTGACTGGATAATCGACTGGGCTCTCACCTCTGACAACGAGTGGTGCTGGAAGGTACAGAAGCTCATCAACACCGACGGCCTTGACCTCGACCTTGCTACCGCACAGGATCCGTGGGTTAAGCTCGACAAGATTATCCGCGACGTTCTTCCTGTTGAGAAGATAATCAACGAAACCGCTGCTGACGGTAAGACCTTCCTTGAGACTGTTCTCAGAGAAGACATTATCGACAGACTTCTCAACCTTGACGTAAGCAAGCTCCTCGGTACAAACAGCGTTACGGGTATATTCAATATTCCTGCTAACAGCACTCTCAGAACCGAGGCTATGTATCCCGCAGTATTCAGAATCGTAAGAGAACTCCTTAACAAGGTTTTCGGTAAGGTATGCGGCAACACCGCTCTTATCGCCGATTCTTACAATTCACTTGACGCTATTCTTCAGAAGGGCTCTATTGCAGACCTCGCAGAGAAATTGGTTGTAGGTATTGCCTATGCCGTTAAAACAGGCGGTCTTCTTGACGTAGCTCTTCCGATCGTAAACTTCTTCCTCGGCTGGACTACTAACGCTCAGTCCTATGCTGAGCCTAAGCTTACAATAGATAAGGGTACACTTAACTATGTACAGCTTACAAACGGCCAGATGAATACTACTCTTAAGGTAACAAACGCATCTGCAGGTATGCTCTTAAAGCACGGCGATACATATGATCATCCTTACGTGCTCACTCTTAAGTCTGTTACCGTTAACGGCACCGAAATGCTCAAAAGCGGCGAAAAGAAACTTTCACCGTATGAGAGCACCGATGTTACTCTTAACGCGGCAGTTCCCACAGACAGCCTTGTAAAGGTAACCGCTGTTTACAGCTTCACCTTCAAGGACGGTACTGCTTACAACGGCGACATTACTTCCACTACCTTTGAGTATGCAACCAACGATGCTACAGATGTCGGCACCGCTTGGTCTAAGGAAGATAAGAAGACAAGCATATATGATGTAGTTAAGATGAAGGGTGAAACCACCACAGATTACCTTGTAACAAATGCATCGGCTCTTGCTTCTGCTATTTCAAACATTGCCGTAACTTGGACCAACCAGAGAGATACTGATTGTAAGTTCACCAAGGGTTCTATTTCCGGCTTTGATTCGAGCATCTTTGAGTCATCGGGCCAGGCAGAAGCACTTGTATCTAATAGTTTCAACTTCCCCAAGGAGAGCTCAATCTCCGTCAATCCGTTAAGAGTTAAATCCGATGTGGATGTAGAGACTGTTCCTTCAGCTTCTTCATTTGCTCTCGGTAACAGCTCGGTAACTGTTTACGGTAAATACAGAAGACAAGATGGTACTCTTACCATGACTGCCCCGTTCGGCACACTCTATTATTACAACGGCACCAATATTAAGAAGGTCGTTGACAGCGAGTTCAAGGCTAACCGTGATTCTTCTAAGTATCCGGCAGAGGCTTGGAACACTTACTGGACAGCTCTTACCGCTGCCGCTAAGCTTGTTTACGGCCCGTTCAGGAAGGCTAACCTCGGCAATTACAGTGACGACAATCTCACTGCAGCCATAACCGCTCTTGAAACCGCCGTTAAGGCTCTTGATACAGCAAACAACGAGAGCACAACACCTTCAAGCGGTTCAGCAACCGTTACACCGGCTCCCATTGAGGCTGCTCTTAAGGCTGCTGGCGACATCAACTATCAGAACTTCGACCTCTATGCTTATTGGGCTTACGAAAAGGCAATGAAAGCCGGCAACGCTATCATTGACGCTTACAAGGGCCCCGTAGCTCCCGAAAAGTACATTGACGGCAGCTCACTTTCAGAGGCTGAAATTACTGCTATTGCCAACAAGGCAAACGCTACATATAAGAGTGCTATCGTAGCTTCCATGAAGGCTCCTTCAACCGAAGCTCAGAACGCTTATATGGATGCCGTAAAGGCTTACAAGGCTCCCAGTTATTCGGAGCTTGAAGTCCTTAACAGCGCTAAGAACATTTCTTGGTATGCAAGCTTCCTGAAGAGCGCTGCGGTTAAAACCGAAAAGCAGTTCCTTGCTAAAGAAATTGCTGCGGCTAAGGCTCAGGGCTACAAAGAGGCTGATTACACAGCAGGCTCTTATGCAAGATACACCAAGGCTCTTGCAGCTGCCGAGGCATTAAATGCCAACGCTAAGGCTCTTCAGTCTGAGGTATTCGATGTTAAGTATGAGCTTGAAATCGCTCAGCGCGCTCTTATGCCGAAATCAGCTTCTGCTCTCGAGGCAGGTGCTTACACCGAGCTTGAGGCAGTTATAGCTCAGGCTAAGTCAATATTCACTGACAACAGTGCATATACATTTGACGCTTCTAAGGCTGACGGCCTTTCAGAGACCGAAGCTTATGCTAAGCTCGTTTCCGTACTCGGCTATGAGTACACCGATGAGAAGGGCAACACAGCAAACCTTTACAGCGGCTCCGCTGAAAACTATGCTGCAAATGACCGCTTCTATTCAAACGTTGTAGCAGCTCAGATTGACGCTGTTATCACAAACCTCAAGAATGCTATGGCTCCGTTCGTATGCAAGTACGTAGCAGTTCCCACCACGGCGGGTTCAAATGAGGGCGTTTCCGTAACAGAGAGCGCTTCCCTCATCACCGGCGTAACACCCGGCTCGCTCGCTACTGCCGACGACGTACTCGCAAGAGTAACGGCTAAGGATTCTTCGGCTACAACTCTTAATGTTGCCGCTAACGCTGCAGGCCTTTATGGTACAGGCGCTACCGCAACACTCAGCCTTAAGTCGAGCGGTGCTCCGGTTGCTATCTACACAGTCGTTATCTACGGCGATGTAAACGGCGACGGTGTTGTTGACGGATTCGATGCTTCCTCCATGGACCTCGCAATCAACAACAAAGCTGCTCTCACAGGCGCTTATAAGACTGCAGGCGGCCTTGCTACCGGTAAGGTTGACCTCGCTAACTACGGCCTTGTAGTTGACGCTGCTTACGGCGGAACTGCAATCGCTCAGAAGTAATTTCCTTTAATTACTTAAGTTAAAACCCGGTGGGGGAGGTTTCTCCCCCACAAGGGCGTATGTAATGGGATATTCTTAAAAAGATTAGAGCATATACTTTAAAAGTGCGGCGGAATAGTTTTGTGAAAAAACGGTACAAAGCTTGTAAAGCCCGCAAGGAAATAACTTTATTTGTGATAGCGTAAGGGATATTTTCTTTCGGTGTGCCATTTTTATTCACAAATTATTGACATTGTGCTCTCAAAAGTGTATATTTAATATTGATTAAGAATAGAAGGAGGCAAAAAATGACCAAGGCAAAAAAGGCTATTAGCCTTATTGTATCTGTAGTTATGCTCCTTGGCGTGCTTGCAGTCGGCGTTTTCGCAAATGATAATACCGGTGTCGCAGAAAACGGCACTATCGCTTTATCGTTTGACAAGGCGTCATATAGCGCAGGCGATACGGTCAAGGTTACCGTAAAATTAACCACAGATTATTATGCTGCAACGGTTTCTGTTCCTGTTCAGTATGACAGCAGTGCTGTTAAGTTTGTAAGCGGCACAACCGCTTCAACGCTGTTCGGTGCAGGCGATGCAACAAAGACGGTCGTAAATGATGCTGCTGCGGGCGGCAAGACTTATGTCTATGTCGGCGTATTACCGCAGGTTGCCGGCGGAGCTGTTGCTCAGAAGGCAAACGGCGTCGTACTTTCGACCCTCACCTTTACCGCTTCTAAGGCCATTTCCGATACTGCGGCCGCTTTCGGTGTGCTTAACGATCAGAAATCAATGACCAATCTCGGCGGTAAACTCTATGTAGGTTCCTACAAGACCTCTGATGTAACCTCTACGGTTTATACCACAGGTCAGAAACTTACTTTCCCGGTAATGAAGGCTGCTGCTGCAGCTGATCCGGAACTTCAGCTCTCTGAAACAGGAAAAGCTAACGGTGTTATAATCGACAGAGTTTCAACTTGCACCGATGGCAACGGTTTCGTTTACGGTGTCGCAACCGATAACGGTGATTCCATTGCTGATGCTTTACAGACACCCTCTGGTTCAATTCAGGTAACTGAAAATGATTGGGGCGAAATGAGCACAGGCGCTAAGATTGAACTTCTTAATGATAGCGGCGAAGTTGTCGAGACATACTATTTCATCTTTTTTGGCGATATTGATGGCGACGGTGCTATAGATAGTACTGATGTTACAGCCGCTGAAGGTGTGGCTAGTGGTTCTGACTTCGATTTTGATGCCGATGACGGTTCAGTACAGAGTATAGCAGCTGATACTAACGGTGATGGCAGCATAGATTCTTCGGATGTAACTTATTTAGAAGGCGTAGCAAGTGGTGCCGATTTCCCGACTCAGGCTGAAACTGCCGCTATAGTAGCAGAAGGAAAGGGAATATAAGTTTATAATTCATTTTATAGGAGGTAAATCAGATGCGCAGAAAAGTGCTTTCTGTTATTATGGCTGTTGTCATGATGATTTCCTGCTTTGCGCTTATGGCGAGTGCTTACACTTATAGCCCCTCGTTAGCAACCGGTGCGGTTAAAATATGTGCAACTGCAGATAAAACAACAGTCAGCCCTGGAGATGTAGTTACTGTAACAATGACTATTGATCCTGCGGATAAAGTAAAGTTGGCTGGTTTTACTAATATAATACTTTATAATAGTAAACAGCTTTCGCCTACACATACCACTAATACCGAATTTAGAACTTGGTTAGGTGATTGTGCGGATTCATTTGCAAACCCGAGCGCAGCAGTTAATTTTGATTACAGCATTTCCCGATTTCTCACTAAGTATTTGGATGCCGATGAGCTTGCATATTTTGATAAAGGAATAAATATTTTAGGTTCATCAAATTCAAGTGCAAAGAGATGGAATCCGAAAGCTGGCGAAGCTTATATGTCATTCCAGATGACTGTTTCTGAAGATGTAAAGCCAGGAGAGGAAATTTGGTTTGGTCTTCATGAAGGTGGATTCGAAAGTAAAAAAGCAAACTTTAAAGAAGAAGCCGTAAACAGTAAAGGGGCGATTATCACTAAGAATTTTGAGTTGAGTGATTATGATTTGACCAATTCTATGGTTAAATTGACTGTTGCAAGCGCTGAGCCGTCTTATGCTGTAGCTAAGTATAAGACTCAGGTTAAGTTCACAGGCGATAAGACAACTGCTCCGGATGATCTCTTCCAGTTCAGACTTACTTCGGTTATCACAGCTGCTGACTTCGCTGCTATGAACTCAAACGGCAATACAATTAAGAGCGTTGGCTTCATTGCTGCCAACACAGGCGCTGCCGATGCAGCTGATGCTAAGGCAGCAGTTGAAAAAGGCACCGCACTTCCGTCAGCTTGGAAGGCTGCTTCTACCGACTATGTAAGTCAGGCAAACGCTTCTTCCGATGCATACTTCGGCGCAATCATCAAGAATATCTCTCATGCCTCTCAGGCAACTGATATTGACTGCATCGCTTATGTATGCTACAATGACGGTACTGCCGATCATTATGTTTGGTATTCCGCAGCTGTAACTGCTAAAGTTGCTTCAGGATATGATGCTGCTGTTGCTGCTTGGAAAGCTCAGTAATTGAATTTTACCAAGAAACCACAGCGAAACTTTACTATCGGTTCGGCTGTTCAAAACTGAATATTCCGTTCCGACATTAAATTTTATTATTATATCTTGAAAGGAGATTAAATCTCAATGAAACAGGTTTATCAAACACCGGATTTCGATGTTTCTGCATACGAGCTTGATGATATCATCACAATCTCCATAGGCACCGGCCCCGTAGAGGGCGGCGACTCGGGTTGGGTTGAGATCTGACGCTCACGTAGCAATCGATCCGATTTATTAACAATCATAAGCAGAGCAAGGTTCGCCTTGCTCTGTTTTTTTTGTGCCCTGTTTTGCATTTTGTGCACCATTTCGTTTCTGTACCCCATTCTGATATCGTGTGCCTATTCTGTTTTTGTACTTAATTTAGGTGCTGTATGCCTATTCTTTTTTTGTGTGTCATATGAGGAGCTTTCCACACACCCCTGCCTGCCATTTTCACTATTCGTTTTCCACTTCCGTTTTCGTCTTTTTACTTTTCAGCCTCCCTTGCAGAGAGCAAGCCTCGCCAAAGCAGTTTGGAAGCTTTTTGCCTCCCTTGTAAATGGAGGTGGGTTGCCGAAGGCAAGCCAGAGGGATTTCAAAGGAATTTACGGAATTTAAAAAGAATGTGCGTGACCTTTAATCCGCTTTTGCCTCCCTTGTAAAGGGAGGTG
>OHRZ01000772.1_pt1 | contig 10222 bp, 7 predicted proteins | sample 1578621 | NCBI WGS metagenome assembly OHRZ01 (sample SAMEA3879554, study PRJEB24766) | human gut metagenome | biome: human-associated habitat; feature: feces | place: USA | collected 1985/1987 | reverse complement strand
ATGGTGTCACGGGAAATGGAGCGTATCTGTACCGATACGCTCCATTCGCTGTTTTACGCTCCCCTAAATGCTGCCCGTCAGTATTTTATATGTAAAAACATTTACCGGAAACTTGCTTTCAGACTATTTACTTCATTATGCTAAAGTGATATAATGAACGAAATTGTTTTAGGGGAGAACGCAAATGCGCATTGTAATCAAAATCGGCACATCGACTCTGGCGCATCCCACCGGCCACTTAAATATCCGCCGGGTGGAGCAGCTTTGCGAGATCATGAGCGACATCAAAAATGCCGGACATGAGCTGATACTGGTTTCCTCCGGTGCCATCGGCATGGGCGTGGGCAAGCTGGGACTGCGGGAGCGGCCGAAGGACATCCCGTCCAAACAGGCCGCAGCCGCTGTGGGGCAGTGTGAGCTGATGTATACATACGACAAGCTGTTCAGCGAGTACCACCACACGGTGGCCCAGCTGCTGATCACCGGCGACGATACTACCAACGATACCCGCCGCCTGAACTTTACCAACACCCTGAACCGGCTGCTGGAGCTGGGGGCACTGCCTGTCATCAACGAGAACGACACCGTCGCCACCGACGAGATCGTCATCGGCGACAACGATACCCTCGCCGCCATCGTGGCAAGGAGCGTCCACGCCGAAATGCTGATTCTCCTTTCCGATATCGACGGCCTGTACACCGCCGACCCCCACACCCACCCGGAGGCGAAGCTATTGCACCACGTCGCCGGAATTGACGACCACATCCGGGAAATTGCCGGGATCAGCAGCTCCACGCAGGGCACCGGGGGAATGGTCACGAAGCTCCATGCCGCCGATATCTGCCTTGGCTGCGGCTGCAAAATGGTCATTGCCAACGGAAATAATCCCGGAAATCTCTATGACATTCTGGAAGGAAAGACCGTCGGCACCACGTTTTCGGAGGAACGTCTATGAAAGAAATGCTGGAAGCCGCAAGAGCGGCGAAAGGGGAAATCGCTGGCCTGTCCACCGAACAGAAAAATGCCGCACTGAACGCCATGGCGGACGCATTGATTGCCGGTCAGGCCGAAATCCTTGACGCGAATGCGCTGGATATGGCGTCCGCGAAGGAGCATATCTCCCCGGTCATGCTGGACAGACTGAAGCTGACAAAGGAGCGCATTGCCGGGATGGCGCAGGGCATCCGGGAGGTGACGGCGCTGCCCGACCCGGTGGGGCGGATTTTGCAGACCCACACCCGGCCGGACGGCCTGGAAATTCAGAAGGTGTCCGTCCCCATGGGCGTCATTGCCATTATCTACGAAAGCCGCCCCAACGTCACCAGTGACGCCGCCGCTCTGGCGCTGAAAAGCGGGAACGTCTGCGTCCTGAGAAGCGGAAAGGAGGCGTTCCGCAGCGCCAACGCCATTGTGGACGCCCTCCGTTCCGGCCTGAGATCGGTGGGTATCACGGAAAACGCGGTGAATCTGGTGCAGGACACATCCCGGGAAAGCGCCGCTGCGCTGATGACCGCAAACGGCTACATTGACCTGCTGATCCCACGTGGCGGCGCGGGGCTGATCAATGCCTGCGTAAGCACCGCCACTGTACCCTGCATCGCCACCGGTACCGGCATCTGCCACGTGTATGTGGAGAAATCTGCCGACCTGAACATGGCGCTGAACATTGTGGAAAACGCCAAAACCAGCCGCCCCAGCGTCTGCAACGCCGAGGAAGTTCTGCTGGTGGACAAGGCGATCGCCCCCACGTTTCTGCCCATGCTCTATAAACGTCTGGTCACTGACCGGGAAAGGGCAGTGGAGCTTCGTCTGGATGAGACGGCGGCTGCCATCATCCCCGGGAAAAAGGCGGGGGAGAAAGATTTTGATACGGAATTTCTGGATTACATTCTTGCTGTCAAGTGCGTGGAGGATGTGAAGGAGGCTGTCGCCCACATCGCGGCGCACTCCACCGGCCACAGCGAGGCCATCGTGACCCGCAGTCCGGAGGCGGAGCGGTATTTTACCGCCAATGTGGACAGCGCGGCGGTGTATGTCAATGCCTCCACCCGGTTCACCGACGGCGGTGAATTCGGCCTTGGGTGCGAAATGGGCATTTCCACCCAGAAGCTCCACGCCCGGGGTCCCATGGGCTTGCAGGAGCTGACCACCTATAAATACATCATTCACGGAAACGGACATATCCGCTGAGGGGGAAAAACATGAAGTACGGATTTATCGGCTGCGGCAACATGGGCGGCGCCATTGCCAAAGCCCTGAGCAGAGCCACGAAGGAGATCATGGTGTCCGACCGTTCCGGCAAGGCGAAGGCGTTCGCGGAAGAGCTGGGCATCGTCTATGCGGACACGGAAACCATTGCTGCCCGGTGCGACCGGATTTTTATCGCCGTGAAGCCCCATATGGTGCAGGAGGTGCTTTCTCCGCTGCAAAAGGTTCTGGGGAAGCGCAAACCGCTGCTCATTACCATGGCGGCGGGCATGGAAATTGCAAAATTGGAGCAGCTTGCCGCGGCGGAACTGCCCGTCATCCGCATCATGCCCAACACTCCCACGGCCATCGGCAAAGGGGTCATTCCCTACTGCCGCAACGCGCTTGTGGAGGATGAAACGCTGAACGACTGGCGGGAGGACATGCGCTTCTGCGGTCTGCTGGACGCACTGGAGGAGCGGCTGATCGACGCGGCCAGCGCCCTGTCCGGCAGCGGCCCGGCCTTTCTGTACATGTTTGTGGAAGCGCTGGCCGACGGCGCAGTGGCCTGCGGCCTACCCAGAGCTAAGGCGGTGGAATACGCCGCCATGACCATGGCGGGTTCGGCGGAAATGCTGCTTGCCGCCCGTCAGCACCCCGGCGCATTGAAGGATGCGGTGTGCTCTCCCGGGGGCAGCACCATTGTCGGCGTTCAGACGCTGGAAAACCACGGCTTCCGCGGCGCGGCGATGGACTGCGTGATCGATACCTACAGGAAAAACAAAGAGCTTGGGAAATAAAAAACGGGTCAGCGAAAGCTGACCCGTTTTTTCGGTCAGGAAGGTTGTTTTTTTCGCTTTTTTGCCGTATAATGGCAAAAAAGGAAGGGAGCGCGTGGCCATGGAATACAGAATTCTGGGAAAAACCGGGCTGAAAATCTCCCGCATGGGCTTTGGGGGAATTCCCATCCAGCGCATCGACGCGGAGGGAACCAAAGCCCTTATGCACAAGCTGCTGGAAAACGGCGTCAATTACATCGATACTGCCCGGGGCTATACCGTCAGCGAGGAATACTTAGGCATTGGCCTTGAGGGCATTCGGGAGCATTTCGTGCTTGCCACAAAGAGTATGTCCCGCACGGCGGAGGCCATGGCGAAGGACATCGATATCAGCCTGAAAAATCTCCGCACAGACTATATTGACCTGTACCAGATCCACAATGCGCCGCCAGCCGACGTGGAGAAGGTCTGTTCCCCCGGCGGTGCGCTGGAAGCGCTGACGGCCGCGAAAAAGGCCGGAAAGATCGGACATATCGGCATCACTGCCCACTCTCTGGAAACTTTCCGGATGGCGCTGGAGCTGCCGTGGGTGGAAACCATCATGTTCCCATACAATATCGTGGAAGATCAGGCAAAAGAACTGATCCACGCCTGCGCCGAAAAGAGCATTGGCTTCATCGCCATGAAGCCCCTTGCGGGCGGCGCAATCGAGGACGCCGTGACGGCGCTGCGCTATGTCTGCGCCAACCCGGATGTCACCGTGGTGATACCCGGCATGGCGGACATTGCCGAGCTGAACCAGAATCTCGCCGCGGTAAACGACGCTTCCCCGCTGTCCCATGAGGAAGAGGGGAAGCTCCGCGCCATCCGCGACGCCCTCGGCACCCAGTTTTGCCGCCGGTGCAATTACTGCCAGCCGTGCAGCGCGGGTATCAGCATTTCCAGCGTGTTCCTGTTTGAAGGGTACCTGTCCCGGTACGGGCTGGCGGACTGGGCGAGAAGCCGCTACGCAACACTTACCCAAAAGGCTTCGGAGTGCATCGGCTGCGGCGCCTGTGAAAGCCGCTGCCCCTACCATCTGCCCATCCGCAGTATGCTGAAAGAAGCTGCGGAAAAATTCGGGGAATAAAGGAGGGGAACACATGAAACTGCTGATCGTGCGCCACGGCGACCCGGACTATTCCATCGATTCCCTGACCGAAACCGGCTGGATAGAAGCGGAGCTGCTGTCCGACCGCCTGTGCAAACTGGACGTGAAGGCGTTTTACTGCTCCCCAAAAGGGCGGGCGCGGGATACCGCCAAGGCCACGCTGGAAAAGCTGGGGCGGCAGGCGGAAATTCTCCCATGGCTGCGGGAATTCTCCCCGCAGGTTCTCCGACCGGGGAAGGACAAGCCGGGTGTCGCATGGGACTGGCTGCCTCAGGACTGGACGGCAGACAAGCGCTTTTACGACCGGGAACACTGGTGGGAAAACGACCGTTTCACCGCCGCCGGAGTGCGTGAGGAAGCCCAATGGGTTTGGGACGGGCTGGACGAGCTGCTCGCCCGCCACGGCTACCGCCGGGAAGGAGAATACTACCGGGCGGAGCAGCCCAACGAGGATACTGTCGTCCTGTTCTGCCATTTTGGCGTCACTTGTGTCCTGCTGAGTCACCTGCTGGGGATTTCCCCCATGCCGCTGTGGCAGGGAACCTGCTCTCTGCCCACCTCCGTCACCATCCTGAACACGGAGGAGCGCCGGGAGGGCATCGCGTCGTTCCGCATGACCGCCTTTGGGGACACCTCCCACCTGTACGCGGCGGGACGGGAACCGTCCTTCTCCGGGCGGTTCTGCGAAACCTACGGAAACTGGGAACAGCGTCACGATTGACGTCGAATCCTGAAAAAGCGTCCTGCACGGAACATGCAGGACGCTTTTTCTGCCCCGAGGGGCGTTTCTTGACTTTTGGCTTATTTTTGCATATAATAAAATTGTATGACTATGGATTATGCAGGCAGGTATGCAACATGAAAAAACAGGAACAATACGGAAATTCCAGTATCTCCATGCTCAAGGGCGAGGATCGGGTGCGCAAGCGCCCGGCGGTCATCTTTGGTTCGGACGATCTGGAGGGCTGCAAGCACGCGGTGTTTGAAATTCTCTCCAACGCCATCGACGAGGCGCGGGAAGGCTACGGCGATACCATCATCGTCACCCGCTACGAAGACTTAAGCGTGGAGGTGGAGGATTTCGGCCGGGGCTGCCCCGTGGATTACAACGAAAAGGAAAAGCGCTACAACTGGGAGCTGGTGTTCTGCGAAATGTACGCCGGCGGCAAATATGGGGAAAACGGGGAAAACTATGAGTATTCTCTGGGCTTAAACGGCCTCGGCTCCTGCGCCACCCAGTATGCTTCGGAATTTTTTGACGCCACCATCCGCCGGGATGGCTACCGGTACGATCTGCACTTTGAAAAGGGCAGAAACAAGGGCGGCCTGAAAAAGGAGCCTACCGACCGGAAAAAGACCGGCTCCTGCTTCCACTGGAAGCCGGACAAGCTGGTATTCACCGATATCAACATTCCCGTGGAATATTACCGGGACGTGCTGCGCCGTCAGGCGGTGGTGAACAAGGGCATCACTTTCCGCTTCCGCAATCAGGTGGGCGGCAAGTTCGAGACCGAGGAATTCTGTTATGCCGACGGTATCCGCCAGTATATCGAGGAGCTGGTGGGGGACAACGCCTTTACCATGCCCGTCTACTGGGAAGCCGAGCGCCGGGGGCGGGACGCGGAAAACCGCCCGGAGATGAAGCTGAAGATCACGGCCTCCTTCTGCTTCTCCAAACAAATCAGCCACATCGAGTATTACCACAACTCCTCCTGGCTGGAATACGGCGGAAGCCCGGACAAGGCGGTTCGCTCCGGCTTTACCGCGGCTTTCGACAAGTACCTCCGGGACAATAACAAATACACCAAAAACGAGAATAAGATCATTTTTCAGGACATTCAGGACTCGCTGGTACTGGTGACCAACTGCTTCTCCACCATCGGCTGCTTTGAAAACCAGACGAAAAAGAGCGTCAACAGCAAATTCACGCAGGACGCCATGACCGCCTTTTTCAAGGAGCAGCTACAGGTCTGGTTCATCGAGAACAAGCAGGAGGCCGATAAGGCGTCGGAGCAGATTCTGGTGAACAAGCGCGCCCGGGAATCCGCCGAAAAGACAAAGTCCAGCGTAAAAAAGAAGCTCTCCGGCTCCATCGACATTGCCAACCGGGTGCAGAAATTCGTGGACTGCCGCAGCCGGGACGCTTCGGTGCGGGAACTGTATATCGTGGAGGGCGATTCCGCTCTGGGCAGCGTCAAGCTCAGCCGGGACGCGGAATTTCAGGGCATTATGCCGGTTCGGGGCAAAATCCTCAACTGCCTGAAGGCGGATTACGGCAAGATTTTCGCCTCGCCCATCATCACCGACCTGATGAAGGTCTTGGGCTGCGGCGTGGAGGTGCAGGGCAAGAAGGCAAAGGAGCTGTCGTCCTTCGACCTTTCTCAGCTGCGGTGGAGCAAGGTGGTCATCTGTACGGATGCCGACGTGGACGGCTTCCAGATCCGGACGCTGATATTGACCATGCTCTATCGCCTGTGTCCGACGCTGATCCGGGACGGGTACGTGTATATCGCGGAATCGCCGCTGTTTGAGATCACCTGCAAGGACAAGACCTGGTTCGCCTACAACGAGCAGGAGAAGACGAAGATACTCAAGGAATTGGAGGGCAAAAAGATCACCATCCAGCGCTCCAAAGGTCTCGGCGAAAACGACCCGGAGATGATGTGGATGACCACCATGAATCCGGAGACCCGCCGCCTCATCAAGGTCATGCCGGAGGACGCGGAGCGCACGGCGCATTACTTTGACTTCCTCCTGGGCGACGGCTTGCAGGAGCGGAAGAACTTCATCGCGGAAAACGGCGCAAAGTATCTGGAACTGGCGGATATTTCGTAATACCAGCCAGACAGCAAATTCACAAACGATTTTCTTGTAAAGGAGCCAACCATGGCACGGAAAAAGCAAGAACCTGAAAAAAAGAAGATCAATACCGACGGCATTATGGGTCTGCACGGCTCCACCACGGAGCAGGCCATTTCCGAGACGCTGGAACTGAACTACATGCCCTATGCCATGTCGGTCATCGTTTCCCGGGCAATTCCGGAGATCGACGGCTTCAAGCCGTCTCACCGCAAGCTGTTGTACACCATGTACAAAATGGGTCTGCTCACCGGCGGACGGACGAAATCCGCCAACATCGTCGGCCAGACCATGCGCCTGAACCCCCACGGCGACGCCGCCATTTATGAGACCATGGTGCGTCTTGCCAAAGGCAACGAGACGCTGCTGCATCCCTTTGTGGATTCCAAGGGCAACTTCGGTAAGGTGTACTCCCGGGACATGGCCTACGCCGCCGCCCGGTACACCGAGGCCAAGCTGGATCCTATCTGCGCCGAGGTGTTCAAGGACATCGACAGCGACACCGTGGACATGGTGGACAACTACGATGCCACTATGAAGGAGCCTGCGTTGCTGCCCACCACGTTCCCCAACGTGCTGGTTTCGGCGAATCAGGGTATCGCCGTGGGCATGGCGTCCAACATCTGCTCGTTTAACCTGCGGGAGGTGTGCGACACTGCTATTGCCCTGATGAAAAATCCCGACCACGACATTCTGGAGACTCTGCCCGGCCCGGATTTTTCCACCGGCGGGGAACTACTGTTTGACGAAGCCGCCACACGGGAAATCTATTCCACAGGCCGGGGCAGCTTCAAACTCCGGGCAAAATGGCGCTACGTCAAGGATGGCAACCTGATCGAAATTACGGAAATCCCCTACACCACCGCCACGGAAGTCATCATGGACAAGGTGGCGGAGCTGATCAAGGCGGGGAAAATCAAAGAGATTTCCGACATGCGGGACGAGACGGACTTGGGCGGCCTGAAGCTGACCATCGACCTGAAGCGGGGCGTTGACCCGGAGAAGCTGATGCAGAAGCTGTTCCGGCTGACGCCTTTGCAGGACAGCTTCCCCTGCAATTTCAATATCCTTATTGCGGGAATGCCCCGTGTGATGGGCGTGGGGGAGATTCTGGACGAGTGGACGGCCTGGCGCACGGACTGCGTCAAGCGGCGCATCTTCTTCCAGATCCAGAAGAAGGAAGATCGGCTGCACCTGCTGAAAGGTCTGGAACGAATCCTGCTGGACATCGACAAGGCCATTGCCATCATCCGGGAGACGGAGCTGGAAAACGAGGTCGTGCCCAACCTGATGATCGGCTTCGGCATTGACGAGATTCAGGCGAATTACGTGGCGGAGATCAAGCTGCGCAACATCAACAAAGAATACATCCTCAAGCAGACCCGCGCCATTGACGATCTGGAAGGAGAAATCGCCGACCTGAGAGACACGCTGAACAGCCCCCGGAAGCTGAAGAACGTCATCATCAAGGAACTGCAGGCGGTGGCCGACAAGTTTGGCCAGCCCCGGCGGACGGAGATCCTGTATGACGCACAGGAGACCGCGCCCGAGGAAGAAGACGACGTGCCGGACTACGGCGTCACGGTGTTCGTCTCCAAAGAGGGCTACCTGAAAAAGATGACCGCCCAGTCCCTGCGGATGAGCGGCGAGCAGAAATTCAAGGAGGGCGACAGCCTGTCCTTCTCCAAAGAGACCACCAACAGGGCGGAATTTCTGGTGTTCACCGACCGGTACCAGTGCTACAAGTCCCGCCTTTCCGACTTTGACGACGGCAAGGCATCCCAGCTGGGCGATTACCTGCCCCAGAAGCTGGGCTTCGAGGTGGGAGAAAATCTGGTGGCGCTGGTGTTCTGCGGGGATTACAAGGGCTTCATCCTGTTCTTCTTTGAAAACGGCAAGGCGGCGAAGGTTCCCCTGTCCGCCTACGAGACGAAGACCAACCGGAAAAAGCTCACCGGCGCATACAGCGACAAGAGTCCGCTGATAAAGGCGGTGGCGCTGGACGCGGATGAGCAGATGGTGGTGTACTCCACCGACGGCCGGGCGGCGATCTTCTCCACGGCGCAGCTCCTGCCCAAGACTACGAGAAACACGCAGGGCGTGGCGGTGATGACGCTGAAAAAGAAGGCAACGCTGCGGGACGCGGTGCTGCTGAGTCAGAGCGGCATTGTCAACGAAAGCCGCTACCGCACCAAGACCATCCCCTCCGCCGGGGCGCTGCTGAAAGAAGAGGACTCGGCGGAAAAGCAGCAGACCTTCGAGGTGTAAAAACGAACAGATTGGAAAGAAGAGGACGTTTATGCGCAAAATTTGGGAAGATTACCGCTGGATTCTGGCGACGGCTGTGGGAAGCACGATTTTCGCACTGGGCTTTTCCCTGTTCCTACAGCCCAATGAGATCAGCCCCGGCGGTATTTCCGGTCTTGCGCTGGTGGCCGTGGAGCTGCTGGGCTATGGCAGCGTGGGCGTGCTGACGATCCTTATTAACCTGCCGCTGTTCATCCTCGGCGGTGTGAAGATCGGCAGACGGTTCTTTTGCGGCAGTCTGCTGGGAATGATTCTCAGCTCGATCCTGATCGACGCTTTTGCCAAGGTCGCGATGCCGCCCATGGATTCGCTGCTCTGCGCCCTTTACGGCGGCATGATCTGCGGGCTGGGGCTGGGCATGGTGTTCATCTGCGGCACCTCCACCGGCGGCTCGGACATCGTGGTGCGGCTGCTGAAGCTCAAATACCGGGATGTCCCCATCGGACAGATTTCCATGTGCTTTGACGCCGGGGTGGCCGTCCTGACGGGCATCGTGTTTCAGGACATCACCAAGGCGCTGTATACCGGCGTGGCGGTGTTTGTTACGGGCAAGGTGCTGGATGCCGTGGTGTACCGGTTCGACTATTCCAAGGTGGCGCTGATCATTACCAAGGAGTACGACGCGGTGGCGGAGGCCATCGGCACCAAGCTGGACAGAGGCGCAACCTTCCTCAATGGGGAAGGCTCCTACAGCCATGAGCCGACCAAGGTGGTGCTGGCCGCTGTGAAAAAGCAGCAGGTCACGGAGCTGAAGGAGCTGGTCATGGCCATCGACCCCAACGCCTTCGTCATCGTGCAGGAGGCGCACCAGGTGCTGGGAGACGGCTTCTCCCACTATTCCAAGCAGTCCCTATAAACGCGAACGCGTGAGGAAGGAGAATCCGCATGAGACATAAGGCAACACCGCACAATTCGGCAAGAAGTCTCAGCCAGAATTTTT
>OHRZ01000768.1_pt1 | contig 10254 bp, 15 predicted proteins | sample 1578621 | NCBI WGS metagenome assembly OHRZ01 (sample SAMEA3879554, study PRJEB24766) | human gut metagenome | biome: human-associated habitat; feature: feces | place: USA | collected 1985/1987 | reverse complement strand
CGCATGGCCGAGATTGCCGTGCTGCGGGAGCATATCGTGGGTTACGCCAAGACCCGCGACACCTACGTTGCCTATCGCAAGGCCGGGTACTCCAAGAAATTTCTTGCAGAGCATGAAAGCGAGATCACGATCCACATGGCTGCAAAGAGCTATTTTGATGGACTGGGCTTCAAGAAGCTGCCCACCATCAAGGCGCTGAATACCGAGTACGCCGAGCTGCTGGCGGAGAAGAAAGCGGCCTACGCCGACTACCGAAAAGCCCGCGAGGAAATGAAAGAGCTGCTGACGGCCAAGGCCAATATCGACCGTATTCTGGAGCTGGACAAGGAGCAGGAGGAAGCGAATGAACGACGGGAAAAAGAGGCGGAGCAGCGCTGAGCTGCCCGCCCACAAGCGATTTGCAAAATCGCGCAGCCGTAGGATTTATCCTGCGTTCCAGAACACACATTTTGTGTTCTGCGGGGATTGGGGCAGCGCCCCAACAAGCATGAAGCGGGCGGGTTCCGTGTGAACGGAATCTGCCTGTTTTCGCAAAGTGGGTACCGCTTTGCATTGCTTGCCGCTTTCTTGCCCCGTTCGTATAAGTGCTAAGTGCAAAATGCAGAGCTTGTGAAACTGTTCGCAGCCTCACGATCAGCGGTTCCGTTTTTTCTTCATCAGCATGATTTTCAAATGCGGCTATCTTGACAATTCACCACGCCCGTCGTATAATAACAGCGCGTTATACATAACAAGTAGTTATTGTTGAGGTGATAACGATGCCTGCTGCAAAGAAGGTTTCAAAAGATGACATTATTGATGCTGCTATCGATGTGTTGCGTGACGACGGTTTTTCTGCAATCAATGCCCGCAGTGTCGCAAAAAAATTGGGCTGCTCCACGCAGCCGATCTACTTTTCGTTCAAGAACATGGACGAGTTAAAAGCCGCTTTGACGCAGCGTGCAATTGAACTGCACACACAGCGCGTGCGGGATTCTCTGCGCGCCCACGAAGGAAACGACAGCAGCTACAGCAGCTATGGCATGGGCTTCGTCAAATTCGCCGCCGAGGAAAAACAGCTGTTCCGCTGGCTCTATCTGGAAGGCGAACAAACGGGGGCCTATCAGAGTGACATTCTGACGCAGGAGGTCATCGGCGTGATCGTCGATGAATTCGGATATGCGGAGGATACGGCCCGCCGCTTTCATCAGGATATGATCTACTTTACCTACGGACTGGCAATCCTCGCCAATACGGATCATCTGCACCTGACGGAAACAGAGTTGCGTGAGGCGTTCCGCCGGGAGTTCCGCGCGCTGATTGCCATTTATGGAAAGCCCGCAAAGCTGCCTGAATTTGCTGTGAAAGCCGGTGTTGTTTTATAAATCTGAAAGTGTCCTTTTTATGGATTGGGCTTGTGATCTTTGCGCTGCCCATGCTGATCAACATCGCCTATGTCATGTTTCCGCCAGCTGGAAAAGCGGAACAGACCGCAGCGGTCACGCATTGGGTTGAGATCGTCGAACAAATCAGCCGCATCGCCTATCTGTTTGCAGTTACGCTGCTTGTGAGCCGGGATAAGCTCGGCTTCCGGAGTGGCTGGCTTTATCTTGCGGCAGCTTTCCTGATTTTGTACTACGCCGTGTGGTTCCGCTATTTTATGGGTGGCCGAGAAATCTCCCTGCTGAGTTGTTCGTTTCTCTTTGTTCCAATGCCGCTGGCGGTGTTCCCCGTGCTGTACTTTCTGTGCGCCGCCATCTGGCTGCATAACCTTCCTGCTGCGATCATCATGGTGATTTTCGGCGCGGCGCATCTCACTGTGTCGATTCAATCCTTTCGCTGACGTTTGTTGTGCGCTACGCTCTAAAAAATTTTTCACCAGGTCTTGACAGGTAACCACTCGGTAACTATAATAGGAGTTACCGAGTGGTTACCTGCAAGGAGGAATATTATGGCTGGAGATACGAAAGAACGAATTTTGGAAACAGCGCTGGAATTGTTTGCGCAGAACGGCTACCTTGGGACATCTATGAATGATATTGCGAGGCAGTTGGGATTTACGAAAGCCGCCCTGTATAAACACTATACCAGCAAACAGGAAATTTTAGATAAGATCGTGGAGCGAATGAACAAGATGGACTATGAACGCGCGGAAAGCTATGAAATGCCGGAGACGGAGCCGGACGGCTTTGCGGAGGCTTACCTGCACACGCCGATTCCAAAAATCCGCGCATACAGTATGGCACAGTTTGACCATTGGACAAAGGAGCCGTTTTCCTCTAATTTCCGTAAGATGCTGACACTGGAGCAATACCGTGATCCTAAGCTGGCGCAGCTCCATCACGACTACTTGGCGGGCGGGCCTCTGGAGTACATGGCTGCAATTTTTCGTAAGCTGACAGATACTGACGAAGCCGCCATGCAGCTGGCGCTGGAATTCTATGGGCCAATGTACCTACTCTACAGCGTCTACGACGGTGCGCAGGATAAAGATTCCGTTGCTCCTTTGCTGGATGCACATATCGAGCAGTTCATTGCCAAGGTCGAATCCTGTTGCAGAAAGGACAGGGAGACGATATGAAGGAACTTGAAGAGAAAAAACAGTGGGTTTTATGCCCTTGGTGCGGCTCGAAAACGCGGCTGCAAATATTTCGGGAAACTGAGTTGAAAGACTTCCCTTTGTTCTGCCCAAAGTGCAGACACGAAAGTATCATCAACGCAAAGAATTTCACGATTGAGACGAAAGAAGCCAGACGCTAAGACGCAGTGCTGATTGCAAAGCCGATCATGCGCTGCGTCTCACTTTTTTGAGAGGAATGTTTCTATGAACGCAATCATTTACACCACCAATACCGGCAGCACAGAGTATTATGCTAAGTTGCTGGCGCAGAAAACCGGACTTCCAGTGTATTCCCTTGCGGAAGCGAAGAAACGGGTCTTTGCCGGAGCGGAGGTTATTTACCTTGGCTGGATCATGGCAGGCTCTGTCAAGGGCTATGCCGAGGCAGCAAAGCGCTATCGGGTACGCGCCGCCTGCGGTATCGGCATGGGGCAAACCGGGGCACAAACGGACAGCGTGCGGAAAAAGTCGGCAATCTCGGCTGTGTCGGTGCGCTGCTGATTATCATTGCCGCCATTGCCACGCCGATTGCCAAAACGCAGCACGCGCGCGAGATATGGTTCTATATGATGTCGGGCGGCGCTGTACTGAAAATCGTGACGATGGAGATCGCACGAATCATTCTCTGAAGCAAAGATAAAATGAAGAATTTAGTTGTATATGTTCATGGAAAAGGCGGCTCGGCGCAGGAAGCCGAGCACTATAAATCACTATTTCCGAAGGACGAAGTAATTGGGTTTGATTACCATTCCCAAACATCTTGGGAAGCCAAGAAAGAGTTTCTTGCGTTTTTTACCGAGCAAAAAAACGTTATGATCAGCTCACCTTGGTTGCCAACAGCATCGGGGCTTATTTTGCGCTGTCCTCGCTGGATGAAACACTGGTTGACCGGGCTTATTTCATCTCTCCGGTCGTGGATATGGAGAACTTGATTTGCAATATGATGCAATGGTCGAATGTGACCGAACAGGAGCTTGCCGAGAAACGGGAAATCGCCACGAATTTCGGAGAAACGCTGTCTTGGGAGTATCTTTGCTATGTGCGCAAGCACCCAATCATCTGGAATGTCCCCACCTGTATTCTCTACGGTGAGCATGACAATCTGACATCGATTGAAACAGTATCGGCATTTGCCAAACGGTACCATGCTGATCTGACCGTCATGCCCGGTGGCGAGCATTGGTTCCATACCGAGGAACAGATGCAGTTTCTGGATCATTGGATCAGAGAACGCAGCTTGAACGATGTTTGCGGCTGATGATGCTTAACGGCGTGAACAATGAAACAAGAATAAAAGTGAGCGGGAGGCAGCGGGGATGGAGCTTCAGGAACTGCACTCATACATACAGGAACATCAGCCGAATATCTGCCAGATCAGCGTGCTTCAGAACGGAAACGAACTCTACTCCGCAGAATGGAACGGCTACCGGCGGACTGACTGCGTTCATATCGCATCCGCCACAAAAAGTGTGATGGCGCTGCTGATTGGCATCGCTGTTGACCGTCAGATAATCGGCAGCGTAGATGATAAGGTGCTATCTTACTTCCCGCAGTATTCAGTCAAGCGCGGAGAAAAGACAATCTTTGATGTGACGATCCGGCATTTGCTTACCATGCGCGCCCCCTATAAGGGGCATGGCGACCCATGGACGAAGGTGTGTTCCAGTGAGGACTGGACGAAGGCGTCGCTGGATTTCCTTGGTGGAAAGAACGGCGTCACCGATGAATTTGACTATCGGACGGTTTGCCTGCACATTCTCTCCGGCATTCTTTTCAACGCTGCCGGGATGAAAACCGTGGACTTTGCCAATAAATATCTGTTGGGAATCCAGTAATCCCCGCTGCGAATGTAGGTCAGTTCGTTCATTTTCTTGGCTCCTTTCAGACAGCTTTACACGTTCATATTTCTTAATGGTGACTTCGATATTGCGGAGGATTTCTTCGCTGATGCCGCTGATGGCGCTACCCAGAGCATCAACGGTCTGGGGTGTGTTGAAGTCAAACACCGACATAAAGTCCTCCGGGGCAAAGTGGGCATTTTCTGCCAGACCACACCGGGACAGCAGCATATAGGTGGTGCTGACGGTTGCGGCGTTGAGAAATGCCAAGCCTTTGTCATAGTCATGATACTGTTCCAGATACGATCCGTCAACGATGTCGAGAAGATCTTGCTCATGGGCGAGAAAGTATTCTGCGACTTTCACAGAAGAAATCTGTTCTAAGAGGTCAGAAAAGCTGCCCGGATAACGAATATCGTATTGTAGCTCCAAAGAATCGGAAACGACTTGTTCATGTTCCGGGCGGAATTCCCAGAGGTAGGGGCTGCGGGAACGCTCCGTGGTGCGAGTGTCTGCCACATCGAACACATATTTCAGCTTCGGAGTGTCCCCGGAGTGGTCGATAAGAGCGATGCCTTTCGCACCCCGGCGAACATAACGACCCATTCGTTTATTCCACAGTTCATAATCCGCGCAGGCGGTGGCTTCCGGGCGCTGGGCGTAGATCATAAGCTGTTCATGGTAGGGGTACTTGTATAGGCGGGCTGCGGTGGTCAGGAAGTCTGTCCAGCTCTGATAGCTGCCAGCTATTTTCTGCGCAGTGTAGTCTGCAAGTTGGGTATAGGTTTCCGGGTTGAGTGCCATTGCATTTCTCTCCCTTCGTAGTTCAGGTAAAATTAAAGGGCAGGAAACCTGGTTAGATTTCCTGCCCTTTGAAGATCATGTAAATTCATGGATGTAAAATGCCATCTATGTGTGATAGGTGCGCCTCGTCAGTGTTAGAATACCTCATCATATTTTTGCGCCTTAATAATATTGGCTCCACATCCCTGGTTTTTCCAATTGATTGCCTCACTACCATTCACCTTGTGAGAACCAGTGTGATATACAATTCTACGGAAAACGGAATATTGACGAATAGATGACTGAATTTCATTTTCGGTGCTCTGAATTTGAGCAATCGCACGGGGAATATCCGATCCCTTCAGTTCGACATAATACACCCGCGAATCCGTATCATTCAAGAATAACCAGTCACAGCGGGCCGGAGTGGAACCCTTTGAAAAAACACCGCCATCTACTTGAAACTGTCGGATTTCCTTTCCCTCAGGGTTCTTCCCGGAATATGTGCATTTATTCTCGCTGCACGAAAAGGTTTGGTAAGTCCCTTTTCGGAATGGGGTATAATCATTGATGTTAGTCATCCGTTACTTCCTCATTCTCGACGAAAGACAATTCAATGAAACTGTCACTAATAGCATTGATTCGGTCAGAAGCCTGATCGATAAGCTCATTGCGGATCAGAAACAGATCACTGTCATCGTTGATTGCTGACTGAGCTGCACCGTCATGGATATAATACGCCGAAACACAGTATTGTGTAAGCCAATACTGCTTGTGGAGAATCGCCTTCGCATCAGCCTCATTCTTTACGCCTGTCTGGCTCGCAAGAAGCATATAGTTAAATGTGCCAAGCAAATATGGACTGTGCGTTGTGACAAGGACTGCATTTCTTTGATTATGGAAAAGACCCAGCACTTCTCCAATTGCCTGCTGTGATTCAGGATATAAATGGGATTCAGGCTCCTCTAAAATGAGGAAAACTCTCCGATTTTCCATTAAGAAATAAAACAACAAATTGAAAACCCAGACAATTTCCTGCTGCCCAGAGGATGCAAAATTCATTTTGACATACTTTCCAGAGGGGAGATACAGACGTTCCTCACCATCAACATACCGATACTGTCCTTTGAGAATTGCCTCAGATCTTTTCATAAGTAGCTTTATAGCGGGCTTTTTTCCTTTGATTTTCTTGCTTGATTCAATCGAATTTTCGGTGTCCTCAAGGTAACCCTTCATACCGTGAGAAAATGCGGGTTTGATTTTTAGTATCAGTTCAATATACCGTTTGGTAACATAGTCGATGCTTCTTAGCTGGGACCCTTCCAAGGAGGTGAAGATATAGTTCAGTTGTTCACTGAGCAACGTAATTAGATTTCGGCCGGCAGGAATAAATACGGTGTCATAAGGATCTTCAAGCATGTTTGCAATGATATCCGCTTGGCGGTCCTTTTGCTTCGTAGATACATCTGTGAATACCTGTGAATCCAATTCGTCAAAGTAGTCAATGAAATCTTGGCTGAACGAGATGTTGATGAAGTTTCGGCCCAAATGCTGATAGTCTTCATTAAGTGTAACCGTAATAGAGTATTTCTGACGGCCATCGTAGATATAGTAAATCTCCATGTCATTTGGCATATTCCAGGATGTACCGAAAATCTGCATAAATTTTTCTTTCAACTGCTGTTTCATCACATCCATCCACTTGGAAGCAGGGTTGCCGGAAAACTTTGAAGGCCCACCCTGCATAACAATGTTCAGAATATCCTGTTTAACAGTTCTGAAGAAAAAAATAGCCTTTGCAACTGTACTTTTACCATTTGACTGTGGACCCGTAAAAATGCAGAAATCACGAATTTCCATATCAAATCGATCCACAGGTCCCAAATGCTTTATTGAGATATACGCCATAAACAATTCCCCCATGCCGAAAGGCGATAAAGTATCAGTGAAACATTGAGATTGACATAATTGAGATTGATATTCGGGTACGATAATGTCAATCTAGCTAATTGTTTTTTATTGTACCACACCGCAAGATTATTTTCCACTCTTTTTTGATTCTATTCCTCTACAACATGGGTGAATCAAAATATCGTTCAGTATTGGAAGTATTGCACCAATCAGGAGGATAAATCTGATTATAGATTCTGTCTAATCTAAAAACGTGACGGGTTTTGACCAGCTTGTTATGCTGCATCCCCAATACCATATCGGGAGTACACTTAAAAAATCTTCCTTGTCCGGCTCAGAGCGAAGCAGAAGCACTCCTTATTCCGAGCTTTTTCATCTTGTAGCATTTTCTCATAATAAGAGTGGCTTTTGAAGATATTATCGGAAATAACTATACAATGGCCTCATTTTCCGACAATACGCAGGTTTTAGAGGCGCAATTCTTAGCAAATGGAAATCCCATTACTGCATCTCCTGTCTTAAACCCGAAAACACATTCGCAGCAGCACAGGATCTATAGAGCCGAACCCGGTGATGCTCTTTTTCCACCAGATCATCGAAAATGACCATGTGGCGTACATCGCTGCGGTAGCGATGGAGGGAATAGAGGGAATGACCATCAGTAACGCCAAAATCACGGCTCATGGGAAATGCCTCCTTTCAAATTGAATGCGGCGGTCCCGTACTTGGCAATCAGCAGGGCGTTCATAATCAATCGGAACGCTTCAGCATCGATTGTCATAGGATCGGCAAGCTCTGATTCTGTTACGCCTCTGGCATGGCGCAGCCCCTTAGCGGCACAGAACAGGGCGTAGTTGTGCGGAGAAATGCCGCGAAGAACGGCATAGGAAAAGTCAATGCCGCCGTGGTAAAAACAGTTGGCTGTCCGCCGATACAGGGCATCGTTGGAGGTCAGAAGGTACAGGACTGCGTAATAGCTGGGAGTGTTTCTGCTTTTGAGGTAGCCCAGACGGTTATTAAAGACCTCCATTCTGGTTTTGTGCTTTTCATCTGCCCAGAGGGAGCCGGGAAAACTGTGAATCAATCCGGGCAGACGGTTTCGGATACTGCTTGTGGATGAAATCAGCGAAAGGACTGCTTCTGCGTAGGAAATGACACCGGCTTCAATCCGCTCCGCATAATAGGGGCAGATCTCCTGACGGCATCCTTTGCGTCCGACAACTTCTGTGCAGAACTTGCAATCCACATCCTCGGCAGAATAGGTGTAGTTTCGGATATACAATGCAGGGTATTGTCTCCTTTGCTTGGAAATGAAAAAAGCCTGACAAGGGGGCTTGTCAGGCTGGGAGAATATGAAATTGTCATCTGCTGTTGTCACGCTGGCGCTTGCGCATCCAGGCATCCAACAGCTTGAAGATGGTTTCTTCGATTCTTTGTGGGGAGTAGGAGCGTGGGAAATACTTGCGAAGTTTTTTGCCGGAGAGGGTAATGTCATTCTTTTCCGGCTTTTTCTGCTCCATCATAATCTGGAGCATGGAATCCTCGTTCAGTTCTCCGCTTTGGCTGAGTTTACGAAGGCGCTGTGCCTGCGACACAGAGGGGGTAGCCTGTTCACTGTCCATTGTAGTCAGGAGCATTTCCTGCTCGTCTAGTGCTAGATGAGTAAGCTGATAGGCGGGGGTGAGCGCTATGGTGCCATTATCAACCATTTCCAGTAGAGGTGGAGCAAGATTCAGCAGCGATATGTAATTGCGAACTGTATCACCGCTGACCCCTTCAACCTGACCAACCGTGTCATCCGAACGGAAATCCGCCGAATGATTCGGCGAGAAATTCATCTGTTCTTTGGGTGGTCTACCAGCCTTCCTTTTGATGGCTTCCATGCGGAGCTTATACGCCTTGGCCCGCTCGGAGGGAAGGACATTCTCACGCTGGATATTGCTGTCCACAAGCTGAATGATTGCATCGTTATCATCCAGATTCAGGACAATTACCGGCATGAAATCCACCCCCGCCCTCTGACATGCTTCCTTGCGGCGGTGCCCTGCAATCAGCTCATAGCCCCCGCTGTTTCTGGGACGGGCGATAGCCGGACAGAGTACGCCGAATTGCTTAACGCTCTGGGTAAGTGCAATCATATCCGAATCATCCCTTATGCCATAGGGATTCTCCGGGTGTGGATGAAGCTGCCCTATGGGGATGCGGTATACTTCACCTACAGTTTCTGGTTTTTCGTTTGGAATAGTCTTAACCTCCTTTCCAAAAATTGGCATAGAAAAAGGGCGTTCAGATGAAGAACGCCCTTTTTCTAAACCAGTTTTTGACTGTAGTCTAATTTTTGAATGAGAATATAGTGATCGTATGACATCGGTATTTTGTTCATCACCGTAGGGTTTATATCAAACATGAACCTTCAATTTCTGGCGATATTTGGCATAGTGGGTGCTGAGAAGGTAGTCTATCACCCACTCTTTCGGGATTAGATAATGTGCTGTCATCTCTTGGTATGTCTTATTAGGGTCTATCTGAAAACCGTCAACACGCCCAAACAGCGGGTCTTTTCCACCTGCTGGGCACCATTTTTTCTTGCAATACGCAGAGTATTCCTGCAAAAAAATGGCTTCATCAGGCGGAAAATCCCTCGCCGTTGGTCATATTTCCGGTTTTCAGATAGACCCTAATTACGGTTTCATCTTTGGTGTTCTTGACAACACCGTTTTTGAGACTATCCGGCACCAGAAGTCGGGTAATCCCTCCAAAATACTGATAGGCATGGACATGGGCATTGATCCAAACCTCCTGCTTCATATCCAGAAAGCCCTCCGTATATGCGTAGCCGCTGTACGGCAGCACAGCGACAAACAGATATAGAGAATACACTACGATAAAATGGAGGTTCTGGTTTTGAATGCGAAAGCTAGTCTAGAACGCATAATTATGGCTTTTTATGTTGACAAAAGAAATATTCCATCCCATAATATAAATGAGGTGTAGTTGTATATCTCAAAGTAAAAATAGGGAGGTAATCTCATGGCAGCTTGTCGTGATTGTGAACATTGGTACCCCTATTCCCATAATGCAGGAAATACTGGCATGTGTGCAGCTAATTATAAGCACGAACAG
>OHRZ01000765.1_pt1 | contig 10267 bp, 10 predicted proteins | sample 1578621 | NCBI WGS metagenome assembly OHRZ01 (sample SAMEA3879554, study PRJEB24766) | human gut metagenome | biome: human-associated habitat; feature: feces | place: USA | collected 1985/1987 | reverse complement strand
AGAATATCATGGAACTGATTGATGAGGATTCCATGCCACAGCTTGTCGATTTCTGCCTCTGGGTATGCGACCTTGGCTTGTGCCAGCAGGCTGAGCAGTTCCAAGTCCATCATGTGCAGCTCAATCTTACGGTTGGAACGCTTGTTGCGCGCCATGGAGGTGTATGTGCCGCGGTGATACTCAAAGTAGAGTTCACCTTCCCATGTGGGCAGGCGGCGGTTGTCCTTCACACGCTCAGCCAGCTCATCAAAGTAGGTGCGTGCAAATGCCTGACGCACTTTGGGCAGTCCCTCGATGCCCTTTTCCATACGGGTGGAGGTTTCCAGCATGGCGCGGGTCGGACCGCCGCCGCCGTCGCCGTAACCGAAGGTTATCATCACTTCGTTGTTTATATCCTTTTGCTGATAGCGGTCATATCCGCCTATGAGCTGGCAAGGGTTGAGTTTTGCGTTGTAAGTGACGTTTGTCGCCGGCTTTTTACCTCTGACCTTATCCTGCGCGGTCATAAAATACGTGAATATATCGGTACCGTCTATCCCCTTCCAGAAGAAGGTGTCATACGGCATTTTATCGGTCTCGCTCCAGCCGATTTTGGAGGTTACGAATTTATCAACGCCGCTTTTGCGGAGGATTTGCGGCAATGCCGCGGAATAACCGAATACATCGGGGAGCCAAAGCACCTTTGAATCAACGCCGAATTCGTTTTTGAAGAAGCTCTTGCCGTATAGTATCTGCCTTACAAGGCTTTCGCCCGATGACAGATTGCAGTCCGCCTCGACCCACATGGCGCCCTCGACCTCCCATCTGCCGAGGCGTACCATTTCTTTTACCTCGGCGTAAAGCTCGGGGCTTTCCTCTTTCAGAAATTTATAGAGCTGCGCCTGACTCGACATAAACTTGTATTCGGGATATTTTTTCATAAGCTCAAGTACGGTCGAAAAAGAGCGCAGCACCTTTTCCCTCGTCTGTGCAAGAGTCCAGAGCCAAGCTACGTCTATATGCGTATGGCCTATGCAGACGGCGTTTACGTCTTCTTTTTTGCAGTATTTGCCGTAGAATTCCCTGTCAAGATATGCTTCGGCAGTATCGACGGAGTCAAGAAATTCTTTTGAACCGGGCACGCGCATATCAATGAGATTTATTGCGCCGACAACGTAGTTTTCAATATCGACATATACCTTTTCATACGGCTCGTGATAAAGCGTAACCTCATACGGCACGGCGATTTTATAATAGAGACGGCGTGCGTTTTCGTAATACGCGTTGAGAGTCACGTTAAAATCAAGCAAGCAATCGTTTCTGCCGGAATAGGCGTAAAGGAATATATCATATTCGCCCTTTGCATTATCAAGGAATATTTCGCGGTGATTCACATCAAGCCCTTGCTGCAATTTGCCGTCAACATACGCTATAAACTGAGGATTTACCGCGTCCCAGCCGTCAAGCTGAGTGGAGACGGTAAGTTCGAGATTTTTGCCTGTCAGTTCTTTCGGAACAATCAGTTTTTTATAAAACCATGCGTGTGCATCATATTTTCCGCCCCAGCGGTCATTTTTTTCAAAGCTCTTAAAGCTCTCATCAACAACGGGCAATTCGTTACCGACTTTATATTCGCACGGCTTATATAAAAAGCCTTCGATTTTTTCACTGTAAGCCACGGTATTTTTTTTGAACTCCTCAAGGAACACCCTGAGCCTGTCCTCATAAAAGTCTGTCTGCATATTTACCTCCCGGTATTGCTTTTTATTGCTGATATTTTATCACAGTAAAACGCGTAATACAACATACAAACAGCGTTTTACTAACGTTTTTTATGCTCCGAATATACTGCCGTAAAGTCTTTTTGCAGCCGGCAAAAAATCTTCGGACGCCACGGACGAGCACAAGAGCAAAATCTGAGGATATTTTTTCCCCGTGCCGCTCTCCTTTACCGCCACGCCGCTTATAAGGGCTCGCTCCGCGATTTCTTTTTCCGACATGGCGCACTTTATTTCGAGTCTTAAGACAAAGCCCGTTTCGCCGATGTAGATATTGGCTTTATCGCCGAAAACCTCTTTCAGGGCTGATGTCAGCAGTTTCATTTTTTGGGTATACAGTCTTTTGATTTTTCTTATTCTTATTGACAGATTTCCGTCGCGGATAAAGCTGCACAATGCTATCTGCTCGGTCTTTGAGGCGGTTTGGTTATACAGCTCCGCCTTTTTTTCGTATTCACCGAGCAGCGCGTCCGGAAGTATCATAAAGCTGAGTCTGATAGACGGTAAAAGCAGCTTTGAAAACGTACCGATATAAATTACATTTCTGCCGCAATCAAGTCCCTGAAGGGATGGTGTGGGGCGATTGAAATATCCAAACTCACTGTCGTAATCATCCTCGATTATAAGCTTGTTTTCTCTGTCCGCAAGACGGATAAGGCGAAGTCTTTCACTTGTCGGCATAACGTCGCCGAGGCGGTTTATATGCGACGGACTCACATAAATTATATCTGCCTCTTCTTTTGTACGGCATGATTTAAAGCCGTGGTCGGAAAACACCGCTGCGCCCTGTTCAAATTCCGACTCACCGAAAAAGACCTTTTGCGAACGCGGCAGCACAGCGCATATTATATGTAAAAGGCTTTGCACGCCCGCGCCTATGACTATGTTATCGGGTGAGCAGACCGCATTTCTGTGCTCCGTGATGTATTTGCAAAGAGCCTCCCTAAGCTCGCGTTCCCCCTGCGCCTCGCCGTAGGACAGCAGTCTTTCATCCTGCCTCAAAGCACTTTTGATGTATCTTCGCCACAGCGTGAAATCAAAGCTCTCCCTGTCTGCCGAGAGAGAAGTGAAATCATAGTCGGTTTTCGGCTCAAGCTCTTTTTTCCCTCTTACCGTGCCGTCTTTTTTTTCACGCCGCGCAACATCCGTCACAAAGTACCCGCTCTGCGGCTTTGATACAACATATCCGTCCGCCGCAAGCTGAAAATACGCCGCCTCAGCCGTAGTGCGGCTTACCGACAGTTCCTTTTCACATCGCCGTATTGACGGAAGCCTTGCGCCCGGCGACAGCTTGCCCTCGGTGATTAAGTCCTTATAATATTCGTAAACTCGCATATACAGCGGAAGGTTTTCCTTATTCAGTCCGGAATTCACAGTATTCTCCATAACTGTCCCCTAAAAAATTTTAGTTTTTGTGTATTTCAATAATGACACATCGGGTATATTATATATTAAAATCAGGAGTTGGGCAAGTATTAAATACCGACTCGTATTTCGGCGAAAAATCATCTCAAAAAAACGGAAGGGTGTTAAAAACCATGAAAAAAATAGCCGTTATAAACGACCTTTCCGGCTTCGGCAAATGCTCTCTCACGGCGGCTATACCGGTTATATCGGCTCTTGGGCTTGAATGCTGCCCGATGCCGACGGCGGTACTGTCAAATCAAACAGGCTTTGAGAGCTTTTACTGCGATGATTTTACCGATAAAATGGATTTTTTCACAAGCGAGTGGAAAAAGCTCGGCGTTCGCTTTGACGGCATTCTTACAGGCTTTATAGCGTCGCACCGTCAGGCGGAAAAAATATTTCGTTTTCTTGACGAATTTCAAAATGACGACACCGTTTTTTTCTGTGATCCCGTTATGGCGGATGACGGAAAAATTTACGATATATACGACAAGGCTATGTGCGACGCCGTAACGCGTCTCGCAAAAAGGGCCGACATTATCTCTCCGAATCTCACGGAACTGTGTGTTCTGACGGGGGAAAGCTACGAAGTTCTCTCTTCATCGGAACCGGACGATATAGCAAAAGCCGCATCGTCCCTTTTAAACGATACTCTGAGCACGGTCATTGTTACCGGCATAAAAAAAGACGACACCGTTTTAAACGTTGTCGCCGATAAAAGCGGTTTTAAAACTGTTTCATCCAAAAAATACGGCGGAAGCTTTTCCGGTACGGGTGATCTGTTTGCCGCGGCTGTTGCGGGACTTACCGTAAAAGGCGAAGCTCCGCTATGTGCCACCGAAAAAGCCGTAGAATTCCTTGAAGGCGCCATAAGGGATTCTTACGAAGAAAACACGGATCGTAATTTCGGGGTAAATTTTGAAAAATATTTGGGGAAGCTTATGTAAAGCATCTCACAAAGAGCCGTATTGCGCACTGCAGTCCGGCACCGCGAGCTTCTCGGATATTTCACTACGAAAGAATATGGTGACCACTATGAACACAAAATCAAAATCAATGACAGCGCTTTTAAACCTTGTTAAAGCTGCGGTTTTTGCCGCTCTTATTGCCGTAATGACGGCATACATCAAATTTAACACCGGTATAAACGACGGTTATCTCCACTTCGGCGACAGTATGATTTACCTTGCCGCATGTATTCTTCCGCTTCCGTACGCAATGGCGGCTGCGGCAATAGGCGGTTTTTGTGCCGATATACTTGCCGGTGCTGCCGCTTGGGCTCCGTTTACGGCAATAATTAAAGCTCTTAACGTTCTGCCGTTTGCACTCGTTTATACCTGCCACGCAACGAAGAGCCCCAACAAAATTCTTAATAAGACCACCGCGTTTATGCCTCTTGTTTCCGGTCTTATAACAATCTTCGGTTATCTTCTTGCGGAGGGACTTTTATATTCGTTCCCCACGGCATTAACCTCCGTTCCGTTCTCGATTATTCAGGCAGTCGGCAGTGCAATAATCTACTATATTGCCGCTCCGGCGCTTGATAAAGTTAAATTCAAAACAAAATTATCCTAAAGGGAGTCTTTTTAATGGCTGACATAGTTTACACCTTTGAGGGCAGCGTATACCTTAACATCACAAATTCCTGTCCGTGCAAATGCAAATTCTGCATTCGCAATAATTCGGATTCGGTAGGCGACGCGGACACGCTTTGGTTCTCGGGTCACAACCCCTCGTTTGATGAAATTAAAAAAGCTATTGACGAATACGATTTCACCGGCTACAACGGCGAGGTTATATTCTGCGGCTACGGTGAGCCGACTTTTGCATATGACAATCTCATAAAGACGTGCAAATACATTCACGAAAAGCTCGGCTTAAAGGTTCGTCTTAATACGAACGGCCTTTCCGACCTGCTCAACAAAAAGCCGACAGCCAAGGAATTATGTGAAAATACCGATAAAATCTCGATAAGCCTCAACGAATACAGCAGCGAAAAATACTGCGAGCTGTGCGCTCCGGCGTTCGGTGAAAAATCGTTTGACGCCATCATCAAATTTGCAAAAGAGTGTAAACAGTACGGTCAGGATCTGCGTTTTTCGGTGGTTGATGTGATCCCACAAGAGGATATTGAAAAATGCAGAGAGCTTGCCGACAGTCTCGGTATCCCGCTTAGAGTCAGAGCCTATGTTGCCGACTGAGAATAATCGTCCGTAAGCTTTTTTCGCATAATCGCAAGCACGGCTCTCTCCTTTCTTGAAACCTGCACCTGTGACATTCCGAGTTTTTCGGCTGTCACACTTTGCGTAAGCCCCTTGAAATATCTGAGCCTTATAAGGGTTTGGTCTTTTTTTGGCAAAGCTTTTAAAACCTCTTCGAGAGCCAATTTATCCTGAATGGCATCTTCGCCCGAGGGCACGGGAACATCGGTTTGACGTTCATTGTCGTCGTCCGACGCAGTGAGCGACACGGGCGGCAAAGAAATATTTAAAAGTTCCGATACGGCAAAGCAGTCTATCCCCAGAATTTTTGATAATTCTGTTACGGTAGGCTCTCTGCCGTTTTCTTTTGTCAGCTTTTCGCTGAGCTTAACGGCTTCGCGCGAGCGTTCCTTTAAGGAGCGGCTGACCTTTACCGCTCCGCCGTCTCTGAAAAGTCTTCTGATTTCACCCAAAACCGCAGGTACGGCATACGTTGAAAAAGCAAAGCCGAGCTCCTCGCGAAATCCGTCCGCCGCCTTGACAAGTCCGAGACACCCTGCGGAATAAAGCTCCTCATATTCTATTCCTCTGCCGCGGAACCTGTTTGCACAGGCGTGTACCAAGCCGAGATTTTGCTCAATCAGCTCTTTTCGGTCCATTGCTCTTTACCCTTTATCGTTTTATATAAGGTTACAGTTGTGCCTTTTCCGAGCGTTGACGTCACTCTCACCTTATCGGAAAAGCTCTCCATCACGGAAAACCCGAGACCCGACCTGTCACCGCCGAGCGTTGTAAACAGCGGCTGACGGGCTTTTTATGTCTTCTATTCCGCGACCTCTGTCGCGTATTTTCGTCACAGTTTTTCCGTCGCCGTAAATTTTGACGTCTATGTATATTTTTCCGCACGAATTTTTGTAGGCGTGGACTATACAGTTTGTCACCGCCTCGCTGACGGAGGTCCTTATATCGTTCAGCTCCTCTATTGTGGGGTCAAGCTGTGAAATAAACGCCGACACCGCCGTACGTGCATATCCTTCGTTTACGGAACGGCTCTCCAGTTGCATTTTGAGTTCATTAAGCGGTTTCACTTTTCTCCGCCTCCTTTTTCTTTTTCAGCACCGCGAGATTTTGAAGCCCCGCGAGGCACATTACCTTATATGCATGGCGTGACAGGCCGTGAATTTCGAGTGAGGCTCCCATACTCTCGCATATCTTGTATCTGCCCATCACAAGTCCTATTCCGGAGCTGTCCATAAATGTGACTCCCGAAAAATCAAGCACGACTCTTTTAGGGTGTGCCGAAATAATTGCCGCGTCTGTTTTTTCGCGTATGGGCAAAGCGACATGATGGTCGATTTCACCTGATAAAAATGACGTAACAACATCTTCGTCTGTCTTAATTTCAACGGACATATTTTTTCATCCCTTCCGAGTTTTCTTCCATTTTAACGGACAAGCATTAAAAAAGCTGTCGCAATATGGTAACGAATACCGTTTTTTCAAAATATAATGATACTGTATATATCAGAGCAAAGGAGAGAACAGCCTTGGAGCATAAAAAAAGCCTTGCCTTTTTGCCCGTCGGCGAAAAAGCAAGGGTGTTATCGGTTGAAAACGAAGGAAATATGAAAAGACGGCTTCAGGATCTCGGAGTTATAAGGGACACCGAAATCGGTTGTGTTCTCGACAGCATATCCGGCGACATAAAAGTCTACATGATACGCGGCGCATACATTGCGATACGAAAGTCCGACGCAGAGCAGATACTTCTTAAATAGGGTGATATTTTGAAAAAACAAAAAATTCCCAATAAAAAAGTAATAGCACTTGCCGGCAATCCGAACGTCGGAAAAAGCACGGTATTTAACGCGCTCACAGGTATGCACCAGCACACCGGTAATTGGACGGGCAAGACGGTAGACTCCGCAGAGGGCAGGTTTCTTTATAAAGAAAGAGAATATGTTTTGGTCGATCTGCCGGGTACATATTCTCTTTGCTCACACTCCGAAGAAGAGGAAAATGCAGGTAAATTTTTGCAATCTCATCGGTATGACGCCGTAATCGTTGTATGCGACGCGGTCTGCCTTGAGCGCAATTTAAATCTCGTCCTGCAAGCCATGGAAATAACGGGTAATATAATTGTTTGTATAAACCTGTTAGATGAGGCGAAGAAAAAGGGCATAGAAATTGACACGGAAAAGCTCGAAAAACGACTCGGTGTTCCGACAGTCGGCATTTGTGCACGTACAAAGCAGGGGTTTCCGGAGCTTTTGGCCGCGGTTCAAAAAATGTCGGCAGATAAAAAAGCACCGATTTTCCCCGTAAAATACAGTGAAAGCACCGAAAAGGCAATAGAAATTCTCTGCGACGCATTAAGAAAAAATACAAATCTTCCGCTGAATGAAAGATACATGGCTCTGCGCCTTTTAACAGAGCCGAAAAAAAGCACGGAGGAATTTAAGGAGATATTCGGCGACGACAAATTAAAAGACTGCGATATTTCGGACGCGCTGGAAAGAGCGTACCGTGTGTGCGGCGAAAGAAAAAACATAGAAGACGATATTCCCGAAAGCATAGTTAAAACAGCCGAAAATGCAGTTGACGGCGTTGTAAAAACAAATCAAAACAAGAAGCATGACTTTGACCGCAAATTAGATAAGCTTTTCACAAGCAAGCTTACGGGAATACCGATAATGTTGCTGCTTTTACTGCTCATATTTTGGATTACCGTGGTGGGTGCCAATTACCCGAGCGAGCTTTTACAGCGTGCAAGCGGTTTTCTCACACAAAAGCTTATGCTCCTTTTGACAAATGCCGGCGTTTCTGTGTGGCTGCGCGAAATGCTTGTAAACGGAATGTTTAAGGTCTTATGCTGGGTCATATCGGTAATGCTGCCTCCCATGGCAATATTTTTCCCCCTGTTCACCCTGCTTGAGGACTTCGGATACCTGCCGAGAGTTGCGTTTAATCTTGACCACGGTTTCAGAAAATGCGGTACCTGCGGCAAACAGGCTCTCACGATGTGTATGGGCTTCGGGTGCAACGCAGTAGGGGTCACCGGCTGCCGCATAATAGACAGTCCTCGTGAAAAGCTTATAGCCGTTATAACAAACTGCCTTGTCCCCTGCAACGGGCGTTTTCCGTCGCTCATAAGCATTATAACCATATTTTTTGCCGCCGGCAGCTTCGGCATATGCCGTTCGGTATTTACCGCCGCGCTTTTGACGCTTGTTATTGTATTCAGCGTACTTTTAACCTTTGTTTCGTCGCGTATACTGTCAAAAACACTTCTTCGCGGAGTACCGTCGTCATTCACTCTCGAGATGCCTCCGTACAGAAAGCCGCAGGTCTTAAAGGTCATAGTGCGTTCGATTTTTGACAGGACCCTTTTTGTTCTCGGAAGAGCCGCCGCAGTTGCCGCTCCGGCAGGCATTATAATTTGGCTTGCGGCAAATGTAACTGTTCGCGGTGAAAGTCTGTTATCTGCTTTTTCGGGTGCGCTGGACCCATTTGCAAAGCTCATAGGGCTCGACGGAGTCATACTGACAGCCTTTATACTCGGTTTTCCCGCTAACGAAACAGTTGTACCGATAATGATAATGGCATACACAGCAACCGGTACGCTTACGGATTTTGACTCGCTTTTAGGGCTAAAAGACATTCTCATCTGTAACGGTTGGACTTATACGACCGCTGTTTGCTTTATTCTGTTTTCCCTGATGCATTGGCCGTGCTCAACAACTCTTTTGACAATAAAAAAAGAAACGCACAGCCATTTTTGGACCGCCGTTTCCTTTATTTTCCCGACTCTGATGGGATTTATTGTGTGTTTCACTGTAAAACTCATATCCGTAATATTCTCTTTTTAAGCTCTTCAGACAGAATTTCCGGGTTCTCATCGCTGTATTCAAACTGCTTTGAGAGATATTTCACGCTGTTTATCCTGTCGTCAAGGTAAAATTTTCCGCGCTCCGCAAAAAGCAATACGTCGGCATAAAATGTAATCGCCGTAACGCCGACGCAAAAGCAGAATTTGCCTAAAGCATCGCCGTCATACACGGCTTTAGGGAAATGGCGGAACACAAGATAAGATAAGAGCTTTTCGTAGTCAGCCGTTCTTTCGCCGAGATAAGATATAAAAGTCTTTCGGGAAATTAAAGCCTCGGCTTTGTTTTCGCACAGGCACTTTAACAGATGAGTAAAATCAGCGTCATACGCCTCTGTTTTTTTCGACGCTTTAATTAAAATGTCGTAAAATTCATCCTCGCTCGGAAAAGCAAGGTTGATTTTTCCGTACTGCTTTAAAAGTAAGTTTTCAAATATTGAGTGAATTCTGTCATGAAGAGTCTGTGTTCTGTCGCAAAGCATATGTAAAGTGCTTTGCCTTAACATATATAGCGTTTCCGGATCAATCAGGCCGTCATCAAAATATGCGGCATCATCGCGTGATTCTGCCTCGGTAATCAGCTTCAGCGGAGACGTATTGAGAAAAAGTAAGCTTGCAGCTTCCTCACAGCAAAGCCCCTCGCCCATATCGTAAAAATCGCCGTATCGCGCGTAAAATCGCGGATGTTCACGGCATATTTCACACAGCATATCCTCGCCCTTTGTCAGTATCAGCTCACACAAACCGTCACTTTTGAGAAACGGGCAGCGATCGTCTTCTGTCAGGATAAAGCATTGCTTCTCTCTATCTGTAAACCTGTTTAGCTTTACAGATAGAGAGTCGTTTTCATTCTCATATTTTCGCATTGTTTCATCATCAATGTCTATTTCCCAGCCTATACAGCACGAATCCGTACATTCACCCGCCCTGCATTTAAAGCTGTCATAAAAATCCGGTTTGGTTATAAGCATAAAGACGGCTCTCCTTTTACTTTTCCCTGAAATAATATCACAAAT
>OHRZ01000759.1_pt1 | contig 10357 bp, 9 predicted proteins | sample 1578621 | NCBI WGS metagenome assembly OHRZ01 (sample SAMEA3879554, study PRJEB24766) | human gut metagenome | biome: human-associated habitat; feature: feces | place: USA | collected 1985/1987 | reverse complement strand
GCAACATAGGAGGTCCTACGGTATATGTAGATAACTTCTATCAGAGATTTCAGGGGTCCAATGAAGAGATTGAGGAGATGATAGATTACATTCTGGAGGATATCAGAGCCTGCTATGAAATAGACGATGAGGAGCTACAAAGAAATGTCTATGAATATGACAGGGCGAAGGAACATCTGAGAGTTGCACTATGTAATTATGAGGCAAACAAGGAAACCTTATCAAGCAGACCTCATAAGCGGATCCTTGACCTGGCGGTCATTGCGTGTGTCAGAAATGACGAAGCTCCCGTGGGAAGAACGGGCTTTATCTATGTCACTGACAGATTATTGGAAATCTGGGGAGTTTCCAAAGAGGAAATGTTTACTACTGCCTTGAAAAACACGATGAAAGAGGCATTCTGTTGCAAACTGAGTGATCTGCTGGCACAACAGGATGACTTTGAGCTTCCTCCGGGAGTGGAGATTCCCTTGTATATCCTGACAACAAACTCCAAATATCTGGGTGCAAGCTCACTTTTAAATGGTCCGGCACTGAATCAGATAGCGGAGGAGTTACACAGTAATCTGTTTATCTATCCATCCAGCATCCATGAAGTATTGGTATTACCGGATGAAGGTACAAGAAAGCAGAGAGCAATGCAGAAAAAAATGGTGGAAGAGGTAAATGAAACAAATGTTTCTCCGGAGGAAAGACTTTCCAACAGCGTTTATTACTTTGACCGTGAGAAACATGAAGTCACCATAGATTACCTGGGAAAACCGCTCAGCGAACTGAACAGATAGAAACAGAATGAAATATAGAACAGTGGCAGAAAAGAGAAGGCATCCCCTTCTCTTTTTCTGTCGTATGGAAGGAGAAAGAATATGAGTCTTAACTTAAATTACAAGCCGGAAGCAGTTGTGGATATTTCCGGATTATCAAGAGAGGAATGGTTAGATTACCGTAAGAAAGGAATCGGTGGCAGTGATGCTGCAGCAATCATGGGAGTTTCCCCGTTTGCAACCAAAAGAGATCTCTTTTACGACAAAACAGGTATCCGTCCGGCTTTTCAGGAGAATGAGGATAACTGGGTAGCAAAGGAAGTAGGACACAGACTGGAAGATCTGGTAGCAGAAATCTTTTCGCAAAAGACAGGACTTAAGATTTTTCCAGTGCGCACGATGTTCAGACATCCGCTGTATCGCTTTATGCTTGCAGACGTGGACTTTTTCATCGAATTTGCAGATGGTACGTATGGAATCCTGGAGTGTAAGACAACCAACTACAACTGTCAGGAAAAATGGGCAAATAATACAATCCCGGTCAACTATGAGTACCAGGTACGGCACTATATGTCCGTCATGAACATTGATAAGGCCTATATTGCCTGTCTTTACGGGAACAATGCAGAGGAGTTCTTTATACGTCCCCTGGAGAGAGACCTGGAGACGGAAGAGGATCTTATTGCGGAAGAGAAGTACTTCTGGGAAGAAAAGGTGTTGAAGAAGGTGGAGCCGGATTACGTAGAGAAAGCAGATCTTGTGATCGCAAGCATCAAAAAGCATTATGGTCCAGCAGATCCGCAGGCCGCAGGTGTCATTCTTTCCACAAAGAATCTATCAGGGATCAAGACGTATCTGAGCCTGAAGCAGGAAAAAGCGAAGTTGGAAGGCGAGGTAAAGCGTTTGGAGGAGAGAATGAAGCAGTCCTATCTTGGTGTTCTGGAAGAATTAGGAGCAAGCTGCAGCGGCACGATCATGGATGGCACCACAAAGTATGAGGTGTCCTATAATCCGACCTACCGTACCTCCATTGACAAAAAAGGACTGGAGAAACTGAAAATCCAGCACCCGGATGTCTATGACGATTACGTGCAGACGACGGAGAACCGGAGATTTGTCGTAAAGGAAAGAAAGGTGGCATAGCGGTATGGAGAACAGAAAGGTTGTATTTATCTGTGCACCGTATGATGCTAAGGATTCCATCGCTCACGCAAAGGAAATCGCACTTGTATCGCATTTTCGGGCTCTTATAGAGGATATGTACCACTATAAGACTTATGCTCCCGGAAGCTACCTTACCGGGCCTTCAAAGGAGGCAAAGGATTTCCGGGTAGAGATCGAAGATGTGATCCTTAAAAACTGCCATGCGATGTTTGTATGTGGCAGGGAAGTGACAGGTGGAATGCAGGTACAGATTACAAAGGCAAAGGTATTAAATATCCCAATTTACCGGGTAGTGGAAGGCAAAAAGGGAGTGATTATTACCATGTATGTAGAACAGGAGAAAAAATATGTGTAAGGAAAGAAAGATACCAGAAATACTTATATGCGCACCTTGTGATGCGGTCACAGAAGAAGATGCAGAAAAGGAATATGAGCTCCGCAAGCACTACAAAAGAGTGTTCCGAAGAGGAGAGCCTAAGTGCTGCACTTTTAAATACATTGCTTTTGCGATTAATAACGCAAACCTATCAGATGCGTTCTTCAGGAAGAGCCTACAAAAGTCAATGGCTAAGTCCTGTGATATCGTCATAGTCTGCGGAGATGTGATAACACCAAATATGAAAGAGCAGATTGAAGAAGCAAAACGGTATCATAAGGAAATTTATCGAATGATAGAAAAAGAGGAAGGTGCTTGTATCTTCTGTTATCAAGACGAGGAGGAAGCAGATGAAAAGTAAGTTTGTAAAAACGGTCTATGAGAAGAATGGATTTTGCATCTATGTATATGTTACGGAAGCAGAATCGGTGCCACAGGCAGCCAGAAGTAATTACTATAAAGGCCCTGGATATGAATTTACCGCTATCGGAAATAATCTTCCGGCAAATAAGCTGTCGGAAGTAGATCTGCATGGTGACTGGGAGAAAAACAGCCACGGAGTGCAGTTCAAAGTAGATTATTTTGAAGAGATCCGCCCGCAGAGTGTGGAAGGAATCGAAAGCTACTTAGCATCCGGTATGGTAAAAGGGATCGGTCCCAAGACGGCAAAACTGATTGTCGAAAAGTATGGCACCAGAACGTTTGAAATTCTGGATGATTACCCGGAGTCCCTACTGGAGATCAAGGGAATCACCAGGAAAAAACTGGATAAAATACTTTCGGCATATCAGGACAGTCATGCGGTCAGGGATCTGGCAGCGTATCTTACTCCGTTTAAGGTAACACCCAAGAAAATCCGTAAGATCTATGAGCATTTCGGGAATGCGGCACTGGATGTCGTAAAGAACCAGCCGTTTGCCCTGTGTGAGATCAGTGGATTTGGGTTCCTTACCGTGGATGAGATCGCCAGAGCGAATCACTGCAGACCCAATGAGCCATTAAGGATCGAAGGCTGTATCGGCTACTGCATGGAACTGGAAATGCAGAACGGTAATCTCTATGCCGATAAGCAGAAATTCCAAAAGCAGGTGCATGAGCAGCTAAACAGAGGTTATGCAGAAGAAGTAGTTACCGAGGTAGAGGTGTATAAGGTGATGTACCAGATGGTGCATGACAAAGCCCTTTACTATGAGGACGGTGCCCTGTATAGTGCCAAACTCTATCATTTTGAGACACAAGCAGCGAAGGATCTGGCTACACTCCTGGTGCAGACGTATATGCCGCCTGCAGGACTGGAAGATCTGATCACGCAGGCGCAGAAGGATTTAAAGCTGTTATTATCCGACAAGCAGGTGGAAGCAGTAAAGAAGGCATTCACAAATCTGGTGAGTATTATCACCGGCGGTCCCGGCACCGGTAAGACTACGGTGCAGAGGGTACTGTTATACATCAGCGAAAAGCTGGGAGAAGAAAAGATCTTATTAACTGCTCCCACAGGCAGAGCCAGCAGACGCATGGCGGAAAGCACCGGAAAAAGTGAAGCATTGACGCTCCATAGCGCGCTTGGATTAAATAACGATGAGGAGTGTGAGGCTGCGGACGAAATGTTATCCGAGGATTTCATCATTGCGGATGAGTTTACGATGGCTGATATGCGGCTGTCCTATGAACTTTTCAAGCACATCGAAAAGGGTGTACGCGTGGTGATCGTAGGAGACGTAGACCAGTTACCCAGTGTCGGTCCCGGAAATGTGTTCCGCGAGCTTGTGCTGTGCGGCGTGATCCCGGTCACAATCCTTGACATGGTATTCCGTCAGGGAAAGGACAGCAGGATCGCAGCAAACGCCCATAAGATGCAGGAGAATGATACGAACCTGGATTATGGAGATGATTTTATCTTCTGTCCGGCGGATACTGCAGCGGAAGCGGCAGACAAGGTTGCGGAATATTACAGATCCTTTGTGGATGCGTATGGCGTTGACAATGTGCAGGTACTTACTCCATTTCGTAAGAAGGGAGAAGCAAGCGTTAATGCCTTAAACGACAGGCTGTGGGAGATGGTAAATCCGAAAAGCAGTATTGCCAGGGAATTAAAGGCCGGCAATGCGCTGTACCGGGAAGGAGACCGGATTATCCATAACAAAAATAAGAATGACATCAGTAACGGTGACATCGGGTATATCACGGATATCTATCAGGATGAGGATGGCGTGGATCTTATGCGACTGTCCTTTTCGGATGGAAGAATCGTGGAATACAGTGCAGAGGATGCGGACCTTATCGAACACGCATATGCAACAACTGTACATAAGAGCCAGGGAAGTGAATACAAGGTTGTAATCTTACCGTGGCTTCCCATGTTTTATCTGATGTTGCGCCGTAATATTCTCTACACGGCGATTACCAGGGCAAAAGAGAAAATAATTATCGTAGGCAGCAAGAAGGCTCTCTACCAGGCAATCCATAACACGGCGTGCGACAAGCGAAATACCCGTCTTGGAGAGCGGATCGTAAGAGAATACAACGCATTGCTTACAAAGAAAGCTTCAGCATAGGAGGATGACAATGAATAAATATGCGGATGAGTTTTATGCGACATTTCAGGAACTTGCGAGGAAATATTCAGCAGAAAAAGTGTGGCAAGATGTGATTTATGCCTGTGCTTTAACGCAATCAGTATTTTTACGAAGTCAGGATAAGAGCGGTCATGAAAAGATTGATAGGATAATGGAGCAATATTCCGAAGAAGAGCAGTATAAAATAATGAGTTTATATGCGAACATCATGGATGCACTGCAAGAAAATCCGGGGCAGGATTTTTTAGGAGAGATGTATCACAGGCTTGATTTGCAAAAGAGTGAAAAAGGGCAGTTTTTTACTCCGTATGATGTATGCAAGCTGATGACTTTATTAAGTTTATCCACCGAGAATCTTGCAGGAGAAATTTCCCAAAAGGGTTATGTTACAGTAAGCGATCCTGCGTGTGGATCCGGAGCCCTTTTACTCTCTTTTTATGAAACGGTAAGAGAAATGGGAATTACAGGTTATCAGGTGTTGGCTGTGGCACAGGACGTTGACAGATCAGCAGCTCTTATGTGTTATCTGCAGCTTTCGGTGTTATTTATTCCGGCAATCGTAATTGTCGGTAATTCTATTACCAACCCTGGGATAGATCCTCAAAATGAGGTATGGTATACGCCTGCTTACAATGTATATCACTGGCATTATGAGCGTTACCATATAGGAGAAGGGACGGATCTTAGGATTGCAGTCAACAAGGAAAGTGGAGGAAAGGTATAGCATGAGCGAAATAGTAATGCCGGAGTGCATGAAACAAAGAAGAGCAAAGTTATTAAATGCCACGTATGAATATTTCCTTACTGTACTTGAGATGGACAGAAACGAGGCAGCACTGCGGTTCCCCATGGATGAACAGCTGATGTGGGTACTCTTTGGGTACGCAGACACCATGCTGGAACGATTAGGGTTCAACGTATGCTATCCGGACATCTATGTGCAGGATGGGAAGAAGATATTATGTAATACTACGCATTGCGGATGTAAGACCTGCCATATCAGGGAAGCATCCAGAATATCAGAACAGTTAAAAGATGTAATAGAAAATGCAGGGTTTTGCATAGTCAGCGAGGATATCACCGGGATAAAAGTACGGGATCCAAAGGATGACGAATGCACCATATCTATTACAGCAAAGAAAAATTCATAGAAACAGATGGGAAGGCGGTATTTATTATATATCACCTTCCCAAAATGGAAGGAGCAAAAAGAATGAGTGAACAGACCTATATGTATGAGCAGGAAACAGCCGTAGCAGCATTACACCAGGTGGAAGGATTCGATCCGAGAAAGTTTATGCGCCTGATACAGAAGGAAGACCAGTCATCCAGATATTACTTGGATGTAGCTTACCGTAAACTGTGGTTTCGCCTCTGCTATCCGGAAGGAAAGATCGTGAAAACGATCCGTAGCATCACGGAGAAGATGGCAATTGTGGAAGCTAAGGTGTATTTAAGCAAGAATGATCCGGAGGATTCCTATGTTGCCAATGCGTTTGCACAGAAGTACCGCATGGATGATTCAGAGATCGGTCAGAAGTATGTGGAACTTGCGGAGACGGCAGCTGTGGGACGGGCATTATCGGATGCCGGTTTCGGACTTCAGTTTGCAGACCGTGAAAAAGAGATGGATCCGGAAGTAACGGAGGCACCCATCGATGAAGAAGTGATGGCAGGAACTCCCATCTGTCCAGAGAACATTCCAGAGGAAGTTTTTGGGAGCAGTGTTGGAGAAAACCTGATGGAAGATATGATTCCGGGACAGTGTGGAATTGAGGATTATATCCCGATGCCGGATGAGATCATGCAGGTGGCGGAGGCTTCAAAAGAGGAAGCACAACAGCCCAAGGCAGCACAGCAGCCTACGAAGAAACCGGAGCAGACACCACAGGAGCAGTTCATGCAAAATAATGTGGCTCCGGAGGCCACAGTTGGTATTACAAGGGATATGCCGGTAAATGACATCTACGGGAAGCTCACCAGAGATTTAGCGGTAAAGGTGGTAGTTTCTGCCGGATGTTACAAGGGTAAGACTCTGGGGCAGATTGCAGTAGAGAAGCCGGGATCCTTACAGTGGTATGTGGATTCCTATAAAGGTCCAGATAACCTGCTTCGTGCAGCAGCAAAGTATCTGCTCGATCAGGCACTTGCACCTGCCTGCTAAAATATAGGGCCCCACATTTTGTGGGGTCGATAGAAAGGAGAGGTACAGCAATGCAGGATTTTCCATTTACGATTCGTGACGTGGCAAGTGTGATGAATCTGCGGATCAGACATCGGAATACGGTAAGCCTGGATGTAGACTGTCCGCTTTGTGACGACCATAAAGGGAAAATGAATCTGAACTTTCAGAAGAATGTATTCCGTTGTAACCGGTGCGGTGAGAGCGGAGGAATGCTAAATCTGTATGCGAAAGCATACGGGGTAGATCGCCAGACCGCCAGAAAAGAGATTATCGAAGCTACCGGTGGAAGTGCATTTAAGAGAGAGCAGATCCATAGAAGAGAGATAGAAAGCACCAGACCACAGATCACTAATGCAGAAATGGCAGAAGATGCCGTAAAGCATAAGACTTATACCAGGCTGTTTGAGATGCTGATCCTGGCAGACTGCCACAAAGACAGTCTGTTAAAGCGTGGATTCACGGAAGAACAGATTGAAGCAAATGGGTATAAGAGTACTCCGGTATATGGCTATAAAAAGCTTACCAAGCGGTTGATCGAGGAAGGATGCACGGTAGAAGGCGTTCCGGGATTTTACAGGGATAAGGACGGAGAATGGACGATCTATTTTAACAGAAAAGCTTCCGGTTTTATGATCCCGGTGAAAAATCCGGATGGACTCATTACCGGCGTACAGATTAGATTAGATCACCCTTACGATGGCAGAAAGTATATCTGGTTGTCCAGCGTCAACTTTGAAGCAGGGACGACTTCCGGAAGCCCTGTGCATTTCGTGGGAAAGCCGGGAGATAAGACGGTATTTGTTACGGAAGGACCATTAAAAGGAGATCTGGCCCATGCGTTATCCGGAAGAACCTTCCTGTGTGTTCCCGGAGTCAACCAGTCAGCAAACCTGATGCCAGTCTTAAATGAGATGAAAGAGCTGGGAACCGGGTTCCTCTATGAAGCCTATGACATGGACAAGCTGCTTCGACCGGTCTGCCAGGGGGATTACAGTGAAAACTGTAAGGAATGTCCCTGTTATCGTAAGGACTGGAAGAAGCAGCGTATTCCCTGTGAAAAAAAGCAGATCAAGCGGGATAATATCAACCGTGGCTGCAATAAGCTTGCCGAGATCTGCAAGGAGCTTGGCCTTCAGGGTAAGACGCTTACCTGGGATACGGATACAGACGGTAACTGGGCAGAAAACGTGAAAGGCGTGGATGATTACCTGGTTTCCATTAGTAAGTCCAAATTTAGGGAAATTTAATTGCCCTATCCCTTTTGTATTGGAAAGGAAGTAGACAGGATGAAAATGGTGTATATAGTGATCTGCTGTTGCTGCAATGGGACGAATATTTTGAAATTGATTCTGTTTGGACATCCGAAAAGAAGGCAGAAAAGAGATGCAACGAATTAAATGAAAAAGGTGAGAAATATCTGATAGAAAAATGTGGATGCGGATTATACGAAGTACGGAGCGAAATTGTATGCACGTAAAGCAAATCCATGGTACAGAAAAAAGGAAATGTGACAGGCGAATTATACTTACGGTATATTTACACAGTAAGTAAAGTAGGGTATATTTATATCAAGTGTAATTCCTGTCACGTGCACAACAGGTAATTGGTTGCGGTGGGTAACGGACCCATGCAGGAACCCTGTGGCACTCAAAGTTAGAAAAAAGAGCTATTTTCATGGACGTTTCGGACGTTAGCCAAAGGATCTGATGCATCAGAGGCACTAGGCACATGATAGGCTCTTTTTTTATGGGTATTATTAAAATTATCCTGCGGAGTGAACTTCGTCAGAATCTTCACTTTTAAAGAGCACGTCAAACATCCTATCAACGGAAGTGAAGGATGGATATTGTTCAGGATGCTTACGCATTTCGTCTACTTCTTTCATGGCAGCTATTGTCTCATCATTGGGTAGGTTATTTACTTCAGGTAAGGCGTAGCTGAAAATGCACCGTCCGATACTGTTCAATGAGCTGGCGCTATTCGACAAGCTCTTTGAGCATTGCGCCGAGATTGACGAAGCGGCACGAAGCCGCATGGAACTGATCGTGCCAGAGCTGGCAAAGCAGTACGGCGTGACCGAAAGGCTGAAAGCCGAAAACCAAATGGAATGGGTGCGGCAGATGAACGCTTGCAAGGCACAGGCAGAGGAGATTGTGAAAGCGGAATTGATTTATGATTGAGCGAGGAAGTCCGGGCAGAAAACTGTTCGGACTTTTCTCATATATTCCAAAGTTGCGATAGAATTGTTCACGAGTTTTATGGTATAATTTGAATGCGAAAAATCGTAGAATTGGAAGTTGGTAGGAGGTTGCTTTATGAGCCTTGATAGGAAAATAAATCGCATTCAATTTCTCTCAGGAAATTCGCTAAAGGTTATTGCTGTACTGACAATGCTTATTGACCATCTATGTAAAATTGTGCTGCAATGGCTGCTATCAAACTACTGGGGAGCTATGGCAGATAACGGGCAAATGTCGTGGGAGAGATTCCGAGAGATAGATTATTTCATACGGTTTGATTTGCAAAGCATTGGGACGATTGCTTTTCCGCTATTCTGTTTTTTGCTGGCAGAAGGATTCCAACACACAAGAAGTAAAAAACGCTATATTGGGTTGATGCTTGCATTTGCCCTTATTTCGGAAGTTCCATTTGACATAGGTTTCTTTAGTGCGTATTCACGAATGGAAGATACATTTCCGTTTTACTTGAAGTATCAAAATGTATTTTTTACCTTGTTTTTAGGCTTATTGACATTGGTATGCCTTGAAAGATTTTCGTGTAAATCAGACCTACCGGTGGATAGAATAAAATCAGCAGTCCTGCAAGTTCTCAGTGTAGTGCTTTTTTCCGGCATTGCGGAAGGAATCCATTGTGACTACGGTATGCAGGGGATCTTATTCATATCAGCATTTTATATTTGCCGTAATCACCGAATCTATCAAGTGTTGCTGTTCCTTTTGGCTTACATGGGGACAACGGGGAATCAACCGCCTTTATGTACGCTTCTTGCCTGCTTGCTTATTCTGCTATACAACGGAAAGCGTGGTAAACTGAAGCTAAAATACTTCTTCTATGTTTTTTATCCAGCACATATCCTTGTCCTATATTTGATTCAGATAGAACTCGGAAAATACTTACTGAAATGACTAATTGCAGTTTGTCGAGAAATTAAGCCGGAGCAAACCCCTTTAGGAACTAAAGGGCGCACTTCTATACTCTCTGTCGAGAGTAGTGCGTCCTGCGGAGCTTCATTCTCCGTCAGCAGAAGAAAACTGCATGACCGAGAATGTTG
>OHRZ01000747.1_pt1 | contig 10503 bp, 10 predicted proteins | sample 1578621 | NCBI WGS metagenome assembly OHRZ01 (sample SAMEA3879554, study PRJEB24766) | human gut metagenome | biome: human-associated habitat; feature: feces | place: USA | collected 1985/1987 | reverse complement strand
CCCAAACAGGTTAAGCAGAGACTAATCACTGCAATCAAGTCACCGATTGTTAGCATAAGCAGAGTCCTCCTTTCCAAGATTTCCCATATGGGATGATCTATGTAATCAGAGCTATCAACTCTCCGCAAAAAGTGAACCGCCATTCACGTCAACGTGAAGTAGCACCTTAAGGCTAACGCCCATATGCATTATATAGAACATTTGTTCTGCTTGTCAACTTATTTATTGTTAGTATTCCTTTTCCTATTTCTGTACAGTAAATTCTATGGGAGATGCCACCTTACTGTAGATGTCCCATTCTTTTATATACTCCTCTTCGGTGCTTTCCACAGTCTGTCCCTGATCGTCCAGCCGGTAATAAGTCGCATTACCGTTCTCATCATAGACTTCTGTGTTGGAACGGGCAAGTCCCAGCTTTCCGCTAGCAGCATCGATCACATACACTTCGATACTGTGCCCTGAGGTCACATAGAACCCATCTGCTCCGATGGCGAGCGGATATGCCGTTCCGCCGCTCTCCAGGGAGCCGATCTGAAACGGTGCGGCATCTTCCCCCACACAGTAGACATCACAGGAGATTGCATAGGTATGGTCTCCGTCCTGATAGAAGCCATCCGATACCAGGAAAATGGATATTCCATCCATTTCCATCTGTGCATATGCCACATACCCTTTTGCGGCAAAGAAACCGCTGTAGGAACTGTCCTCTTGATAGATCCAGGCGGTATTCTCCTGCTTTGCGGCGTCCAGTCCCGCCGCAAGCGACTCCTGTTGTGCTGCAAGTGATTCCTTCAGTTGTTCCACCTCTTCTTGTTTTGCAGCCGCCTGCTCCAGCGCCGCATTCGTTGCCGCATCGGCTCCGCTGTTCCCCGCTTCGTTGGTTAAAATAACCGTCGTTTCCTCCTTCGGATTCGTCAGAAAACATACCGCCACGATCACACATACCACGACTGCCGCCAGCAGGATCCAAAAGGACGGTTTCTTATAGTTCAATACTTCTTTCACTCTCTTTTTCACCCCTACTTCCCCAAAGGCAAGCGGGCATACCGTCACCAGCCGCCTTTGCATACTACAGGAAAGCAGTGCATAGGAGTAGCTTTTACGTTCTTCCAGCGTAAGGTCTCTCACCGCGCTTTCATCACATGCCAGTTCCAGATCCCGGCAGAACAGGATGTACGCCACCCAGACAAACGGATTGTACCAGTGGATCATAAGAAGCACAAAACCAAAGGGTTTCCACCACTGATCGCCCCTCCGCAGATGTGCCTGTTCATGCGCAATGACATAGGGAATCTGTGCTTCCTCCATGCCGGAGGACAGATAGATCTTAGGTCGGAACAGCCCCAGAATAAACGGAGAATTCACCTGATCACAGATCCAGAGATTGTCCCGCAGCCATATCGACTCACTTACCTGTCTTCGTACCCGCAGATAACTGTAGATGGCATACCCGAGCATTACGACCACACCGATCAACCATAGAATGCTTCCCACGGACAGAATCTGTTGGAAAAGTTCGCCCCCAAAGCCTGTTGCCACTGTCCCGGCACCTGTCGGGATTCCTGTCAGCCCTGCTGCCCCGGCGCCTTCTATCACATTTTGTGTAGGATTACCCACTATGACCGGTGTCTGTGCAAGCGTCAGATCCGCCGCACTGCCGTAGCGATTCTGCATCCGGAAGACTCCCGGCATCAGGCTGAACCGGCTCTCCGGCACATAAGGGCACACCAGTCGTAAGGCAACAAATCCCCACAGCACACAGTTCACCCACTTTGGTGCCCGTTTTAACAGAAGCCTGAGCAATATTACGATCAGAATCAGCCATGCCGCGCCAATGCTCATCGTAAGTAATGTTACAAAAATACAAATCATTCTATTCTCCATTCCAACACCAATCGTCAATATAAGTACCAACGAAAAACGTGTTTTTCCGTGTGAAACTTAGAACTTCTTCACGATAGAGCCCTTGCTCTGAGTGATTAGAAGTTCTTTTCACAATGCTCCCCCTTCCGCTTCGTCGATCATTTTCCGGATCTTCGCTGCCTCCTCTGCGGTCAGCGCCCTGTCCTTCGTAAAAGCTGCAAGAAACGCAGGCAGAGACCCCTCAAAAGTATCCTCCACAAACTGTCTGCTCTGCATCGCATAGAACTCTTCTCTGGAGATCAGGGAAGTCACCGTCCCGTTGTCATTGCGAAACAGACCTTTGTCGCACAGTCTGCGCAGTACATTATGTGCCGTGGTGCGCTTCCAGTGAAATGCTTCCTCCGTCAGCTTTACCAGTTCCGAAGAAGATACCGGTTCGTGTTCCCAGATCATATCCGCATACCGTGCCTCGACCACACCCAACTGAATTTCTGCCATGTTGTTTCCTCCTATTACTGTTTTCCTGATTACATAGATTTCTTTTGATCTTCTTATTTTACTTTTGCAAAAGTAGAGAGACCACATGTTGTGGTCTGATTACAGACTACATCATGTGGTCTCCATTGTCAAGCATATCTTCTATCAAAAATTACCGCTGGATATCATATATTTCCGGCCAGCCTGCCCGTTCTCCCCGGTCGATCTCCCGCTGGATCCGCTCATAAATATACAGGTTTTTGTGTTCCAGATCGATCAGCTGCAACAGTTCATCATCTGTCAGGGCACGCTCCGGGTAGTAAAACTGTGCGTCTGCAATACAGTAAGCAAGTTCCTGTCCGTCATATTCTTCTGGGAATGTGATCACTGTAATGGTTGTCTCTGTATAGGCATTTTCCTGTTCGTACTTTTCCGTCCACTCTTCATAACGGATCTGTTCCTCCGGTGTCAGGTCACGGCTGTCCACTCCCCAGAGATCCACCGGCGCGGAAGAAAGCATTGCATACAGTTCATCGATTTCCGCATCCGACATCTGTTCATAACGGTCAAAATAGGACACCTCGGAATATTTCTGCTGCCATATTTTCTCCTGTATGCTGTAATCCAGCTTATGCACATATTCGATGATCTCCAGCCATTCTTCCTCGGTGAGAGTCGTATTCGGCAGATAGATGAGACAGCCGTATTCTTCCCCGGGGGTGCTCCGGACAGCCACACCGCTACCGGAATAGTTCTCATCCCCAGTCAGTTCCCGGATCTGCCCCGTGGGATATTTGCCGTCCTCTTCATATTCCCGGGTCAGCTGCTCATATACACTCTGTTCTCTTGCCGTCAGTTCTCTGTTAAATTCCGCCTGAACACTGCCTTGTCCTGCCACCATCTCAAAGTGTCCCAATTCTTCCGTCCCGATGTCAGTCATGCGCTCTGCCAGATAGCGGCGGTATCCCATGATTCCGGCGGCGGTGGCGGATACTGCTGTGACAGAAAGTATCACCACAGCTAACAGGATGCCTGCTGCCCGGGGGAATCTCTTGCCCGTCAACTGTTTTTCCTGCGACGCCTGTTGTCTGATCTGTGCATAGGCTGCATCTGCCCGCTCCAACACGATCTGTGGAAGTTCTATTTCTATTTCCTGTATTCGTCTCATTTTCTTCCGCCTCCTTCCTCTGTCTCCACATAATACTTTGCCAACTGCTCCCGTCCTCTGGCAAGCCTTGTGCGCACCGTACTGTCCGGCAGCTGCAACAGCTTTCCAATCTCTGCCGTCCGCAGTCCGTCCGCATAGAACAGCACCACGATCAGACGATATTTTTCATCCAGTCCCCGCAGGGCTTCCTTCCATTCCAGATTGGCCTCCGCCTCTACTGTACTCCCCGTTTCCTGCTCCGGCAATTCCTCCACGCAGACCATCCGCCTCCCCAGGCGCAGGATATCCTTGCATTTATTGATCAGAATACGGATCATCCAGGTCTTGAAATACCGATTTTTCTGCAACGTGTCTATTTTCTCCCAACAGGTGAGAATCGTCTCCTGCATGGCGTCCGCAATATCCGCATCCTGCGACAGGATTGCACTGGCCGTACGGTACATATCCCGTTCATGAAGCTGCATCAGCTCCGTGAAAGCATCCGGATTCCGCTTCTTCGACCTGCGCACCAGTTGTTCTACCTCTCCCATATGCCTCGTCCTTTCTTCCTCATAAGTATACGTCTTATGACTATTAGACGGAAGAGTCTGTGAAAATGTCCCAGGGATAAATAACAAAATCTAATTTTAGTTGATTGCATTAGTAACTTCTACTGCCACGCTTCAGAAAAAGAATTGCACGACTAACTTCTGCTTTGCCCTGTTTCTCACCATTTTCAGGTTGTTTTTCATCCCTTTCTGACCTATAATAATTAAAAATGAATGGATTTTAGGGTACACTAAAGGAAGCCTCCAAAAGTCTTTTGCACGAGTAACTTCTGGTTGCCATCAACTGTTTATTCTTTTCTGTATCCTCCTGCCTGTTTTATTTATTTCAATAGTTCAGGCTTCAGACAGATTTCATCGGGTGGGATGATCTCCAGTCCAAGCTTTTCCATTGCATTTTTGTCAAATGACTTCAGGGCCTTCTTCATGGGTGTCGAACCATGAAGTTTAGGCCTTGTTGTATTATTGATGTGATTTACCATACATAACACCTGCTCTTGGTTCAATCCATCAAACGAACTTCCCTTTGGCAGTACATATCTTATGTACTCATGATTCTTTTCCAGTTCTCCCTTTTGCTCGGAATGTCTCGATTCACAATAAAACAGTCTGGTACGCTTCTTTCCGTCATGTCCTTTTTCAAACAACTCCGGATCTGCAAACTCACATCCATTATCTGTCAGTATTACAGGAAACAGTTCCCGAAACATTTCACTTCCCAACGTCTCTTCCAACCAGTCAAAAGTAGCTACGGTATTCTTCATTTCTTTGGTTTCAATCAGAAATGCCAGCATCAGATTGTTTTCCGGCCATAACAGCGTATGAAGTAATTTCCCGCCTTTATTTCCTTCCACTGTGTCCATCTGTACCACTCGTATGCCTTCGTTTTTCGCAATAAAATCAAGATAGTCTGAATAATGATGTCCTTCTTTTTTACGATAGCTGATTTTTGGAGTTGGAACGCTTCTCACTCTTTTTCGATATCTTACCGTTCTCCGCATATCCAGATTTCTTGCGGTCAGATAGCCGGCACTGATATACTTATAAAGCGTTCGTTCCCCACAGGGAATCTCTTCTGCATGATGCGCCAGGATATGTGCCAGGGGCTGTCCTTTCCTGATCAGCGGGCTCACAAGACTGTCCAATGCTGCCAGTTCATCTCTGGTCATGTCTATTCCCTGTCTGGATTTCCTAAGTGTTTCACAGTACTCCTTATGGGCATAATCAGCGTTATACAGGTACTTATCAAACAGACAGCTGATGGACTTGGGGCAGTTATTGCACACATAAGGCGCCTTGTGTTCTATTGGGCATGGTGCATCCACAAAGTCAGGACACAGCTTATTACAGCTGATACACTCCCGGCATGGAATTCTGCACTTATGTCCCTTCTTCTTTTTACACACATCCCAACGCCTGCAGCTATTTCGGTATTTACACCGGTTTGGACTTGCATGAAGTATACCATCCCTGCTTCGCAACTTATGATAACGATGCCTGCGTATTTCCTTGGAAACCGTATCAGGTGAACAGCCTATAATGTATGCAATCTCTTTAAAGGTACGATGTTCTTTCAGTCCCTTCTGAATTTCATGCCTGTCATCCCAAGTTAAATGTGTCCCCTTTTTCCTTTCTTCTTTCGGCATAGGACCTCCTTCTGCAGGAGGATACCTATTCAGTATACCATTGCATGACTAACTTATGGTTTCTATACCCAAATCAGATTTTTAAAATTCATTCAACGAAAATCTAATTTTTACCTTAGAAAAAACTTTTCAGCCTATTCCGGGTCAAAGTTCTATTTTGCTATATATAGTCCGTTTAATTTTCTTTTTATTCCTCTGACTACTAAATATGGTATTGTGCACTTTTTTGTTGTGGAATTGTATACGAAATATTAGAATTGAAACGCACTACTCTGCATGATACACTTCTTGAGAAGCAACCGTGTTGCAAGGTGGTAGCCTCCCGGCTTATTTTTCTAACTAAGAAGGGAGGTGGTGCTAATGGACATGTATGAAGTATTAAACCTGTTGTTTTTAGGTGGTACATTTCTCATTGCGCTGCTTGCCTACATAGACAGTAGGATAAACAAGCGAAAATAAATAAACCTACCTTGTCACTTGGCCAGTACAGGTAGGTTTACTATCACCACCGAGAGGCTAACCACTTGTGGGCGGCTGCTTCTCTCTATGTTTTGATTATAATATCTTTCTTTCTTTCTTTCAAGTCCTATTTAAAAACATTTCCAACCACTTACGGTCTCTGTCCCATAGCGCCTTCCAATGTCAGGGTCTCACCGCTCATATACTTGAAGTCGGGAGAAGCCAGCTGTACGCAGACGCGACCGATCTCCTTCTCCACGTCGCCGTAATGTCCCATGGGAGGCATCTTGACATTTGCCTTGAAAGCATCGGGATATGCCTGCTCAAATTTCTCCAGCTGCGCGGTCCATGCCAGAGGACATACGACATTGACATTGATGCCATCGGGACCCCACTCGGTAGCTGCGACTCTGGTCAGTCCGCGGATACCTTCCTTGGCCGCCGCATAAGCGCACTGTCCGAAATTACCAAAGAGACCTGCCCCGGAGGCAAAGTTAATAACAGAACCCTTGGTCTCCTTCAGATAAGGATAGCAAGCCTTCATATAGTAGAATGCTGCATACAGACCGGAATATACCGCCAGGTCAAACTGCTCGGTGGTATGATCTGCGATGGTTACACCGGAAGCGGAAGCCTGGGCATTGTTGATCAGTACATCGATCCTTCCGAAAGTGTCAATCGCCTGCTTCACCACATTCTGTACGATTGCTTCATTGTCTGAACCGGCGCTGACATCTGCCTGTACGGGAAGTACCTTGATACCGTACTTTGCCTCCAGTTCTTCCTTTGCATCCGTCAGCTTCTGTACATTGCGTCCGGTTAGCACCAGATTGGCACCTTCTTTTGCATAAGCGGTGGCAATACCGTAACCGATGGATCCGCACTCTCCGTTACTCAATACCGCTCTTCCTCCGCCAGTGATGATTGCTGTCTTTCCTGTTAAAAATCCCATAAAATACCCTACCTTTCTTTTATATGTTTTACTCCCATGTTCACCTGCTTATAGCATAAACTCATTGTACCATAGTTATATCTCTTTTATCTGAGAAAAATACTCACCAATATTCCTATGATTCCGCCAATAATGAAAGCAGCCGGAATGCCGTACGCATCCTTTTTTGTCATCCGATCCCACTCAATCCGCGAAGGTGTCATCTTCGTATGGCACATGCTCTGATAGCAGAGATAAATATGTCTCCAACGACACAGATACCCCACAAGATTATAGATTCCATCCAATAATATTCCCACTGCCAGTACAAACAACATTGTAATTCTCCCCCGGTAGAAGTCTGCCAGCGCTCCTGCTATCAGAATCAATACCGGATAGCCATAACGATCCAAATATGCCAGAATGTACATTACTGTCGTAGAGCAACTGTGCTCCGGCCTCTTCTCAACGATCACTGCCGTGCACCCCCAATCGCTCTGCCTCCTGCAGGAACCTGACTTCGATCTCTCCGGGCGTATGCTCCGCCAGATCCGGCACGGAAAAAAGCTGCGGCACCGCTCTGTTCTCTTCGCCGTGAAGCAATGTCTTCAGTTCCAGTTCCAGGATCTCATCGTCGATCTGTTTCCAGCGGAGGTTCTCCTCTTCCGTCAGATCATCCAGTCCGAAGTGTGTAAGAATCGTTCCCATAATCTTACTTTCGATCTCCAGATAATTGGTCAGATAGATTTTCACCGGGCGGATGATATCCGATATATATCCCTCGCTGGCATCATGGAGCAGGCAGGCAAGCTGCTGCCTCTTAGACCACCCTCTGGCTTTCGCTTCCGCCGCACAGTTGAGCGAATGCTGTCCCACAGAATAGAAATAGGTCAGCTGTCCACCGCCCCGGCACAGTAAACTCAGTGCATGCGCAATGTCTTCTATATATACATCCTCAGGCGTCATCTGCATGGGATCGAATTTTCTGCCGGAATACGTTGTCATGGTGTTCATTGTGTTTTCTCCGTTCTGTTAGCGTTACTTCTGTTTCAAAATTTCATTGCAAGTCATTTCTTAGATAAAAAACTATTTCCGCATTACTATTCTTTACCGCCTTACTTCTCCGCACGGATCAGATTCTTATAGAACCGAACCGCACCGGGCAGGCAGTTATACTCAATATTTTCATTCAGTCCATGCATTCCCTTCATCTGTTCCGGTCCGTAGACTACCGGTGCAAAACGGATACAGTTCCTGCAGATCGGTTGGTAAAACTGTGCATCGGTCGCTCCCGTCATGACATAAGGGCTGGAGGGCAGGCCCGGGAAAGTCTCTGCAATCGTATTTTCCACTAAGCGGAATGCTTCGCCGTGGATATCTACCGGCGGTGTAAAGTCATTGGCATGCAGCACTTCGGTCTCCAGACCGTACTTATCAGCCACCTTTTTGATGATTTCCAGGCTCTCCTTCTCTCCCTGATGAGGAATAAAACGCATGTTCGCACCGACATAAGCTTCCTGCGGCAGCACATTATAGGCATCGGAGCCCTTCTGCACCGTGAAAGCGATCGTCGTCTTCAGCATGGCACCTGCCTGGGCACTGATCGCAGGCATGACCGCTTTTAATACCGGACCGAACAGCCACACATTACCGAATACCAGCTTCATTCCAAATCCGGCGTAGGGCGCCAGTTCTGTGAACATCGCCGATACCTCCGGCAGCAGCTTTTTCCGGAACGGGGAATGCGTCTCCACCTCATTGACAAAAGCAGATAATCTGGCAATGGGCGTTCCCTTCGACGGGGCGCTGGCATGACCGCCGTTGCTCCGTGCGGTGAACTTCACATCTGCCTTGCCCTTTTCAAATACGCCTACCATGGCAAAATTGCCGTGAATGCCGCCGATGGGTTCGGTGATGATCGCACCGCCCTCATCGCATACCAGGAACAGCTCGATCCCTCTGCGCTGCAATTCTGCCACAATCTTCGGTGCACCATCACCGCCCCACTCTTCCGTGCAGGAGCTTGCCAGATAGACATCGGTGGGCGGGATGAACCCTTCCGACAGGAGTTCCTCCACCGCCTGGAAAAATGCCATGACAGAGGCCTTGGTATCGGATGCACCTCTGCCCCATACTTTGCCGTCTGCGATATCTCCGGAAAAAGGTGCGTGGATCCACTCGCCCTCCGCAGGTACCACATCCTGATGGCTCATGAGCAGGATCGGCTTCTCAGAGCTTTTTCCTTTCCAGTAAAATAACAGATTACCATCGATTTCTGTCTTCTCCAGCTTCTCATGTACCAGTGGGAACAGTTCCTCCAGCACCTTATGGAAGCCTAAGAATTTCTCCACCTCTGCCACGTTGGCATAGGAGGTGGTGTCATATTGGATCATTTTCGACAGCTTCTGGGCCAGTGCCAGCGCTTCCTCCTCCGGTTCGTCTGCCACATAATTCGAAGTCTTCGACGGCATCAGCAGGGTGCGGAGCACCGCGATCAACAGTAGTACTATAATAACCGCAACCACTGCAAGTAAAATGAAACCTATATATTTCATATTTTCCTCTTTTCCGGGCGCTACCTTCTATTACTCACATAACCCGACAGGTTTGGCCCCTTTTCCATTCATCTGTTTTCTGTCCATATAGTCTTCTGACTATTCAGCCCCGGTATTTACACTATTGGGGGCATTTTGTCTATTTCGGACTCTGTGTATTCTTCTTCCGGAACAGCAGATATGCCACACCGATGGCAATAGCGCCGGAAGGAACGATCATAAAGCTGGTGGAGCCGATCAGGGACGGTACCAGAATGAACAACAGGCTCATGAGGATCAGCGGCAATGCTGCGATCTTCATATTTTTCCGGTAATATTTGTACGCCATGGCACCGAACAGCGCCGGAACCACATTTTCAAAAGCCGGCTGCAATACTTCACTCTGCAGCACGGGCTGCAGCGGCACCATCAATAACACGCCAAGCGCCAGAACGAGGATTGTCACCAGAGAAGATGTAGCGATGGAAATCGTGGAGATGATCTCATTTTCCGGGGTTCCGGTCTTCGCTCCTACCATGTCTCTCGCATTGACCGCGCAGGGGATCTTCATATTGATCAGGTTACCGGTGATAAATGCCAGGTATCCACCGCCGGCTCCCAGCATCGGTGTGTAGATCAAAAACTCCGCGATGCTGCTGACCAGCCATACAATTCCCACAGAGAGGAAACCCTTGCCGACAGCCCCAAGATCCGGATACGCACCTAAAAGCTTACCGATGAGAAACGGTGCTCCCACTAACATCACCAGCGTAATGATACTTACAGTCCTCCCGATGACATGCGTTTTCTTCGTATAAATATCCCAGGCAGACTTGTCACCCTGTGTTTGCTGTGTATTTGCATCGGCACCGACTGTGCC
>OHRZ01000740.1_pt1 | contig 10577 bp, 6 predicted proteins | sample 1578621 | NCBI WGS metagenome assembly OHRZ01 (sample SAMEA3879554, study PRJEB24766) | human gut metagenome | biome: human-associated habitat; feature: feces | place: USA | collected 1985/1987 | reverse complement strand
GCGCTCACGGTTGCCCTTTACAGAGTTGTACACCGTGGTGCCGGCCTGCACCGTGCCGGAATACACGCGGAAGAAGCACAGCTTACCGACATACGGGTCAGTCATAATCTTGAATGCCAGTGCAGAGAACGGCTGATCATCGGAAGAAGTGCGATCTTCTTCCTCGCCAGTCTCCGGGTTGGTGCCCTTGATGGCCGCAACGTCGGTCGGAGCGGGCATATAATCAACGATTGCATCCAACAGTTTCTGAACGCCACGGTTCTTGTAAGAAGAGCCGCAGACAACAGGAACGATCTCGTTGGAAATAGTAGCCTTACGCAGAGCAGCCTTGATTTCTCCCTTGGTCAGCTCTTCGCCTTCCAGGTACTTCATCATCAGCTCTTCGTCGGTCTCAGCAACAGCTTCGATCAGCTTGTCATGATATTCCTGAGCCTGTTCTTTCAGGTCTTCAGGAATTTCCTCAACGCGCACATCATTGCCCATATCATCATAGTAGATATCGGCTTTCATGTCGATCAGATCGATGATGCCGCGGAAAGTGTCTTCCTGGCCGACAGGCAGCTGGATAGGCACACCGTTGGCATGCAGACGATCATGCATCATCTGTACGCAGCGGAAGAAGTCAGCACCCATGGTATCCATCTTGTTGACGTAAACCATGCGGGGAACCTTGTACTCGTCAGCCTGACGCCAAACGGTCTCGGTCTGGGGTTCCACACCGCCCTTGGCGCACAGGACGGTCACGGCGCCGTCCAGAACACGCAGGGAACGCTCCACCTCAACGGTGAAGTCCACGTGACCCGGGGTGTCGATGATGTTCAGCCGGCAGCCCTTCCAGAAGCAGGTAGTTGCAGCGGAAGTGATGGTGATGCCGCGCTCCTGCTCCTGTGCCATCCAGTCCATGGTGGCGGAGCCGTCGTGGGTCTCACCGATCTTGTAGTTCTTACCGGTGTAGAACAGGATACGCTCGGTGGTAGTGGTTTTGCCGGCATCGATGTGTGCCATGATGCCGAAGTTTCTTGTATTCTCCAGAGAATACTGTCTAGGCATTGGTTTTCTCCTTTATTACCAGCGGAAATGGGCGAAGGCCTTGTTGGCTTCAGCCATCTTGTGGACGTCCTCGCGCTTCTTAACGGAGGCGCCGGTATTGTTGGCAGCATCCATGATCTCGGCAGCCAGACGCTCCTTCATGGTGTTCTCGCTGCGGGCGCGGCTGTAGTTGGTGATCCAGCGCAGCCCCAAGGTCTGACGGCGGTCAGGGCGAACTTCGATAGGCACCTGATAGGTAGCGCCGCCGACACGGCGAGCCTTCAGCTCCACGGCGGGCATAATGTTTTCCATTGCCTGCTGGAACACTTCCAGGCCATTCTTGCCGGTCTTGTTCTCGACAATTTCAAATGCACCATACACGACCTTCTGGGCAACACCCTTCTTGCCGTCCAGCATGATGCTGTTGATGAGCTTGGTAACCAGAACGGAATTGTAATTGGGATCCGGAAGGACCTCTCTCTTGGGAACATTACCTCTTCTGGGCACTTTGCTTCCCTCCTTCATAATATAATGATTTCATCGGTACTCGAAAGTGTGACTTTCGTTGTGCCTGGCCAGAGGTTTCATATATATAAAACCATCTTGGCAAGGCGAAGCCTTGCGAACGGGCTTGGAAAAGTCAAATTGGGTTGGCAGAAAGAAAATCACTTCTTCTTACCGGCCTTGGGGCGCTTCGCGCCGTACTTGGAGCGGGACTGCATCCGGTTCTGCACGCCCTGGGTATCCAGAGTGCCGCGGATGATGTGGTAACGAACGCCGGGCAGGTCCTTGACACGGCCGCCGCGGATCAGCACCACGGAGTGCTCCTGCAGGTTATGGCCGACACCGGGAATGTAAGCGGAAACTTCCATACCGTTGGTCAGACGCACACGGGCGATCTTACGCAGAGCGGAGTTCGGCTTCTTGGGGGTGGTGGTACGAACGGCAGTACATACACCGCGCTTCTGAGGGGAAGGCAGATTCGTCGCCTTGTTCTCCAGAGTGTTCAGACCTCTCTGCAGAGCAGGAGCGGTGGACTTGTAGGTAGCCTGCTGACGGCCATTTCTTACGAGCTGATTAAAAGTAGGCATCTATTTTCTCCTTTCTTTTGTTCTCGCCATTTTGGCGGGTCTTATATTCTACGGACGGTCGTCCGATAGAACCAGAATCAATCCACGACGGCGGCAGCCGCCGCGCCCACCTCGATGCCGCAGGCACGGCCAAGCACGGCCATACTGGGAACCCAGGCAGTCTGGACTTCCTTCGACCGGCACAGCAGCACGATGGGCTCTATGACGGCAGGATCGGCATTTTCAGCCAGAAAAACATACCTGGCGCGGCCTGCCTCCACAGCTTTTTTCAGCTGCTTCGCGCCGACCACCGTCTTAACGCCGGTAAGGTCTGGCACATTGCCGCACTCGGGTATTCTACTTTCCTTTCTTGTATCCATACAAGATGATATTATACGCATTTTTTCAGGATTGTCAACAAATTTTCCAGATTTTTTCGTTATGCCATCTGGTCTTTTTTATTTTGTTGATTTTTGTGCTAACTGTGATATGATGGTATTAAGGTTTTGGAAATGGATTAACACACAGAAATCGGAAAGGGGCAGTTAAATGAAAAAGTTCTCGCTTTGCTTTGGCGCTATATTGGCTTACTGGGGCGTAGTATTCATAGGCCCGGGGCTCGTGCTTCTATGGAACAATCTAAATTACTACCTCACCGGAACTGGATATGGCACTGGGAGTCTGATGTACAAGGTTCTCAAGTTTCTTTCTCAACCAGTCTCGTTTTTCTTGGCCTATTGCGTTCTTCAAGCAATTTTAAAGGAAAAGCACAATCTCCTTGCCATGGTGAATTGCGGTGTTGCACTCTGTGTATGCTTCGTTTTTGTCATTGTTTCAGAAGACAACCTGAACAGATGGTCTCTGGTCGTTTCTTCCGCTGCATGTGCCACAACAATGGTCATAGCCGCACAGGCTTTCTTTTCCAATCCGGAGGAAGTCACTCAGGCAACAATAAGTAAAGCTGCTGTAGACAAAATTAAAAGAGGGGTTACAAATGTACTAATTGCGGTTCTTCTGTGGGTGGTCGCTAGGATTATCCCAGATTTCATTTGCGCGTTTTATCAGCAAAACACCGTCGTATCCTACATCATCGTATCCTACATCATATATATCTTTGCGCTAATTATCGGGTGGCTATCTGCTTCTGCGATTTCAAAGAAAAGGTTCTCTAAATGTATCCGTGTGAATCTCTATTTATTCGCCTCTCTTGAAGGAATCGGGTTTCTAGGAATTATTCTCAATCTGTTTAAGGAACTAAGATTTTATACAGGACGGTATAATTTTGATGCCAGTGGGATTGCATATACGGATTACCCTGCCATATATGGAAGCATTATTATAGCGATTTTATTCTACATCGGTCTCTGCATTTTCCTTGCAAAGAAAAGCGTGGATTTCAAGAGCAGTGAAGTGTAATCATATCCGCCATTTAGCAAAACCTTCCCTCTTAACACAGGAAATGCGCTACTGCTTGATATTGTTCCAACTGCTTGTTATAATTGCGCCAAAACTATGTCAGAGGTGAGCCAATATGAAAGATGATTTTCCCCGGTATACGCTGCGTATTCCCCAGATTCTGCTGGACAAGCTGGGATATATTGCCGAATACGAGGGTCGAACCAAAAATAAGGAAATTGAACAGCTGATAAAGAAGCGCATCGCGGAATTTGAGGCCGCGCACGGCGTTATAGACGAAGCCGCCCTCGCATCCGACTGATGCGGGGGTCATTTTTATCATTTTCAATATTGCAAATCCGGCCGCCGCCCTTTCGGACAGCGGCCGGATTCTTGTTAATTCAATGCGTTCTCGATCATTTCCTCGGGGATTCTGGCTTCGGGGGTCGCGCCGGGCTGGTAGTCCCGGTAGGCCATCAAGCCGGAACCGGCGGGGATCAGCTTGCCGATCAGCACGTTCTCCTTCAGACCTACCAGATGGTCTACCTTGCCCTTGATGGCGGCATCGGTAAGCACCTTGGTCGTCTCCTGGAAGGAGGCGGCGGACAGGAAGGAGTCGGTGGCCAGAGCGGCCTTGGTGATGCCCAGCAGCATGGCGCTGGCAGTGGCGGGGCGCAGCTCGGTCTCGCCGGCGTCAATGCGGCGCTGAATTTCGGCGTTGGCATCCTCGAACTCGAAGTTGTCGATGGCGCTGCCGGTGAGCAGCGCGGTATCGCCGGGATCTTCCACACGCACCTTGCGCATCATCTGACGGATGATGACCTCAATGTGCTTGTCGTTGATCTCAACGCCCTGCTGACGGTACACCGCCTGGACGGACTGCACCAGATAATCCTGCACAGCCTCCACGCCGGAGATACGCAGAACATCCTGGGGATACAGCGCGCCGTCGGTGATGGGCTGACCCTTTTCCACGACCTTGCCGTGGGCGACCTTCAATCCCACGGAGTAGGGCACCTGGTAGACCTTCACCTCGCCGTCGTCGGCGGTCACGGTGATGTTACGCAGGGCGGTGCGGTGGGTCTCGTCCACGCTTACTACGCCGGTAATCTCGGAGATCTGCGCCATCTTCTTGGGACGGCGGGCCTCAAACAGTTCTTCGACTCGAGGCAGACCCTGAGTGATATCGTCACCCGCGACGCCGCCGGAGTGGAAGGTACGCATGGTCAGCTGGGTACCGGGTTCGCCGATGGACTGAGCGGCAATGATGCCGACGGCCTCACCCAGATCGACCTCCTTGGAGGTGGCAAGGTTCATGCCGTAGCACTTGGCGCACACGCCCACACGGGCGCGGCAGCCCAGAATGGTGCGGATATAGATCTTGTTGATGCCGTGCTGCTCGAACTTCTCCGCGTCCTCGGGCATCATCATGACGTCCTTGGAGTGCAGCAGCTCGCCGGTCTGGGGATCGACCACGTCGTGAACGGGGTAACGGCCGCGGATGCGGTTGCCGAAGGTATCGATCACGTCGCCGTTCTTGTCGTACACCGCGCCGACCCAGATGCCGTTGGTGGTGCCGCAGTTGTGCTCCCGGATGATGACGTCCTGAGAAACGTCCACCATTCGACGGGTCAGGTAACCGGAGTCAGCGGTACGCAGAGCGGTATCGGTCATGCCCTTACGGGCGCCTCTGGAGGAGATGAAGTATTCCAGAACGGACAGGCCTTCACGGAAGTTCGCCTTAACGGGAATTTCGATGGTACGGCCTGCGGTATCGGCCATCAGGCCGCGCATACCGGCCAGCTGACGGATCTGTGCCATGGAACCACGGGCGCCGGAGTCGGCCATCATGTAGATGGGGTTGAACTCGTCCATGCTGCCCTGCAGGGCGTTGGTAACGTCCGCAGTGGTCTTTTCCCACTGCTGAACCACCAGACGGTAGCGCTCGTCGTTGGTGATATAGCCCTGGCGGTAGAACTGCTCGATCTCCACGACCTTCTTTTCCGCGGAGGAGACCATCTCATACTTCACGCTGGGAACCACCATGTCCGCAATGGACACGGAGATAGCGCCCTTGGTGGAGTACTTGTAGCCCAGAGCCTTGATGCGATCCAGCATCTCGGTGGCGATGGTGAAGCCGTGGCGGCGGATGCACTTGTCGATGATCTTGCCCAGCTGCTTCTTCCCCACCAGGAAGCTGACCTCCAGGTCGAACTCATGGCCGGGGACGGTGCGGTCAACAAAGCCCAGATCCTGCGGGATCGGCTCGTTGTAGATCAGGCGGCCGACGGTGGCGTCGATGATGCGGTACTGCATCTCGCCGTCGATCTTCTTGCCGTAGCGCACCCGGATCGGCGCGTGCAGACCCACGGTGCCGGCAGCGTAGGCGGCAATGGCCTCGTTGACGGAGGAGTAGTTGTGAATGGGGCGGAACTTGGCAATGGCCTTGCCCGCGGCCTTGGCGGCCTTGTTGGCGGCGACGAACTCGTCCGCGTCCACGATCTCATTGACGGGGAAATCGGTATCGCCGGGGTCGGTGACGAACACGGTCTCCGCGCCCTTCTCGGCCTTGCCCAGACGGGTGTAGGTCAGATAGTACGCGCCAAGAATCATATCCTGCGTCGGCACGGTGACGGGCTTGCCGTCCTGAGGACGCAGCAGGTTGTTGGCAGACAGCATCAGCATTCTGGCCTCAGCCTGCGCCTCGGGAGACAGGGGCACGTGAATGGCCATCTGGTCGCCGTCGAAGTCGGCGTTGAAGGCGGTGCAGCACAGAGGATGCAGCTTCAATGCGCGGCCTTCCACCAGAATCGGCTCAAAGGCCTGAATGCCCAGACGGTGCAGGGTAGGCGCACGGTTCAGCATGACCGGGCGGTCTTTGATGATCTCGTCCAGAGCGTCCCAGACCTCGGTCTTGCCCTTGTCGATCATCTTCTTGGCGGACTTGATGTTGTTGGCCAGACCGTCGGAGACCAGCTTCTTCATAACGAAGGGGCGGAACAGCTCGATGGCCATTTCCTTGGGCACGCCGCACTGATACAGCTTCAGCTCAGGGCCGACGACGATAACGCTGCGTCCGGAATAGTCAACACGCTTGCCCAGCAAATTCTGACGGAAGCGTCCCTGCTTGCCCTTGAGCATGTCGGACAGGGATTTCAGCGCCCGGTTGTTGGCGCCGGTGACGGCGCGGCCGCGGCGACCGTTGTCGATCAGGGCGTCCACGGCCTCCTGCAGCATCCGCTTCTCGTTGCGGATGATGATGTCGGGGGCGTGGAGCTGCACCAGCCGCTTCAGGCGGTTATTCCGGTTGATGACCCGGCGGTACAGATCGTTCAGATCAGAGGTGGCGAACCGGCCGCCGTCCAGCTGGATCATGGGACGGATGTCGGGGGGAATGACGGGCAGCACATCCATGATCATCCAGCTGGGCTTGTTGCCGGATTCCCGGAAGGCTTCCACAACCTCCAGCCGCTTGACGATCCGCAGCTTCTTCTGGGAGGAAGCGGTTTTCAGCTCCTCACGAAGCTGATGGCTCAGCTGATCCAGATCGATCTGCTCCAGCAGCGCCTTGACGGCTTCCGCGCCCATACCGGCCTTGAAGTCGTCCTCGTACTTTTCCCGCATGTCCCGGTATTCCTTCTCGGTGAGCACCTGATTCAGCGCCAGAGGTGCATCGCCGGGGTCGGTGACGATATAGGCGGCGAAGTACAGGACTTTCTCCAGCACCTTGGGGGAGATGTCCAGAATCAGGCCCATCCGGGAGGGAATGCCCTTGAAATACCAGATGTGGCTGCAGGGGGCGGCCAGCTCAATGTGGCCCATGCGCTCCCGGCGTACCTTGGCCTTGGTGACTTCCACGCCGCAACGGTCGCAGATCTTGCCCTTGTACTTGATTTTCTTATATTTACCGCAGTGGCACTCCCAGTCCTTGGTCGGTCCGAAGATCCGCTCGCAGTACAGGCCGTCCCGCTCGGGCTTCAGGGTACGATAGTTGATGGTCTCAGGCTTCTTCACTTCGCCATAGGACCACTGCCGGATCATCTCCGGCGAAGCAATGCCGATTTTAATGGCATCAAAGGTGGCATCTGCCATGTTTCAGCCTCCTTAATCTTCGTAGCTATCGGTGTCGGACTCCTCCGTATCACCGAACACATCCAAAATACTCTCCGGGCTGTCCTCGTCGATCACGAAGCCCGCGTCCAGCACCTCGTCGGTGGAGCCGACCACCACCTCATTGTCGGTGTCGGAGCTGTAGACCACATCATCGTCGTCATCGTCGTCCTTCAGCTCGATCTCGTTGCCGTTCTCGTCCAGCACGCGGATGTCCAGACACAGCGCCTGCAGTTCCTTGACCAGAACCTTAAAGGATTCCGGCACGCCGGGCTTGGGAATGTTCGCGCCCTTGACGATGGCCTCGTAGGTCTTGACACGGCCGGTGACGTCGTCGGACTTGACGGTCAGGATCTCCTGCAGGGTATAGGCGGCGCCGTAGGCTTCCAGCGCCCAGACCTCCATTTCGCCGAAGCGCTGGCCGCCGAACTGCGCCTTGCCGCCCAGAGGCTGCTGGGTGACCAGGGCATAGGGGCCGGTGGAACGGGCGTGGATCTTATCGTCAACCAGATGATGGAGCTTGAGGTAGTAGGGATAGCCGACGGTGACCAGATTGTCGAAGGGCTCGCCGGTGCGGCCGTCGTACAGGACGGTCTTGCCGTCCTCCCGCAGGCCTGCCAGCTTCAGGGTGTCCCGGATGTCCTTCTCGTTTGCGCCGTCGAACACGGGGGTAGCGACCTTCCAGCCCAGCGCCTTGGCGGCATAGCCCAGATGAACCTCCAGCACCTGTCCGATGTTCATACGGGAAGGCACGCCCAGGGGGTTCAGCACGATGTCCAGCGGCGTACCGTCGGGCAGGAAGGGCATATCCTCCTCCGGCAGGACGCGGGAAACGACGCCCTTGTTGCCGTGACGGCCTGCCATCTTATCGCCCACGGAGATCTTTCTCTTCTGGGCGATATACACCCGGACGGACTTGGTGACGCCGGGGGCAAGCTCGTCGGAATTTTCCTTGGTGAAGACCTTGACGTCCACCACAATGCCGCTTTCGCCGTGGGGAACCTTCAGGGAGGTATCCCGGACTTCTCTTGCCTTCTCGCCGAAGATGGCTCTCAGCAGCCGCTCCTCGGGGGTCAGCTCGGTCTCGCCCTTGGGGGTGACCTTACCAACCAGATAATCACCGGCGTGGACCTCCGCGCCCACGCGGATGATGCCGTTTTCGTCCAGGTCTTTCAGGGTATCCTCGCCCACGTTGGGGATGTCCCGGGTGATCTCCTCGGGACCCAGCTTGGTGTCCCGGGCTTCGGTCTCATGCTCCTCGATGTGGATGGAGGTGAAGACGTCCTCCCGCACCAGACGTTCGTTCAGCAAAATGGCGTCCTCGTAGTTGTAGCCTTCCCAGGTGACGAAGCCGATGAGCACGTTCTTGCCCAGAGCCACCTCGCCGCCGGAGCAGCTGGGGCCGTCGGCAATGATCTGCTGGGTGTCCACCCGCTCGCCAACCACCACGATGGGACGCTGGTTGATGCAGGTGCCGGCATTGCTCCGGGCGAACTTGGTCAGATGGTAGGTCTGTACGTCGCCGTCGTCATACTTGACGGTGATGTCGGTAGCGGAAACCGCGGTAACAGTGCCCGGCTTCTCCGCCTTGATGCAGACCTCGGAGTCCACGGCGGCCTTATGCTCGATGCCGGTGGCAACGATGGGCGGCTCGGTGGTCAGCAGAGGCACGGCCTGACGCTGCATGTTCGCGCCCATCAGGGCGCGGTTGGCGTCGTCGTTCTGCAGGAAGGGAATGAAGGAGGTCGCGATGGAGATCATCATTCTGGGGGACACGTCGATATAATCGATGACGCCCCGGTCCACTTCGATGATCTCGTTGCGGTGACGGCAGGTGATACGGGCGTTGGCAAGGCAGCCGTTTTCGTCCAGAGGCTCGTTTGCCTGACCGATGTAGAAGTCGTCCTCCACGTCGGCGGTCATATACTCCACGTCCTTGGTGACGAAGCCGGTGGCCTTGTCCACCTTGCGGTAGGGCGCTTCCACGAAGCCGTACTCGTTGATCCGGGCAAAGGTCGCCAGATAGTTGATCAGGCCGATGTTGGGGCCTTCAGGGGTCTCAATGGGGCACATACGGCCGTAATGGGTGTAGTGAATATCGCGCACGTCGAAGGACGCCCGGTCACGGCTCAGACCGCCGGGGCCGAGAGCGGACAGACGGCGCTTGTGGGTCAGTTCGGCCAGAGGGTTATTCTGATCCATGAACTGAGACAGCGGGGAAGAACCGAAGAATTCCTTGATAACAGCGGTGACAGGCCGGATGTTGATCAGGCTCTGGGGGGTGACGGCGTCCAGATCCTGCACGGTCATACGCTCCCGGATGACTCTGTCCAGACGGGAGAAGCCGATGCGGAACTGGTTCTGCAGCAGCTCGCCCACGCAGCGCAGGCGGCGGTTGCCCAGATGGTCGATGTCGTCAGGCGTACCCACGCCCATGGCCACGCAGTTCAGGTAGTTGATGGAGGCCATGATGTCGTCCACAATGATGTGCTTGGGAATCAGATCGTCGATCCGGTCGGCGATGGCGTCCTTCCAGCCGTCGGCGGGAACGGTCTCCAGCATTTCCTTCAGAACCGGGAAATGTACCTTCTCCCGGACGCCGTACGCCTTGGGGTCGAAGTCCACGAAGGCGTCCATCCAGACCATGTTGTTGGAGAACACCTTGACGTTGGTGTCGCCGACCTTGATGACAGCCTCGTTGACGCCCTTGCGGCTCAGCTCGTGAGCCTGGGCGCGGGAGATGAATTCCCCGGGCATGACCAGAATTTCGCCGGTCATGGGGTCGGCAATAGGCTCGGCCGCTTCCTGACCGGACAGGCGGCTCCAGATGTCCATCTTCTTATTGAACTTATACCGGCCGACGGTGCTCACGTCATAGCGGTGGGCGTCGAACAGCAGCCCTTCCAGATGGGCAGTGGCGGTCTCCACCGTGGGAGGCTCGCCGGGACGCAGGCGGCGATAGATTTCCAGCAG
>OHRZ01000736.1_pt1 | contig 10605 bp, 21 predicted proteins | sample 1578621 | NCBI WGS metagenome assembly OHRZ01 (sample SAMEA3879554, study PRJEB24766) | human gut metagenome | biome: human-associated habitat; feature: feces | place: USA | collected 1985/1987 | reverse complement strand
ATTGATAAAGTTTACATATATTTGCGGAGCAATCATATTAAAGAGAACTTTATGAATTTACAACTGAAAGAAATCATGTCAGCAAGAAACGTAACATCCGCTTTGCTTGCTGAAAGGGTCGGCATCTCAAAGGTAGCTGTCAGCAACATCGTAACTGGTAAATCATTCCCATCACTTGACACATTAATGAAGATGGCAGACGTGTTGAACGTGACCATATCGGAACTGATTGGAGAAACTGAGTTTACTGGATCTGGATACATTATTTGTCCCCATTGTGGAAAGAAAATAAAGATAGAGAAAGGAGAATGAACAATAACTTACTTGAAAAGGCGCTTGTTATTGCGACCAAAGCGCATGAAGGACAGAAGGACAAGGCTGGAAGTCCTTACATTTTACACCCGATACGGGTGTCAAACCGATGCCTCACTGATGAAGAGAAAATTGTGGCACTGCTCCACGACGTCATCGAAGATACCAACGTCTCCGCGTCCGATCTGCTTGCATCAGGTTTTCCTCGCAATATTGTGGAGGCCGTATTATCTGTGACCCGCAACGAAGGTGAAAGCTATGAGGATTTTGTCATACGCTCCAAACAAAACCCGATAGGCCGCCAGGTCAAGTTACACGACCTGGAAGACAATATGGACATTACCAGATTTAATCAACTTACAGAAAAGGACTTGGTGCGGTTGAATAAATACCTCAAGGCATACCGGTCTTTGATTGAATAAAATACCCCGAACCTTTCGGAACGGGGTCACTTGATCAGTCCTTTGACTTTCAGCCTTTCAACGATTTGGCTGTAAAGATACTCTATATCCTGCCGGAAATCCTTATACTGCTGGTAGATAAATGAAACATCGGCGATATTGTTCGATATTACACAAGGGGACACATCCGGAAACACACCGGAAATCTCGGCCCGGATTCCGTTCGGCAACCGACCGCCGGCCAGCACGCTGGGGGCGAACAGGAACAGAACGATGAAGAGAAACTTCTTCCGCTGGGTGACGCTTTCAGGATTGGGCGGGCAAGCCATCCCGGCCAATAATTCTTTGAACCAGGAATAAAGCTCAGGAATGAGTGAAAAGTCGGTTAGGATAGGGGAGGAAAGCTCATTCTCTCTCTCAGATAATCTTGATTTCAGTTCACGTATGGATTTCAACTCCACGATTGATGAAAATTCTTTTGTCATAGAACGATTATTATGATTGAAATTCTTATATTTGCATCATAATCGTGTGTGGGAGTTGGCTTCTAATCGTGTGGGCTGGCTCCCTTTTTTATATTCTTATGTCAACTGCGTTTCATTATCTGCTGCCATAGCCTCACATATCTTCTCTATATACTCGGCATTTTCTTCGTTCAGCCATTCCTTGGCCACATTCCACGCAATACTTTTACTTGGTTTGAAGTTATCAAGTCGAATGCTATGGTGTGATAATCTGCCTTCTGTAGGCTTCAGTCCAGCATCATGTAATTCACATAAACCGTCTTTGTAGAACGTGCACCATTCGCCTTCTTGTTTGGCCTGTATCATGGGTATAGGCATGTCAGTAACTCCCATAATAAGACCTACATACCATTCTGTTGGTGCCAGTCTGTCTTTATATCCGGCTTCGATAAGCTTCAATATATCTTGCGGAGTACCCAAACAAGGAGTGTGACATTGCTGCTTGCAATGCTGACATTTGCACTGCACCGGTCTGCGGCCAGTCTTCCTGATTATACGCTGCAACTGCGTTTCGTTTATAAGTAGGCTCATTTTGTTTCTCCTTTCAGGTATTCAGTATTAAAGTACCCATTTGATATTAACCAGGCAATCATACTTATAATATTCTCATAGATATCGGAATTGTCGTACACCCTTGCGAATTCACGTAGGCCAGCATCCCAATATGAAACGACTGGAGGCATGATTTGTATATGTATCACCTTCCTGAAAAAAGAGGCATCATTTCCAACAATCGGCTAAGGCTCCATGCAGGAATTATATCACGATTCATACGTGCAGCAAACCAATGTTCTGGATCAATATCTCGCGTTAATGAATGAAGATAGTAATTTCCAGCTTCAGGCAACATACATTTTTCAAGATACATATCTGCCGTTTCCGGCTTCAATCCCAGCGCAAGCAGTTGCTCCGACTGCTCGCGGGTAGTTGCTATTTGTGAGTTGAAGTTCATTTTGTTTCCTCCATCTTAAAATCCCAAAAACCAAGTTTTCCCTTTACATTCTTAATCGGCTTTTCAAAGAGAACAGCATCCTTCAGTACCCAGTTCCAGCAACCTTTCTCAGACCATATTGACGGATGGTTCTGTACGCAATCGGAAATTACTACGCTGCCGATGATAGCTCCTTTGGGGAATCCGTCATAAGTACAGTTAAATATCAAAGATTGTGATGATTTTCTGATTGTATAATATTGTGACAAACTGTAGTTAAACACCGGCTTACTCGATGAAGCATGTATCAGAACCCTTTGTCCGATGTACTTCTGAGGGCACTTCCATGTTCGGTTCTCGATGTCTTTGATACCGTGAGCGATTAGGCTCGCCCACGGCTGTCTGATGGATATGGCTTTCATAAATTGTGTTTTTAATGAAGGGACATATCCGAATGAAAAGAGTAAAGTGTCAAATTCTAAACTTATCATTACAAGTATTGGATATGCCCCTTTTTGTTCTTACTTTTGTTCTGTCAAATTCTAAAACTTAATTATTATGACTAAATTTATTGAGATTAAAGACTTAAACGGGGATGTTATATCCTTAAACGTGGATTATATTTTTGAAGTTGATGCCAAGATTCTGCGTAAGAATGTCTCAGGAACAACTATTAAAATAGCAGTACAGGGATTTAACAATTTCGCCTATCAGTATGTGGAAACAGCTATGCCATATGAAGATGTTATGGCGTTGATTCGTTACTGATCCAAGAATACACATCCTTGTAGTATGATGCACAACAATGTTTGATGCACCACAATCTTAAAGGTCTTTTCCATACCGGAGCCTGCATGAGCCATTGGTAAGCTTCTTCAGCTTGCCTTTGTCCGTAGGCTCCGATGTATTTCCAAACCAACATTTTGTAGATTTTCATATTACTTTCCTCCTTATTTTGCTCTTAAAATAGCTCTTAATTTGTTCTTAAATAGCTCTTAATCTTCTTCAAGGTTTTTCAATGTATTGGACAAACCAATGTTCAGAATGGCCGTACATGTTGCTATCAATACCAGCTCAAGCACACTAAACCCAGAAGACAGCCCTATCACAACCAATGTCATTCCGGAACCGTAGGCTATCACACTAAATATTTGGTTGATGATGTTCAGTATCTTTTTCATGTGTCAATCCTCCGTATCTGGTATTAAGTCATCCATATAGGCCCATCTTTTAAACACTGATTTCGCTTGCTCCTTTGGGATAGAAATAGGTTTAGTAAACATTGCGAATTTCCATTCTTCATTATATTGAACTATGTATGGCCGCTTCCCGTCTTGAGCTTCATCCATTGTATGCCAAACGCTGTTGATTCGCCATTTTGCTCCTTCCATAAAGTCAACCATGCAAACCTGCTCGTTACCTGTTCTCCAAAGTGGGCGACAAGCTTCATTGGCATATTCGGTTGCTGCCTTTTCAATATCCTCCTTTTTCATACCTATTCCTCCTTTAATGCTTTAACATATCTTTCCAGCAGATCCTTCAACTTACGGATAGTATCGGTTGGAAAGTGAATGATAGTCCATCCTCTATTATACCCATCCGAAAATCCATAATACCATACGGTCATCATGTCATCTTCAATTTCGATAAAGTCTAACCTTCCGCTTTCATCACCGAAGTTAAAAACCATATCATCTTCGTCAATATCCAAAATATCACATATTTCATCAACATCTATGCGAACATCATCCATGTAGTCATTACCCGGCATAGTTGCCAGCGTGCAGTAAATCTCACCGTAGAGCCTGAACCGCTCCAGCATGTCTTCTTTTGTAGTATTCAGTTCCATATCATTTATACTCCAATTTATCAGTAGTTCCTAATAGGTGCTCGTTGCCTTGGTAGGGGATGCACTGATTCCATCGAATTCCTCCAATAACTATAAACTCATCATTTTTAGTCCAGAAAAAAGCAGGTACCCATTTTTTATTGTCTTCATCCCTTACCAGCACCTTATCAAACGGTTTAAACTCGCAATCTTTTCCAATGTTTGAAGAATTGGAATAATTTGGAAAGAATCGTTTTAGATATTCTTTAGCTTTTGGCTTATCGCATTCCTTCAACGCTCTAATAAACTCCTCTACCTGCTCCTCATTTGCCTTATGATAATAATTGATATTGTCGCCTGCAGCCCCATACAAATCATCCTCATCACATATTCTTTGAACCTTACCATTCCTTACACTTGCATAGAAAGAAGTTTTACAACTACCATTTGTTGACAAGAGGAACAAGAAATCTCCTGTCTGATTAGACAGCACATCACCATCCTTAAACGTCATATATTCGGGGATTTCTAGCATGAGTTTACGGCTTGGATTCTGTACACAATAACCACTATCATTGAAAGTAAGGGCTATTTCTTTGTAATTATCATCTTTTCTTAATCCAATAATTCTACCTTTATCATCAAGCATATCAAAACAGACAATTCTTACTACATTACCGTTGTCTGTCACAATTCTACCATCTACTTCGCCATTTGCAATCTTCTTGGCTAACTCTACCTCAAAAGGCACTTTTACTAATTTCTGTTCCATATCAAATAATTTTTAATCGTTCTCTTCTATACCAATCCGCATACTCTTTTGTCTGCTTCTCTTTGGTGACATATATGACGGTTGTTCCGGTTATCCGCAAGGGGTATAATTGTTTTTCGTATTCTTTCTGTCGTTCAATGAACTCAGAAAGGCTATTGCCGTTCTTGGTTGTATCTGCCTTGCGCTCCTTGGTTGGAGGCATGATGTTCTTGTTTGCCATTATTCTACTTCTACTGCTTCTCCATTAATCAACTGATAAAAAGTGTCAGTCTTTATCTTCTCTCCATCTACCTTGAAAGCTTTCACTTCGAAAATCGGATAAGTTTCACCATTCCAGTCACCTCTCTCAGTAAGAACTATCCAACATCCCAACGCTCCTTTAGCCTTGCTGTCTTTACCGGTAACTATGGCAACAGAGTCTTTTCCTTCTACTATAGATACTGAACGGTCGCCCGTGTTGGTGGCGGCTGAATGGTCGCCCGTGTTGGATTCTTTGTTATCCTTCCAATTTACTTTGTCAAGTATGAATTTTACTCCAGCTTCAATTATTCCTTTCAACCCTATTTCAGCTGATATGTGAAGCTTTGAAACAGCCACCTTGGAATCGTCCTCATCTTGATCTACCTTACCGCTTCCTTCAACAGCGCAGTATCTGCTTTCCGACGGGCTGTAATATCCAAAAACATCAAACGGGTTTTCGCAAAAGTGAAATCCTTGCTTGCAACATTTCACTTTTCCTTCATGCTCATAGGTTTTTCCGACTTCGTATTGGAAGCCTATGCATTTCAGATTTTTGTCAAATCCCTTAAATCCAAAGATTGTTTTTTCTGTTGTTTCCATATAATTTTTTATTAATCAAATTCCACCTTCACCATCCTGTCGATATTCATCGCCAGTATCTTCACACCCAGCCGGATCATGTCCGTGTTAGGCAGACGGTATTTCCCGGCGATGTCTATACAAGCTTTCCTGATTTGCATCAGGTACTCGTTCTCTATCGCCACATAAGGGTTCATCGTCGCCTGCTGGATAACCTTCGAGGATGCCCGCTCAAACCGCCGCACAAAGTCTATCAGGATTACGCACATGTACAGGTTTAGAAGTAAAGTATAGTCTGTCAGGTCGGGCCACTGCTTCCTCATTTCGTAATGAACTGACTGCTGCAGCTTCTCGATGTGGCTGTATGCTTCGTCGAAGAAGAAATCCACCTTGTCTTTTAATTCTTCTTCTATCTCGTTCCCTGTAAGTCCAATTGTTTCACGCTCATATTCTTTCATCTCCTGTTTGAGAGTTCTGGTTTGCTCTTTATAATTCAGCCTTTTCTGAGCGCATATCTGACAAGCTACATCTGCGTATTCGAATGCAGCCCGACTGGTAACGATTGGGATATATACCAGCTTCAGCGTGGTTTCCATGGGAACATTGTATTCTATCAAATCTGCTGCTGAAATACTTGTTCCGATACCTGCTTGTACAAGGGTACGGATTTGCGATATTGTTCTCATAAAAAATACTCCCTACATTTGAATCCTTTTCTCGGCTCAAAATCATAAAAGTCACAAGTTCGATAAATCTCTTTTCTGTCGGCCCATCTGGCCATGTCAATCTGCCATTGCGGAATTATCTGTGTCTTATCGGTAAGTGAACGATAAGGCTGTGCGTGCGGAAGAACTTTCTTGTTCTTTTTCCAGTAGTTTATGCGATGATAACTTTCTTTTAGTTCCATCAGGATGCAGTAAAGAAAGAATTCTCCTTTGTAACCATAAGACCGAATCAGATCTATGGCTTGTTCGCACTCGGCTATCTGACCGTGAGTATCGCATCCAAATCGTATTCTGTTTATCCATTTTACCTTAGAAAGAAGCTTGGCTATATCATCTGTTACGAGACGAGCGTCGAGCGCCTGATTGAAATCCACATGATAGCCTTTAGCGACTATCTTCTCAATCTGTTGCAATCCGTAATCGCAGGCCAATACATTGTTGTCCATCAGTACCAATCTGTCCCGACCGTCCACGGCAATATCGTCCACATCCATATAAGGCCGTATATTCCCTTCCTTCTGAGGCACCACACACCACTTGCACCGGTTAGGGCATCCACGGGTAAGGAATCCGTAGGCTGTCCGCCTGTCGATAGCAGGGTATAGGCTGTAGTCCGGCGTGCATCGGTCTATTTCTTCAGGCAGTATCTTGTAAATGTCGATGCCTGTTCCGCCGTACTCAACATCATCGGCATGGATGAAATAGCCATAGTCAGGCGTAAACGTGAAAATCTTGGCCGCATATACTTTTTCGTAGTGATCCAGTGGATTGTACCACTCCACGTCGTCGCCTGCTCCCTTGTGATATGCACAGATTTTCATCAGTGCCAGATTCGGGAAATTACTATCTATGGCAAGTAAACCTATCTTCATGGTTTCGGTTTATCGAAGTCCAACATGTAATACTGACACCACTCTTTTTCTTCTCTCTCGAAAAGCACAAGTGCCTGAACTCTGTCCTGGGATATTTTCTGGACTATGCCTTTTCGGCCTTTGTGGTCAACTACATGTGTACCAGATGTACACTGGGTTTTGAATACGTTTACTTTCATTGTTGTTTAATTTTTACTCATTTCTTAAGTCGTATCTTCAAAAATCCTCTTCGTTCGCATTCTCTGAGCATTTCCATGTCTTCTTCGCGAATGTCGCAGGGTGTTTCATGGTTTACACTCATGTAGGAGGAAATACCAAACTTTTCCCGGATGCTTTCGTAGCAATCCTTTTGACGGCCTTTTGCCGTCCAGCAGACGGTGAGTTTCATCTTCGCAGGCTATTTCCTTCAAACTTGACTCGGCGGGTGATGGCAACCAGCCTGTCCATCGTGCGTTCGCCGTATTTTTGTGAGATTTCGTCGAGGGAAAGGTTGGTAGTCAGCATGAGCAGCTTACCGCGCTTCTCGGCTTCGTCTACAATCTCGCAGAAGGCAAGGCGGCGTTCGCCGTACTTGACGGCCATGCTCTCTGTGCCCACGTCGTCGATGTAGAGGATGTGCTTCTGTTTCACGGTGTCAAGGTCTGCGTTCATCTGCTGGGCGTCGTAGCAGGAGACTATCTTGCGGCAGTAGTGGTTTAGGAGCAGGGGGATAATTTTCCAGCAGATGAGCGACTTGCCGCGCCCGCAGTTTCCGTGACATAATAGCCCCCTTCCACGGTTGTCGGTGAGCCACTGGACTATCTGATCGTATTCGGTGAGCCACTGGGCTTTTCCGCCGGTGAAGTAGTTTAGTCCGCGCCAAAGTACATCCTTGGCGTCTGGGACGGTGATATGCACCTGGTTTGGCATGGGGTTGAAGCCCACTTCGCGCAGGCTGTCGAGGGTAGTCTTGAAATCTATTGCTTCCATCGTTCTTCCCATTTTCGTTCTTCAGGAGTGTTATATTTCTCGGTTGAGTTGTCAGTGAGTATCATACCGGTTTCTATCTTTGAAGGCATTCGTTCGCGGGATGCCCATGTGGCCAACCGTTTGGGTAGTTCCCAAGTTTTTTCCAGCTCGTACCGCATACGGGTGCCTGACTTGTTCATTTCGCTCCAGTAGTTGAAGAAAGCACGTATCATTTCTTTGGAATAGCTGCTCAAGTAGGGTACCAACGATTGGTAGAAAGCTTCTTTCCGAGAGAGAGTAGCGGCTGTGGCCGCGTCCTTCTTTGCTACTGCGAAAGCAGTAGTTTCTTCTACTTTCTTCTCTTTCTTTTCTTTCTTTATTTTGTTTCCTTGCTGTTTCCAAGGTGTTTCCAAAGTGTTTCCTTCCTGTTTCCTTGGCGTTTCCTCTTGCGATAACTGGGCGTTGTATTTATCATAGTTACAGATGGTTATAACGGTTTGCCCTGTCTCCTTTGGTGTTTCCTTCGTTATCATTCCGTCTTGTATTAGCAGTTCCAAAAAGGCTCCTACCTTCTTTGTGGACCACTGCCAGCGGGATGCAAGGTACCGCAATGAAACAAGCATCTGTCCCCGTTTAACCTCAATCAACCTATTGCCGATAAGTTGCTTCGTGTCTTCAAATCGTGCGCTCTGAAGGATGTCGAGCCACGCTTCAAACCTCGAAAATATGCGCTCTTCGCACCACAAATGGTGCTCAAATAGTCGCCTGCTAATAGGTATGTAGTAATCCATGATAATTTAGAATCTTACGTTAGTCAGTTGCCTTCCTTTGGAATAGACGGCCCATTTCCCGTTGCCGCCGTCCACGAGACGGAGGTCTTTTATTTCTCCGAAGCGTTTGATGTTACCGCAGAGATCAACAACCCACCCGGCTTCCTTATCAGGGTGCGGACGGATGGCGCGGCCCACTATCTGATACCACAGAGCGAGCGACATCGTTGGTCGGGCCATAACGATAGTATCAAGTTCTGGGTAATCAAATCCAGTGGTGAGTACACCGACGTTTGCCACCACAGGAATTTTCCCCGCCTTGAACTGCCGGAGAATCATTTCGCGGGTGGCCTTTGGTGTGTCGCCGCTGACGATGGCTGTACCAGGAATGGATTTGGTGAGTTGTTCGGCTTCTTTCAAGAATCGGGTAAAAACCAGTATCCCCTTGCGCTTGCCACCCACCTTGGGATTTAATAGGCGGCGGACAACGCTTACTAGAAAACCGTAAAAGTCGATGCGTTCGTATTCCTTTATGACAGATTTGTCCGTATAGTCGGCGCCGGTTGTGTTAGATTTTAAGTTGAGTTCATTCCAGCCCACGGGGTTCATTGGATAGTAATTGAGCTTTGAAAGATAACCCATATCTAGAAGTGTAGAAATCTGTACCTGGTAGATGACGTAGGAGAAGACACAAGGTCGGGTGCGGGTGATGAATTTTAGCATCGATCCGAAATCGCGGCTCGAACAGAGGCGGTAAGGTGTCGCCGTTAATCCCAGCACCTTGCAGCGTAACATCGTAAGAAATTCCTTGTACATGCCTTCTTTGGGATTGACAAGGTGACATTCGTCGATGATGATGTTGCGGAAGTGCTGAAAGAGTTCGGGGTGATTCTTTACGCTCCCTATTGTGGCGAAGGTTACCCTAGAAATTTCCTTGCGTCCGAAAGATGCAGAGTAGATGGAACAGTCTAAAACTCTATACGAACATAGCTTCATGTAGTTCTGTTCAAGTATCTCCTTGCTGGGCTGAAATACCAGTGTATGCCCTTCAAGCCGACTGGCAATATCGGCTATTACTAAACTCTTTCCGGCACCAGTGGGTAGTACCTCGATTGCGTTTCGCTTTTTAGTCTTATCACTGAAGAAACGGATGGCGGCATCACTGGCTTGTTGTTGGTAGTCACGTAGCTTATATGTCATAGTCCTTTTTCTTTAGCAAGTTTATCACCCAAAGCCTTGTAATACTTGGTGAGTTCGATTAATTCAAAGTCGGTCCACTTCCGTGTCTGACCGGCTTTCCATGCCAGCTTGTCGAAACGTTGCTGGCCTATTTTAGCCTTCAGGTTTGTTTCATATCGAATCAGATGATCTGCGCTGAAGCGGTTACACGACCTACATTCTGCATGGGCATTATCCTCGTCAAAGCGTGTGGCCATGTGGCGGCGTGAATGGAAGTGTCCACAATCTGCCTGTTCGAATGGCTTTATCTGGCCGCATGAGATACAGCGGAAATACCTGTTCGGCATACAATCACGAAGCCGGATATAGCGGCTGAAAACTTTATCGAGTCTGGCTACTAAATCCGGCTTCTTCTTAATCTTGATACCTGCCTTGTCAAATAACGGTAAAGGCTTTTCTTTCTTCTTTGTTTTTCTTTTTATGTAATATGGCATTATTAAATTATAAATTTAAGAAGGGGCATA
>OHRZ01000707.1_pt1 | contig 10969 bp, 10 predicted proteins | sample 1578621 | NCBI WGS metagenome assembly OHRZ01 (sample SAMEA3879554, study PRJEB24766) | human gut metagenome | biome: human-associated habitat; feature: feces | place: USA | collected 1985/1987 | reverse complement strand
AAATTTGCAATTGGTAATAATGGACGATTGATACTTCACATTATAAAATCTTGTACCTGTAAAAAGCAATTTGTGCATATTGGCTTTATATAGGTACTGATTTGAAACACCTTTCAATTTCTTGTTGCAATATGTCAACGTGAAGAAAATTGGCTTTCCCATTTTTTTACGAATTGAATTTCGTTGATGTAATTTTTTGAGCCATTTTGCCCTTTGCTTTTTCTTTCCTTGTCCCATTGCTTTCACCTAACCTTTTCATTTACATCTCTCCCGCCCACCATCACACCACTTCCGCACACCCGACCCACACCCCGTGTATCGCTACGAAACTGCTGTCACCGCAGACATATTACCCTATACGCCAAATCACCATATCCTGCTAAAACGGTGTGGTCTGCCCAACACTCACAAACCGCACCGTTAAGCCAAATATCCCGATTTACTTCGCTTTCCTTGACAGCAAAACAACCGTCTCAACATGAAATTCTTAGGCTATTTTCACAGTTATGACAAAACACATCAAAAACCCTTTGTTTATCAATGTTTTTACTACTTTTCGAGTGTGTTCCCAATCATTACAAACACCATTTTAAAAGTAGGCTATTTGGTTAATAAGTATTACAAGAAAGGTAATTACTTCTATTTCTCCTATCTGTTTCCATACTATTATCTTGAATAGCCTCTCCCATGCCGGAAGTTCTGTAATTTTATGCATATTATCCGCGTCCTTTCCAGACATAAAAACCAATTTTCTATCTTATCAAAACGCCACTAAAAAACTGTTCTTGAAATGCAATCTGTGCATATATTTCATCATCACTCGGAAGTTCTATATCACTATGTATAACTCCTTTTTTGTCACAAGGAACCACAATCCATTTCGTTTCATTATCATCATATCGATGATATACTGCAATAACTTTTCCTGTATATTCTGCAACAGCCGAATTCTCTCCAAAAAGATAGATATCCTGCTCTGCTCCGTCTCCACCTTTTATCCCGGTAACATACCCATAATTGATTGGATAAATCATCTCTTTATGACGTGGGTGGCAGCTTCCCTTAGGACGATCTATCTTTCCGCTTACTACTTGACCAATAATATCCTGATATCGGTTTGATGGGACAGGGTTGTCCTCAAATCCAAAAATATCTTTCACATTCAGACAGCAATCACCATGATCATACATTTTTCTAATTTCCGCTACTGTGAGCCATCTTGTTTGAATCACTTCATTTGTTGTTGCTCTTTGTAGGTCTGGTTCTTCTGTTGTTTCAAAATAATAAGAATCTCTTATCCAGTTATGTCTAAATCCGTCATAAGTAAGAGCTACTTTTGTAGCAAGAACAGTTGCTTTTTCACGTTCTAACGTGATTCCTACTTCCTCAAATACTTCTCTTAAAGCAGCATCTAAACTGGTATCTCCTGCTATGGAATGTCCCGCAACAGTTTCCCACTTTAATGGATCCGTATCCTTATCTGCCGAGCGCTGTGACACCAAATATTTCCCGGTTTTAGGATTCTTAATCCAAACCATAACCCATAAATGAAATTCATCTTTCAAAAGATTCTCCTGTTCTCCACGAGCGCAAATTTTTCCATTTTTCTTCCGATCTATTGTATATACATCCCACAATTCACTCATTCCCAATACCCTCCATTTTTATAGACATATTTTGTAAAATACATGCCTATTAGACCTTCCTCTAAATTATTTTAAAAAATTCTAATGCCTCAACAATCGCATCCTCTTTCACCTTCGGACACTTAGGCTGTCTGGTATCATCAGATTTAGGTTTATTGTAATTCTCACGCTCTATAATTCCATACTTAGCCTTAACCTGCGCAATATAAAGGTTAGATACTTTCATCCCCTCATTATGCTCTGCCACATATGACTTGATTTCCTCATAGGTTGCTTTACTCTCAGCAGAGGTAATATCTAACTCATCCATCCAGTCTCACATTCACATGATGCTTTGCTTCATGAAGTTTGGACAATAAACATACCGTCTCAACGTGGCACGAGCCGTTGCAAGCAATGTCTGGCTTTGTTTTGCAGTTTGGTGGAGTGCGGGGTGTGGGTGGTGCGTATAGGGGAATATGTCTATTGAGTAGTTTTACTGCTCAATAGACATATTTTTTGCCCAATATTGATATTTGAGTGAATGCATTTTCCTTTGATGAATTGTTGTTTACTAATATTCAAGCTTTATCAGAATTAACCCAATTCGTTTGTGTATTGACGAATGTCCATTGAGTTGAAAGATTGCATTACTTTTAAGCGTATCTGAATCGTCAGCAATACAGAACGAAACTGGGAGTCATAATTTAAGCTTTTCCAATCGATTTTCAGCAATATCACACCAATTCTTTTCTATCTCTATACCAATCCACTTGATGTTGTGTCCCATTTTGTTTAATTTTTCACAGCAGACACCTAATGTGCCAGAACCGTGAAATGGATCCAAAATTGTACCTTCGTAAAACCCATTTGCATTCTTTGGACAAAATGCCTTGATTATTTCTGTAATCAAAGCTTCAGGCTTTTGAGTTGGATGAGGTGTTTTTTCATCTTGATAATTTTTTCCTGCAAGAGTCGGAAAAGACCATACATCACCCCTCATTGCGCCGAGCGGATTTGGTTGCCATTTTATGCGTTCACCTTTCGCATTTTTGTAGTAAACGGGATTCTTTAATCTTTCGGTGCTTTTGTATGGAATGCGCACATCATCAACATTGTAAGTCCAATTTTTAGGTGATTTTGAAAACCACAGAAAAGGCTCGTATTGTGTAAGAGGCGCAGTAGTGAGCCTACTAAAGCCGTTCTCGTAGTACCAGATATTCATACGTCTATAGTTTAATCCAACATCGTACATTATTGATTGAATGAATCCGATATAGTGGTGAATTCCAAACCAGATTATACTCCCATTTGGAACAAGCAAATCTCGACAGAGTTCTATTCGCTTTCTTGAAACTCTTAGAAAATCCTCCAAGGAAAGTTTATCACTATTGTTTCCAAAATCTTTGTTTAAGTTATATGGCGGGTCAGTTAAGACTAGATCAACTTTGAAGCCGTCATCAAGCATCTTTTGAAGAAGTATATCAGAATCACCACATATTAAACCACAGTATTTCTCCTTCATTATTTTTTTTCCTTTCTAAAAATCAAAATATATTGATGATGGATGTTTTCAACATAAGCGAAAGGGTAGCCATAGGGGAGAAGCGTTTTGTGATTTTGCAAGAGAATCTTAACTCCTTGCAAGGTAATTCTATAGCCATCAGAAGTTCTCCTGTGATTCATTGTTTGAATTAAGTCACTGTGAAAACTGATGAATTCTGATTTATTCCTAAAATCAGAAACAATTATGCACATATACTTTTTGGGGCGAAGAAGTCTTGCGCATTCAAGAAATACATCGTCCACGAGAGATTTTAAGAAATCCTGATAATTTTCGATATTTGACATATCATTTTCATCATTGTCTGAATAATTAGTGGCTAAATTGTTTTCCAAACGTTCTTTTTTGACCTTGTAATCAGCTTTTTTGTTCAGTATTGACCAGTAAGGTGGGCTGGTAACCATAAAATCAAAGGAACAATTGTCAAATTTTTTCAATTTCTCTCGCGAGTCCCCGAGGATAAATGTGTGTTTCGTTGAAGAGCCTTCACAGACTTCTGTTTCAAGCCTTTCAATTGCTAAATCATGCCATCTTTTTTGTAGCTCAATGCTCGTACAAATGCGCCCTTCAAGTTCGCAAGCTTTTGCAGTTGAGCCAACTCCGCCAAATGGGTCAAGAACGTGCATTCCCCTTTTGGTAAAAAAAGTTACAAGGTGAGAAATATCCTGGAAAGAAAACGGAGCTGGATGTTGCCGTTCGATTTGTGCGTGTGGATGTTTTGCACCAAGGCCCTTTTGATAAAAGAAACTTTTGGTTTCTGGCAACCATTGTGATCCATTTAGATCATTTAATGTATTGCGCGGATCTACAGGCTTAGTATCAATAGGTGTTTCGGAAACATTGTCATCATCTGCTTCTTTTTTTGAGGATTCAGTTTCGATATCCTCTGTGATGTCTCCAGAGATAAAATCCAATTTCATCTGGTAAGGATTTTGTGGAGCAATAATGTCTCGGCTTTTTTCTAAATACTCTTCCAATTGCTCTACGGAAAAACGTCTTTGACCACCAGGTGTTTTGGAAGGGTGGAGTATTCCTTGTTCAACCATTCGGTAGATGGTTGAAACACTAACACCTATTATATCAGCAGCTTTTTTGGTTCCAACTATATTTTCTGACATTTCATCAATCTGCCTTTCTGCATAGTATTCGTCTTTTTATATTATACCATGCGTTTTAAGACTTGTCAAGACTATTCAACACTTTTCAAGTGTTTTGGCTTTATTTATTTCATGGGTTCTATAATTCCAAGTTCTTTATTGCTTATTGGAATATCAGCACAATCCATTTGTACACAAAGTATATGTCTCAAATCCATATTATCGTAATCAATATAGTAGCGATTATTTTCGGGTTCAAAAGTGCAATTATTCCACAAGAGCAACATCAGTGCTCCTACGGTTATTGTTCCAATTTTAATTCCTTCGACAACGGCAATATCTTTTACTACTTGCCAATAACCTTGACGAGCATTAGGTAATTGTAGACATATAACTAGTGCTTTATTGTCTAGTTTGTTGATCCCATATCTTGTGTTTAGAACAGCAATATCATCGAGAATTCCTCTAGATGCGTCAAGCGTGTCTCGTCCAAACTCAATTTCCACGGCACCAAAAGATCCTGCTTGTGAAGAGTAGATTGCATCCATACGTGTATATACATCACCGATTCTGCGAATAGAGCATTTACAGCCCAAAGCGATAAGCAAATTTCTACCTACAGTGGTATGATAATTATTCCTTAAGTTGAAAAGTTTTTCATATATTTTTTCTAAAAGAAAATCATTCGCATTTAAATAAACTCCTGTGCGAGGAATTTTTAGCAATTGATTGATTTGATAGATATGATTAGACAGGTTTGCTTCATCATACTTCTCTTTTGTGGTATACATTGAGGTTGAAGAATAGACTGCTGGTTTCTCTTGGTCGGTAAAATAAATGGCTCCCACAGGGCAACGACTTGCACAAATTCCACAGTTAATACATTTTTGGACATCAATTATAGGAACATGACCTTCATTATCCCAAGCAATAGCATCAACGGGGCATACATTTATGGATTTATCACTTGGGAAACCATTAACGTATTCACATTCAATTTCACGGTCACTAAAGTACATACATCTAGGATTGGCGCAACTAAGACAACCAATATAACATTCATCGCCATTTCTGAAACATGCAACACCAGGCGTGCACTGGTGAATTAACAAAGCAAAAGGAATCTCTTTGAGTATAGAGATATTTTGCCTGTTTGATAACTCTTTAAATACTTGCATTCATTAATCCCTCCAAGTGATACATTTTTTCTTTGTCAAATCCTTTTCCATCGACGAGAATACTTACTGCAAGCGATAGCAATGACTTCAAATCAATTACACCAATCTTATAGCCGTATGTTAATTTGAAATCAGAAATCAATCTGCTTACCTCAGCACGCTCATTCGGCATATAATATCCAACTGCCAATGTTGATGTTTCTGGGGTAGTTATATGAGTTTTTCGCGATAATAGAATAATTTTGTTTTCAAGTGCCTGCCTTATTGCTTTAATGGAGAGATGCTGTTCTTCAGTTGGTGATTTTATTTCAATCGGAATGCTCCTTTGTGAGTCATCAATAATAGCATCCCATCGAGCTCCATTATCGCCAGGTCTGGAGAAAGAACAGTTAAAACCCATTATTTTAAATAGCGTTGCTATTAATGGATAAAATGTGGTTTGCGTAGCATCTATATAATATTCAAATAGAATATCTACAATAGCACGGCTGCTTTTTCCAGAAGCCACCAGTTGATTTACTCTATTTAAGAAATCCGTATCCTCTGTCGATATTAATAAATCTGTAGCAGCTTCTTCAGGAATATTAATTTTCCATATCTGCGTATTATACAAGGCTTCGCGTTCTTCGACAGTGCTATCAAATGTATCAATGTGATTTTGTGATTCTAAACCACTACCTATTTCAATTCCGAGAGCTTTCTCCACTTGTGCACGTCGAATTGTCTGTGAAGGCGAGAATAATAAATCCTTGTTGCCAAGTAAAGATTTACATTGTTCTTTGTCAGATTCCATCACATCTTTTACTCCAGACATATCGTAACCCGCTCGAAGTAGCATGGTGTATGTACCTAGACGAATCGTTGCTTGTTGGGTGCATTCGTCCAAATTGATATATTTATTGAGTCGTAAATCGTACATGTTTTTAACACTCTCATAGGTTTCTATACCATGAGTAGTAATCTGTAAGCAGGACATAGACTTTCCATACAATGTTTTATTTTGAACTGATTCTATCCAATTACAACTCTTCATAAAAGCAATAGGAAGTCTTGTGCAATTATCAACAGGGGTTGTTTTCATACCCAAGCTATCTGCCAAATCTTCGAATGCTTCTTTTAACCTCTTATAATCACCTCTTAATGATTTGATGTATTGAATCATTCCCCTATATGCGACTTCATCTTCATCGTTGATACTCATTGGCCCAAGGCATAATTCATGTTTATACATTACTCCTCCCAAATCAATAAAGGAACGCAATGCACATTTGAAAAAGCGAACTTTTTCATTATATCTCATTTTGTCCGTCAATTGGGTGGGACTGTTTATTCCAAGTACACATTGCTCATAGAGTTTGGAACAATCTTCTGTAGATAATGCAATATGAATACCAATATATGTGAACACCAACGGATACGATGATTTTTCGCTATAAGGAGTAATCCATCCAAGCATACGAAATACTTCTGCATACATTTTGGCGTTCATCAATGCAGAGTTCATGCTTTCTTGATCTGTATTGCTTAGTCGAAGTGCATCATCACCAGCGTATCCGTATGCGGTCATAAGTCTGCCTTGTGCAATAACAACAGCCATGTCCTCAAGTGTAAAATAGGCTTGCTCGTGTAAAGCTGAATAGAGTTGTTTTATTACCTGAACTTGGGTAGAATATTGTGTTCCAGGATTTCTAAACCTTATCAAATCAATAACCTCCTAAAATCTTATGTGCGATTTCCCATCATCATATCGTAGTGCTGTTTCTGCTCCATCAGTGTGAACACCATTCGAAATGTTTCTTTGGTTTGGCTTATGTCCACACATTCATCAACAAAGTTGATGCCATCGTTGATTCCTACTGAATTAGCACTTATATAAGATAACATCGCATTAACCATCTGATATTGCGTATAATCTTCATTCCCGCCTTTATCAATTGTAACGAATTTATCTTTATTATCAACCAAAATGCGCTTGCGAAGCGTGGTTCCATCATAACCGCACAACTGAAGGAAATAATACTCAAGGATACGCCGAATTACATTCAGCAAAGGGATAGGCGCGGTAACGACTTTGTACTCTTCCCATAGGGCTGCATAGGAATTCTGTACGGGATTATAGTTAATCTCCTCTGTGAGAACATCTGGGTTCTGTCTGGTACAGCATTTAATAGTAGATATGTTATCCACTTTGCTGATGAGGTAAAAATTTACATATTGAAAGTTTCTCACTTGATTATAGGTGATTTCCCGATGGAAATAGGCATTGTGAGTCAGGATAAAAATTTGTTTGATGAAATTGCCTTTCGCTGAAAAGTTGTCACCGACAGCATTATTCTCACATATTTCTATCATCTCACGTACTAAAGCACTAACGATGAAAAGAGAGTTACTGTCCATACTTGAAACAGGGTCATCTATAACCACTATCTTATCTTTTCGGCTTCCATCAGCAGTATCAGTACCTTTAACCGAATGGTAGAAGTAAAGAAATGCAATGAAATTGCGCTCTCCTTCGCTCAAGTTTTCTGCAATACTACCGTCTGGTCTTACTACCTCGTAAACATTAGGAACACCTTCTTTTGGGCGAAGGCTGAAACCTTGAAAACCAGAATCTCGTAACAATGTATTTACGCTTTCAATTGTATCACTTGTATTCACGCTGTTTCTATTTAAATCGGATATTTCTTTGTTAAAAGTATCCATAGTTGTTCTTTGAGCAGAAATGGTATCAGCCAGTGCGGAAATTTCCTTTTCCAAAGTAGACTTGCTGGTCTGATATTGAGATACCAAGTCTGAGAGTATAAATGCAATATGCTCCCAAACGGCTGTTTTACATTCAGCTTGTTTGCGAGGTTTGGAAATGATAATTTCATTATTCTCACGAATTAATTTATTATATCCTGCGATAATTTCAGACAGTTCATGCAATTTATCAGACGTATTCTCCAGTTCGACCACAAGTGTGGGGTTCGCTTTTTTCTCTTGAATCTTCTGTAGATTACTACTAATAATGCCCTTAATTGCTGACAGTTTGTCATTATACACATTAATATCAATTTCGGGCATCAGTTCGGTCGGTGTGTGCATCAAAGGAACAAACAGAGTGTTGGCAGCATTACGATATGCATCGTAAAAATCCGACAAGGCTTGTATTGCGTTTTGGTAATGTTTGTCAAAGCAAGCACAGAATTCTTCTTCAAAATTGACAGGCAATTGTTGCTGGCAATATGGACATTTGCCGCCTGAGACGCAATGATACTGCTCGTGCCCCTGCTGAACCCAAGCTGTAGCATTGATAGTTTTTATGAACTGTGCAAACGGAGTATCAGCACTGCTCACTATTATTTCTCTAAGTACATCCTTCCCTGGAAGTGTATCAAGAATATCAGCATCTGCAATTTCAGCAAACTCTATATATTCCTTTGCGTTTTCTGAATAAGCAGCAACATACAAACGATTTAACGCCTCAAGTTCGTGTTCCTTGGGTGTTTTGATTCCCAGGACTGCCTCAGCAAAAGCCTTTTTTGTTTTTCGTTTATCCTGTGTTTTATCAAAACTTCGGCGTATAGTAGCAGTGGCATTCCAGCATTCTTGCTGGAACAATTCCAGTGCCGCTTCTAAAGCAGTCTCCTTTTTCTTTTGTTCCTCCATAGCGTCTGTGAATGCTTTGGAGGCTTTTTCTTTTTCGGACTGTTTCTCTTCGACTTGTCTTTGAATTTCAATATTTACTTCATTGACAGTAAAGACCCCCGGAAGGTTCTGATACTTCTGCAAATTAGCTGTAATATAATCCTGATTATATACATGGACAGTATATTCGGAAACAGATCTGCCGGTTCGCCAAGTCACACCGTTATTAACCTTTATTGCTTTACCAACGGTAGACTTTCCTGTGCCATTGTTTCCGAAGAAGAAGTTAATGAGAGTTGGTGTGATTGTCGCTCCGCACCCTTTGTATGAAGCGTCATTAAGTGTCAACTGCATAATTTCAGAAGGAATTTTTTCTCTCATTTTACTTTCACCTCGTCAAATTAACCCAAACAAGGTGATGTTAGCATCTTTCAACTCCTCTATAAGGTTGATATGCTTTATCGCCCAATGGGTATGATTCATTTCTGATATTGCTTTGTTCATGTTTTTCATTCCGAGTTCAAAACCGATACTGCTGATACTTTTCATAGGAATATTCCATAGTAATCTCCAACGGATTTTTATGCCATTGTCCTGAACTCTGATATCTTCAATTACACCAAGAAAAGCCTGCTGATCATCGGTTGGCTTAGCATAGTATCCCTCAGCTTCAGACATAAGAAGTGCTGGGAACGTCTTGAGTTCTTCTATATTCTCAGCCGTAAGACGTCCGTATCTGTCTCTCAATTCATCGGAAGTCCAATAAGAACATAATGCGCGTTCAGGAGACACCACAAAATGGCCCTCTGAGAATGTTTCGCCGCCCATTACAAAAAGATGGTAATACTCCGTGCTGATTTTCTGCGTTGATTGCATCGCACCACCTGATGGTGTTCGCTGAACTGGTGGTAGAATCATAACGTTCTGGCTAATGTGATCTACCTTATCAATATGAACGCTTTTCTCGCCGTATTGATTAACTGTATTTTGAGTATAAGGCAATAATTGAGCTGGGGTAACAGGTTGCAGTTCTTTTTTATCCATTACTACATCTCCTGATTATAACTTAAAAGTATCGACATGACCGATGTGAACACAATTTTCACCGTACTGGTTTACAACAGTGGCCTTCTCAATTATTTGTACTTTGGATTCTGTTCCATTGGCAGTCCTATCGTCATCACCTGCTGGTGCATTGTCAACCACAACCTCCGCATCTTCTTGATCGTTTTTTCCCATTCCTTTTGCCATTTGCTCAACTGTTTCTTTCCATGTATCAGAAAGGACTTGTCCCGATGCCAATACTCTGTCTGAGAAAATTTCGTGTGGTTCTTTATAAATCCTTTGCTGTGTGTCCTTTGAGGCGCTTTTTCTTTTTGTTGACGCGGCTTCTTTGAGAATAGTACTGAACAAATTTGCTAACTGTGTACCTACATTTAAATTGTTGATTTCTGGTAAATACTCTCTAAATCTGTCGCAAAGACTTACAGTGGTTTCGTCAGAGAACTGTTCGATATATTCAACAAAATTCTCGGGTTCTATATATGGTAAAACCTTCTTGGCAATTTTGGAGATTCCAGTGTTCCCGTTAAAATATGATCTATATGTAATCTCGGACTGTTCATCTAGTGTGCTTTGGCCTTCCTCTGTGATAATTGTTTCAAATAACGTTCTAACAAATGCCGCTTGATTGCTGGCTCCACCAATTATTGGATGTAGTATTTGCACAAAGTCTGAAAAGAACATACTAATTACTCCCTATTAAAACCTATCGAAACCTAACAACGCCTAACAATAGCTATCAAGTCCTATCAACTCAATTTAGTATAATTATTCTAGGAACTGACAAACAAACTAACTTCCCCAAGAGATTAT
>OHRZ01000692.1_pt1 | contig 11134 bp, 13 predicted proteins | sample 1578621 | NCBI WGS metagenome assembly OHRZ01 (sample SAMEA3879554, study PRJEB24766) | human gut metagenome | biome: human-associated habitat; feature: feces | place: USA | collected 1985/1987 | reverse complement strand
TCGGCAAGTCGGAAGCCTACATCCGCTCGCGTCTGAAATTGTGCGAACTGATCGACGCTTTGGCCGAGATGCTCGACAAAGAGGAGATTTCGGTGGGCGTCGCTACAGAGATCGCCAAATATCCCGCCGACATCCAGCAGGAGGTCTACAACGATCATTTCGCCGAGGGGTGTTACAACTCGTGGAAGACGGCGCGGATCAAGGAGATCGCCCGGCGGCTCTACGAGCGTTATATGACCAAGCTGGAAAGCTACAACTTCGATAAGACGGAGTGCCTTTCCTGCCAGCACAACACGGCCAATCAGGTGCTGTTCAAGGACGAATGTGCAGACGGCTGCGCAGGCTGTCAAAACCGCGAGTGCATGATCCGCAAGAACAACGAGTTTCTGGTACAGAAAGGCGTGAAACTCCTCAAGGACGATCCGCGTACGACGCTGGCTACGGGCGGCGAAACTCCTGCCGCAGTACTCGAAGCTCTTGGGAAAGAGGGCTATCACGTCGAAGAGCTGGAATACAGCGTTTATCACTACGATAAAGGCCCTCAGATGCCCGACGCTCCACAAGCCGAGGAGTTCGAGTCAGAAGAGGATTTTACTGAGGCTAAGGAGGAGTACGAGGCCGAAATGGCGGCGTTTGCCGAAGAAACTCAGCGGTTGGAGTTCGACATCTCGGAAGGACGGGTGCGCAAATACGCCGTCATCGGCAACCTCGATATTGAAATCCGCTACGAAGAGATCGAGGACGAGGAGCGGGAAGTGACGGTAAACGAGGGGCAGGACGATGAGCATAAGGTCTTCGTCACCGTCGTCCCGCCTTCTCCGCTGGAAGGGCTGATGCAGCAGGATCGCCGCAACCGGGAAATCTGCTACGAGCATATCACGACCGATATGAAGCGTGTCTTTCTCGATGTGAAGGTTGCGAACAAGCCCTTGCAGAAAGAGGAGCAGCAGATGTTCTACTACGCCGTGATGCAGCGCGTAATGAGCGACTCGAAACTCCGTCAGTGCGGTTTCCGACCCAAGGAAGGCTCTTACCTGACCGACCGGGAGCAATTTGCCGCGGCGGGACGTATCACGGCCAAGCAACAGGCGGCGCTGGTCCGCGCGTATCTGGTGGACTACTTCCGCTCGGCGGCTCCGGACTTTCGTTGTACGGACGAAACGCTCCTGACGGGAATGATGTGCCGCTTTGCGGATATGAACTTCACGGAGCAGAGCCAGAAGGTGCAGCAGGAGTATCTGAAAGTCTACGAGCGTCGCAAAGCCCGTCTTCAGGAGCAGATCGATGCTTTGCAGGCAAAAGCCGAGGCCGAGGAGATGGCGGTTTCGATGCAGGAGGCACCGGATGCCGAACCGGAGATGCCCGAGCTGCTGCCGGACGAGACGCCCGCTATAGAACCCACCCCGGAGCCGCTGATTATTCCTATGGACCCGGATATCGAACCCGATATCCGGATGCCTGAGGAGATGAAAACGGCGGCATAGTAACAACATGAACTAAATGTCCAAACCGACGGAGCAGGTTATGCCTGCTCCGTCTTTGCATTACTACTGTTATGAATAAGATTTCAGAGATTCCGGAACAAGAGTCCATTCCGGAAAACCCGGCAGTCGAAACGTCCGCCGATCCATGGCGCTGCGAAGAATGCGGTTCGCTCGAAGTGTCCTACCGAACATGGGTGGACAGCAATACGGGACAAGTTGCACCGGCAGCTCCCGAGCAGGATGATTTGTGGTGCGACGGATGCGAAGAGCACACGTACCAGATCCGCGAAAGCGAATTGATGTCCGATACGGTCGAGCCGTGGTGGAATGACGGAACGACAGAAGAAGACCGGGAAATTATCACCGGACTGAATCCGGAAAATTTCAGCCCGAAGGATGATCGCAAGGCTTTCCGCGATGCCTGCGACATGTGGTGGAACGGCAGGACGAACGACGAGAAGATCCGTCTTTGGCGGCAAGCTACCGCTCCGGAGGAAGAATAACTTAAAGAGAAGAGCCATGAATAAGAATCTGATTGAAAAGATCGCTCCGCAGTTGACGGAGCTGATGATAAAGAAAATGGAAACGCTTACCGAAGCGTGGCGCAAGCCGTGGATCGCCGACCTTGCGCACGGTCTTCCGCGCAACCTGCGCGGCACGCCCTACCGGGGCGGGAATATCCTGATGCTGCTGTTCCTCTCGGAGATCGCAGGCTATAGCACGCCGCTCTTTATGACCTTCAAGCAGGCCAAGGAGGAGGGTCTGAACATCCTCAAAGGCTCCGGTTCGTTCCCGGTCTTCTTCTGGAAACTGTATATCCGCCATAAGGAGACCCGCAAGAAGATTGAGTTGGCGGACTATTACCGCCTGCCGCAGGAGCTGCGGCGGCAATACGACGTGCTGCCCGTGATGCGCTATTACCCGGTCTTCAACATCGACCAGACGGACATGCAAGAGCGGCAGCCGGAACGGTACGCCGCGCTTACGACCCCGACCGGACCGAAAGACTACTCGGACGGTCTGACATGCGAGGCGCTGGACCGGATGCTGGCGGAGCGGTCGTGGCTCTGTCCCATCCTGCTCGAATCCGGCAACAGGGCGTCCTATTCACCGACGCTCGACCGGATCGTCTGCCCCGAAAAGCGGCAGTTTCCGGAGGGCGCGGCATTCTACACGACACTTCTCCACGAAGTCACGCACAGCACGGGGCATCCGGAGCGTCTGAACCGTCCTTTTGGCTCTTGCTACGGAGATGCCGACTACATCCGCGAAGAGTTGGTCGCCGAACTTACGGCGGCCTTGTGCGGTGCGATGCTGGGCTTCGCCACGGCACCCCGCGAAGAGAGCGCCGCCTATATCAAGGACTGGCTGGCGGAGTTCCATAAAGAGCCGACCTACCTGTTCGACATCCTCACGGACGTGAACCGTGCCGCGCGGATGATCTCCGAACGGCTGGCCGTAGAGCAGGAGCCGGCACCCCCGGGAGCGATTCCGGCCGAAGCCGCCTGATCCAAAAACCGAATATAAACGATTGTTCAACCTGTGCCGCGGCCGAAAGACTGCGGCGCTTTCATTATCAGCAATATGCAACAACCCAAAACCGAAGATCGGTACAGCTGCGAAACGCTGCTGCCGATGAATACGCTTTACGACCATGAACATTGCCTGACGCAAGAGGACGTGGACATGGCCAATAAGCTGGTGCGGCATATCGAACATACCCGCAACCCGCGTGTCCCGCAGGTCGGCGACCGGGTGCGCTATACCACGCGCTACGGCGACTTCTACGGCAATGCCCTGATCGAGGCTGTCCGTGACGACGGAATGCGCTCGATCTGCCTGTGCCCTTACGTGCCTTTCGTGTGGGCGACAGCCGGCGGTATCGGCTGCTCGGTCAGCGGCGGGCCTTTTACAGCCGTGATGCCGCAAGAGCTGAAGCCTTCCGGTGCTGTGCCGGGGGATTTCTGTGCTTGGGGACATTGCGGCGCCTGCGGCAACGGAGTCGTCCGGTTCTGCGCCGAGGTGCCGTTGTGGGAATACCGGGAACCGGAATCGCTTTACGGCGATTTCTCGACCGAGAAATGGCGCAAGATCAGCCTTTACAAGGATACGGAGTGCCGAAGCAGCGATCTTTACCGGGGCGACTGCATTTCGTTTCGGACGGAGAAGGAATTTCAAATGTTTCTTTCTGATTACGAAGGAACCGCATTCGCAGCTCCCTGCCCGAAATCCGTCATCGTCTGGTGCTATCGGGACGAGCAGACCGCCGTATCGCAAGAGAAATGGGATGCGCTCGATGCTCCCGTTACAGAGCGGCGCATCTACAACGCGCCCCAACCCGTAAAACTCGTCAAGGATCACGGGCGGCACACCACGGTCTGCTATTTCGTCAGACCGGAATTTTCTTATAAATAACTTGATTCTCTATGACTATTAAAAACAAAGAAACACTCGAAAAACTGCGCACTTATCAGATCGGTGTGATCCGCTCGGTCATCGCCAGCCGGCAAGGGCGCCTGGGAACCTATTCGGCCGATGCGACAGACCGCGAGAGGCTGGCAGATACGGACGGCCTCGCCTACGAGGAGTATTACGAGTCGCCTCTTACAATCGAACACGACGGCCTTTGTCGCAATGTAATCTCCCTCGAATTTTGTGAGGACGGGCTGACTCCCGTCTGCCTGATGAACGGCGGGGATGATTTCCCGCTTCCGCTTGAAAATCTCTCCTGCGATACCCTGCAAGGCATCGTCGAATGGCTGGAAGAATACGATTTCATCCCGTCCGCCGAAGCTGCGCCGCAGACGACAAGCGATCTTACGGAAGATTTTGTGGAACGCTGCCTGCCGGAATATCCTACGCGCTACGACGTTTTCCGGCTGGGTGAATTGCAGAACTTCCTCGATGGCCATGAATCCCCGGAATTCGGGCTGAACCGCGACGAAGCCGCCGCGGAGCGCGACCGTTTGCAGCTTCGGATCTATGCCGAGGCCATTACTGCCTTTATGAAAAGGCAGTCCGCAGCGCTTCCGGGCAATGTGTCCCTGCGCGACTATGCCGAGGCGCTGGTCGATATCGCCTATGAAGCTGGGCGCAGGAAATTCCGGCCCTCGGACAACTCCCGCGATACGGCCGCGACGCTCATTGCCTGGGGCGACGAGTTCTCCCGGCAGCATGAGGATACGGATTGGACGGAGAAGGAGTTCCTCGACGAGATTTACAGGTTCACCGCTGAGAAGCTGCAAAGCGTTCCGAGTAAGGACGATCCGAATGCGGAGTTCGACATCGCCTTTCTGAACCGTGCGGTACTCGAAAGACACGGATACGATACTGCGACGATTACGGACAGCGATCTGCAGGAGTTGGCCGGACGGATGGGTGATTATTATTGCGAGAGCAGCAAGTTCAGCGAAGATCTGCGTACGGCCTGCGGCGATTTCGGATTGAAGCTCCGGGACACGACCAATCCGAAATAACACGACACTTCACGTATTGTCAAATCAGGCCGCAGCCCTAAAGCTGCGGTCTTTTAATTGCATATCATTATGAGCTATCAGATTATAACACGTATCACTATTACCCCCGACCTGCGGGTGATGGTGCGCATGGCGGCGAACAACATCCGCCCGCTCGACTTCCGTTACGACGAGGTCGTATCCCTGACAGAAACGCTGCGCACGAAAGGCCGTCCGACGCTCGAACTGGAACTGCTGTCGCTTTTTTTCAAGGGCCTTTGGCAGGGCCGAACCCGCTATGACCGGGCTGTCGGTTACACGCTGCTGACCGACGGCATCGACAAATACGAGGCGTGGGAACGCTGCCGCGGGGACAAGGAGTACGAACGTGGCCTGCTGCTGCGCATGCGGGGCTTCCTGCACTACCGTCCCGTTCCGTGCCGCTGCCATCTCGAATATCAAAGAAGCCCTGTGCGGCGTATTTATGTCGGATACATCTCTTTTTCGCGGCAGAGGCGCCGCATCTTTCCGAGCGTCCTCGACGCGCAGGCTGCACTGGTCGCAAAGGGCTGGAATCCCGGAGAGTTCCAAACCGTAGAAGAAGATACCAAAAATCTTAAATCTCAGAAACAATGAAAACCTATCGCATCAACAAATATGCCGAGCGGCTCGCTCAAGGGACGGGCTTCGCTCCCGAATTGATCTATAACATCTCGCTTGTCCGGTTTCAGGGCCGTAACGGCCGCTGTATCGCGGCATGGACACCGGGGATGAAGCGCCCCCCCCCGGTATGTCTACAAGGCCCACACCCCGGAAGAATACGACAAGGCTATGGAGCGTATCCGGCAGGAGGCCGAGCGCTTCCGGTGCCATGACGAAGCCGTAGCGCGGTCGAGTGAGGAGTTCCGACGTTCGCTGCGCGTCGGCGACATCCTCTACTCGTCGTGGGGCTGGGAGCAGACCAATATCGACTTCTATCAGGTCATAGCGATCCGCGGCAGCGCGGTAGACCTGCGGCAGCTCGACCAGCGAACTACCGAAGACGGCTATATGTGCGGAACGACCGTCCCGCTGCCCGATGTTTTCAAGGGCAAGACCCATACGCACCGTCTGTCGAAAAATTATATCCGCATCGACTCATACCGTACTGCGTGGAAATGGGACGGGCAGCCCCTGCGGTGCAGTTGGTATGCATAATATAATGCTATTGAGAATATCATTACGCGCTACCGCCTGCATAAAACGCAGTGCGACAAGCGCCGCAAGGAGATCGATCGGGAGATTGAACATCTGAAGCAAGAACGGGAGCGGTTGAATGATCCGCATTGGACGGAAGGGCTGCTCCGTCCGGTCATGGCGGAGATCGTCCGCCTGACTCCTGAGATCGACTGGGAGAATAACGACGAGTTTTATCCGATAGACCTGCGTGGTGCTATCACGGTTTTCGGCAGAACAAAGCGGGGAAGACCTGTCTGCATCACCTTTACCGAGTCCGGACACGATTTGCAGTTCGATTCGGGGCAGATACACAACTCTTTCTCATTGAAAGTGCTGAAGGATATTGGCGGAACGAACAACATTATGGAATCTGTCGGCGACGGAGAACCGCTGCTGCATTATATCCGGCAGCGGATGCTCTTTCTGGAACAACACCCCGGAATGGGGAAATAGACCTAAAAATCAAGCCTTATGAAAATCATGTGTCAGGAGCACTACGATAAGGTAGTGCAATACGCCGAAAGCATCGGCGACAGCACGCTTCGGGAATGTTTGGAGCGCCTCGAACGCCGTGAGCAAAATCCCCATCATCCGTGCCAGATCGAACTTTACAGGGACTTCGCGCCCTATTCGTTCCTCTTCAAGGAACGCTATCCCGACGGGAGTCTGGGCGTTGTCGGCGGATTGGTTTATCATGGATGTCCGGATCGGTCGTGCTGTTTTATCGACCGTCCCTTTCACGGCTGGGCGACCCACACCTGAAAAACCGGTTATTTATGCGTATGAAAATTTTGCGCTATGCTGCAGACAGGGACAATCGGTTCGGAGATGTCCGTACCACCGTATCCGACCTTCGTCGGGGAGTGTATATCCGATTTGTCCCATGTTTGCTGCGGCGAATGACGAGCGATAAGACACAACTCTTGAAGGCGTATGCCGGACAAAGCACGGAAATTGCATATCATCAGGATAATTCGTATATTTGTAAAGCGAAACGAACTCCGGCCCATGACCATATTCGATGACTATATCCGAAATAAAGGCTGCTGCAAGGTCTCAAAGACATTACTTTGGGACTATGACTTGACGCAGTTCGACTGGCAGCGTTCGCGTAAGGTCGTCGTGCAGCGCATCATAGAACGGGGATGGCTCCGGGACTACTTCGCGGCGTTCGACCTCTACGGAGGCATCGAAGGCTTCCGGGAAATTATCAAAGAGGTTCCGACACTCTCGGCGCAGGATATGAATTTCGTATGTACGGCTTTCGGCCTTAAAAAAGAGGAATTGAGATGTTACACACGCAGACAGTTGCGCCGCAGACACTTGGGTTGTTGAAACAGTTGGAGGCCGAGCCCCGGCTTGCGGCGTTCAATCTGGCCGGAGGTACGGCTTTGGCCTTATATCTGGGGCATCGTGTGAGTGTCGATCTGGATCTGTTCACTCCGGAGTCGTTCGACGCCGGGGAACTCGAAGCGTTTCTTTCGCAGCGATACGGATTCCAAACGGCCTTCAGGCGCCCCGACACGCTGAAAGGCATGATCGACGGCGTTAAGATCGACTGCATAGCTCACAAATATGCATATCTCCGGCAGCCCTATGCGGAATCCGGAATCCGTTTATACAGCATCGAGGATATCGTCGCCATGAAGCTGTCTGCGATAGCCGACGACGGTTCGCGGCTCAAAGATTTCGTGGATATCGCCTGTCTGTCCACCCGCATCCCGTTTTATGAGATGCTCAAATGCTACGAACGAAAATTTCCGCAGGCAAATGTCATCCGCCCGTTCAAGGCACTCACATATTTCGATGACATCGATTTCGGTGAGGATATCGTCATGCTGAATTTCGAATACGACTGGAAACAGATCGCCCGACGACTGAAAGAGATGACAGTCCGCCAAGAGCATATTTTTTCGCAGTGGCCGTTAAAAGAACAGAAACGTCCCGTAGCGGAGGACAAGGATATGACCTCTATGAAACGGGGTCGGAAGAGATGAATCCGTATCCATGTTAAAAATGTCCGAACCCGGATTTTTATTTTCTAATATCACGATGCGCCGTTCTGCGGCAATACAATAAACCTGTTGGTATAATCATCGGATTGTCGATGGGCTTTTTTCAGTTCGGAAGTTTGTTTATCTTTGTCGGACAAAAACTTACAAAAATGACCAAAGCAGATATCGTAAAGCAACTCGCCCAGGAAACGGGCGTCGAAGCCGTGACCGTTTTAGCCGTCGTGGAAGGTTTCATGGAAGAGGTGCGAGCCGCACAGATCCGCAAGGAAAACGTTTTCCTCCGCGGTTTTGGTACGTTCCTGATTAAGCATCGCAAAGAAAAGACGGCGCGTAACATTACGAAGAATACGACGATCAAAATTCCGGCACACGACATTCCTGCATTTAAGCCTTCTCCCGCCTTCCAGCGGCTTTTGGAAAAGAAATGATTGCCACAACGCCCCGATTCGGATGTTCGAATCGGGGCGTTGCCGTTTTATCGCTGCCGGTGACCCGTCAGGCATTCAGGCGTGCATGGTCTGCGAGGAACTTCTCCAGCCCGCTGTCCGTCAGCGGATGTCTGAGCAGCCCTTCGATTGCCGCAAGGGGGCATGTCGCCACATCGGCACCCGCATCGAGACACTGGATAATATGCTGCGTATGACGGATCGAAGCGGCCAGTACCTGCGTTTTGTAACCATAGGTGCGGTAGACCTTCACGATGTGGGCTACCAATGCCACGCCGTCTTCGGAAATGTCGTCGAGACGTCCCACGAACGGAGACACATAGGTCGCTCCGGCCTTTGCCGCCAACAGCGCCTGCCCCACGGAGAATACCAGCGTGCAGTTCGTCCGGATATTCTTCGCCGCGAAGTATTTTACGGCCCGTATTCCTGCGGCCGTGCAGGGCAGTTTCACGACGATACGGGGATGCAGTGCCGCCAGCGCCTCACCCTCTCGCACCATTCCTTCGAAGTCGGTGGCTATGACCTCGGCGCTCACGTCCCCTTCGACGATGTTGCAGATTTCAACGTAATGACGGTTGCAGTTCTCCGTACCCCGGATGTTCTCTTTGGCCATCAGAGAAGGATTGGTCGTTACGCCGTCCAGAACGCCCAGTTCATGCGCCTTGCGAATCTGCTCCAAATTGGCTGTGTCGATGAAGAATTTCATGGTTCGATAGGTTTTAGGTTTCCATAAAGATACGAAAATTCCATATAGGTTATACCGGATAATATCCGATTTTACATTGCGGAAATTCTTTACGACGCTGTCAGTGTCTGGAAAAAGTCCGTCGGCGGCTGTACGGCGGCATGCTGTCTTCCCGGATACCTCGGGCGGCGACATATCTCCGGTTCGGATTCACGAACCTTTGCGGGGATCGGAATTCTCGTTGCGATTTTCGGTTCTTCTCCCCGGGATACCGCATAGTCCTATACGCCGGACACATCCGTAGAAATCGGATGTTAGGACATTCGAACGTCCGGAATGTAGGCCGTGGGGATCGTTCCGTTTGCGGGCATCGTTTTTTTGCTTTACCTTTGCATCCCTGTAAGGAAAAGCCTTGTTTTTCCGGAAAATTCAGAGAGATAAAACTTTACCGAATCATGTATTGGACACTTGAACTGGCATCGAAACTCGAAGATGCCCCCTGGCCCGCAACGAAAGATGAACTCATCGACTATGCAGTACGTTCGGGTGCGCCGCTCGAAGTGCTCGAAAACCTGCAGGAGATAGAAGACGAGGGTGAAATCTACGAATCTATCGAAGACATCTGGCCCGACTACCCCTCCAAGGACGATTTCTTCTTCAACGAAGATGAATATTGAGTTTCCTCAAGCTGCATGAAAGACACCCCGGTACGGTCTGAAAACCGTACCGGGGTGTCTGATTGTTCGGAAACGAACAGCCTTTCAGAGCCGCAGCGTGCGGAACCACGTCTGAATATCCTCTTGCAAAGTGCTCCTGTAAGATCGCCGCACGGATTCGAAACATTCCCACTGCTGCATAAAAACTTCCGCATCGGGTTCGACCGCCTGTCTCTTTACAGGAGTTTCGCATCCAACAATTCCCCTGCGGGTATCTCCACCGTCTGATGGCGGGCTCCGTTTTTCTCGACGATTTCCAGCAAAAGCACCTTGTCGTCGGGGATCGTAAGCTTGGGCAGCGCGAATACCGTCCGCTGACGCTGGTGCCCCCTTACAACTGCCGGATCGTTGCATACGCGCAGGATTTCGAGCGATGTCTGCTGTTGTGCCGTACGCTTGGCGAGTTTGCGATCCGCTACGATGAACCGCCGCGCATCCACCTCGAAGGAGATGTTCGTGTCGTTCGAGATGCAGGTGTGAATGTATATCACGTCATTGAACACGTAAATCCCCAACACTTCGACTTCAATGCCGTACTTCTTCGCACGAATGCCCTTCACGTCCGTACGGTTTTGGCGGTATATGTCGCTCAACATGCGCTTTACGGTCGCGGGCTTCTCACGGCCTACCTCGCGCAGCAGCACCCGGCTTTTGGTTACTGGGGCCGGCGACAGCGGATCGCCCGCAGCAGTCGGTTCCTTTACACCTTTCGTCTGTGGTTCCTGCACTGTAAGATTGACGGTCGAGACAGCCGGATTCTCGGCATAGTGGACATCGAAAGTGAAAAATCCTCCGTCCTCGGTGATGACCGTCAGGTTTGTTTCGGCTATGAAATTCCGCACGGCGGCTTTCACGCGCACGACGTTCTCGGCCCCGTCGGCTTTGCCAGCGATGATGTCCATCGAGCCGATGTCGATATATGTAACAGGCGACGGGAACAGGATATGCACGGTTTTCGTAAATCCCGCTTCGATCCGCAGGGGGCGGATCTCCACCGGCGTTTCCGGTGCCGTCCGTGCCGTGACTTTGACCGCCGCGATTGCCGCGACGATCAGAATCAGATAAATAAGGTCTCTTTTCATAAACGTTCTATTCTTTTGAAATCAATAATAGCT
>OHRZ01000690.1_pt1 | contig 11142 bp, 8 predicted proteins | sample 1578621 | NCBI WGS metagenome assembly OHRZ01 (sample SAMEA3879554, study PRJEB24766) | human gut metagenome | biome: human-associated habitat; feature: feces | place: USA | collected 1985/1987 | reverse complement strand
GTAATAAAAAAGCCCATTCTGAACGCCGGGCGAAAACAATCCGCCCGGCCATGAACGGTTACTTGCCGCAGCAGCACTTGTCGGTCAAGGCCCCCACACCGGGAAGAACTTTGCCTTCCAGCAGTTCCAGGGAAGCGCCGCCGCCCGTGGAACAGAAGGAAAGCTTATCCTGCACCTTGAACTTCTTGGCCGCCGTCACGGAATCGCCGCCGCCTACGATGGAAATGGCGGTGGAATCCGCCAGGGCTTCCGCGACTTCCTTGGTTCCCTTGGCAAAGCAGTCCATTTCAAACACGCCCATCGGGCCGTTCCACAGAACGGTCTTGGCATCCTTGATGATGGCGGAGAACTCTTCAATGGCTTTATCGCCGATGTCGATGGCCATGCCGCCTTCCGGCACCTTGCCGCCTTCAGCGAAAGGAGCCGTGCAGAAGGTTTCGGCGCCGTCTTCAAATTTCATGGCTACGCGCACATCTGCAGGAAGCAGGAATTTCACGCCCTTGGCCTTGGCCGCCGCCAGAATTTCCCGGGCCAGATCCAGCTTGTCCCCTTCAATCTTGGAAGCGCCCAGGTCATACCCTTCAGCCGCCAGAAACGTATTGGCCATGGCGCCGCCAATCAGGAACGTATCAGCCTTCTCCATCAGTTTGGAAAGCACTTCAATCTTGTCGGACACCTTGGCGCCGCCCATAATCACCACAAAGGGTTTTTCCGGGTTTTCCAGCTTACCTTCCAGGTATTCCAGTTCACGTTCAATCAGGAAGCCCATGGCGCTCTTTTCCGCAAAATGCGTCACGCCTTCCGTGGAAGCGTGGGCACGGTGGGCCGTGCCGAATGCGTCGTTCACGAACAGCGTGGCATTGCCCAGCAGGGACTTGGCGAACTCCGGATCGTTCTTCTTTTCTCCGGGATAAAAACGGACATTTTCCAGCAGAACCACATCACCGTCCTTCATGGCGGCTCGGGCGGCTTCCGCTTCCGGGCCAATGGCGGCGGGAACGAATTTAACGTCCTTGCCGAGCAATTCGGAAAGGCGGGCGGCAACGGGCTTCAGGGAAAAAGCGGGATCGGGTTCGTTTTTGGGACGGCCCAGATGAGAGGTGAGGACGAGGCGTGCGCCCTGGTCCAGCAAGAACTTGATGGTGGGGAGAGCAGCCACAATGCGGGCGTCATTGGTAATTTCCCCATCCTTGAGAGGGACGTTGAAATCCACGCGCATGAGGACTTCCTTTCCCTTGGCGTCAAGGTCGCGAACAGTAAGTTTAGCCATATCGGTTTATATTGTCTGGTTCAATGAATAAAAAAGGGAGGGCATTTCTGCCCTCCCGGATAAATCCCCGCCCGCCCGGCAAACCCGGCCAGGAAAGCCGGAAAGTTGAAACAGGCGGACGGCAAGACTTGTCGTGCAACTGAAGAGCAAGCGTTGTCCGAAAGAACTTACTTGCCGCAGGAGCAGCCGCAGCCCAGGCTGTCGCCCAGTTTCTTCATGGCCTGGGCGGCGCGGTTGGAGTAACCCCATTCGTTATCGTACCAGCCGCAGACCTTCACCAGGTTGCCGCCGACCACATACGTGAAGCCGGAGTCAAAGATGCAGGAGTGGGGGTCGGAAACGATGTCCTGAAGAACGAGCGCTTCTTCGGAGTAAGCCAGAATGCCCTTCAGCGGGCCTTCAGCGGCTTCCTTCATGGCGGCGTTTACTTCTTCCACGGTCACATCCTTCTTGAGCACGGCCACAAAGTCGGTCAGGGAACCGGTCGGAGTCGGAACGCGGAAGGAAGCGCCGTTCAGGGAGCCCTTCAGGTTCGGCATTACTTCACCAATGGCCTTGGCGGCGCCGGTGGTCGTCGGAATGATGTTGATCGCGGCGGCGCGGGCACGGCGGGGATCCTTATGCGGAAGGTCCAGAATGCGCTGGTCGTTCGTGTAGGAGTGAATCGTGCTCATCATGCCCTTTTCAACGCCGAACTTGTCGTCCAGCACCTTCACCATCGGAGCAAGGCAGTTGGTGGTGCAGGAAGCGTTGGAAACGATGTCGTGCTTGGCAGGATCGTATTCGCTGTCGTTGATGCCCAGAACGAAAGTCAGGTCCGGATCCGGGGAGGGAGCGGAAATAAGAACCTTCTTGGCGCCGGCGTCAAGGTGCTTCTTGGCGGCGTCGCGCTTGGTGAACAGGCCGGTGGATTCCAGAACGACGTCCACGCCCAGATCCTTCCAAGGAAGGTTGGCGGGATCACGTTCCACGGTGATGAGGATCTTGTGACCGTCAACGACCAGATAATCACCCTCGATGGAAATTTCACCGTCAAACTTGCCCTGCGTGGAGTCATACTTGAGCAGGTGGGCGATCGTTTCGATAGGAGTCAGGTCATTGATGGCAACAACCTTGTTGCGTTCTTCCTTGGACATGGCGCGCAGTACGTTGCGACCAATGCGTCCAAAACCGTTAATAGCGTATTTGGCCATAAGATTGAGGGCTTCAGATTTGATTAATTACTAGTCCCGGACTTATTCAAGTACCATGGACGCTGCAAGTTTAAAAACGTTTCAACCAGCCGTCAACACTATTGTTCCCCCATCATGGCAGTATGTTCCCCAGCTTCCGCAAACAGGGAACAGTCCGCTAGGCGGACATGTTCTCTCATGAAAATCAAAAACTTGCAAAAATGAGCACCTTCCTCCGGAAGCTCCTTCAATTCATGGAGCGCAAAGCGGCGCGTATCAGCTCGTCCACGTCCGCATCCGGATGGTCCTTCAGATGGGCGGCTATCGCCTTGCGGGATTCCACCTGCTTGAACCCGAGCGCAATCAGCGCCAATTCCGCGTCCCCGGCGGCCTGGGAAGTAGCGCCCTGAGCCTGGGCTTCCCACGTGGCGGCCAGGCCCACTTTATCCTTCAGTTCCAGGACGATGCGTTCCGCCGTCTTCTTGCCCACCCCCTTGGCCCGCGCAATGCCGGAAACGTCTCCGCCCACAACCGCCTGCTTAAACTGCTCCACGGACAGGGAACCCAAAATGGCAATCGCCGTTGCCGGGCCAATTCCGGAAACACGCTCAATCAGCAGCAGGAAAATATCCCTTTCCGCATCCGTGGCAAAACCATACAGCACCTGCATGTTCTCCCGGACATGCAGGTAGGTTTTCAGCGTCAGCTCCCTGCCGGGAAGGGGATTCAGCCTGTCAAACGTGGACAGGGGCACAATCACTTCATACCCCACCCCATGAACATCCAGGATCAACCGCTGGGGATATGATTCCGCCACCGTGCCGCGCAGAAAAGCTATCATACCCTTAACGTGACACAATCCGGCCCGCGCGCAAGCCAAAAACGCATCCTCCGGAACCGCTTCCGTCATCTTTTCTGGAGCACGTGCAGCCTGACATGTTCCAGATCCTCCCGGTGGTAAAAGCAGCGCACGCGCAGTCCACGGGCTGTTTTCATCCTGCACCTGTATTCACGCAGCAGCCCTTTTTTCACCAGCCTGTAAACATAGCTGCGCACTACTCCCAGCATGCTGACAGCCCCGGCCATATCCATATAACACGGAGGCACGCGGCGGCGCACGGGCTCCCGTCCAGCAAGAACCCGCTCCACATCCAGCCGCCGCCAGTACAGGGCCAGGGGCCCCGTACCCTTGCGCACCACCCGGAAACGGACACCGTGGCGGTGCAGATACTGGCGCGCGGCGGAAGCGCTGCAGCAGAGCCGTGCCGCGACGGCGGATGTCTCCACAAATGCGCTACCCGCCTCCGTATAAGGCTGGCCGGACCTGGGATTCGTTCCGCGGCGGCGGATTTTGACATGTTCCGGGAAGCTCAATTTGGGATTGCTAATGTATTCACGCCCTCCCACACCGATGAATGTTTTCTTAAAACGGTATATCATGATTAACGAGTTTTCACATTGGATTTACGAAGCCTCATGCAGCCGTTCCGCACGAAACTCTAACATATTTTGGAGATTCCAAAAATGCATTGAGTTTAAGAATGTTCAACATTTTTCTTTGTTTTTCTGTTTTTTACATTCATACTAAACTCATTTCACCGCAATATATGCCCGGAGACCATGCCGGCCAATCATGTGAAAAGGGCCTACGCGCCCATCGGGAAACTTACCCCCCCTTAATCTTTTCCGGATCTCAAGCCTTCCATTCCCATAAACAAGAGGGTTTGGAAACAAATTTTCCCTCTTTTCCAGGCGTTCCTTTCCGACGCCGCAAGCTTTCAGGAAACAACTTCCTTCCCTCCGCGATTCCACCATACGGCCTCCCCGAAAACATCCATTTCCGGCAAGAATCCTGAAGAAGGGAGCATGAGAAGACCTCCCGATTTCACCAACCGCTGACGACACGCCCCTTCACTCCGCTCCCCCCCCGTTTCCCCATCCGCGTTTTTTCCGATATTTCCCCCATCATGAAAACCGGCCCAATAAAAAAACCCGGCTTCCTTGCGGAAAGCCGGGTATGGGAAAAATGCCTCAGGGAAGAAGTTTTGCCGGGCGCCCTTCAAAAATCCCGCGCTGAGGAACGAAAATGCGGTCATTGGGCTGGATGGGAATCGCCCTGTCCTTAATGGAAAAATAATCATACGTCACGGTTTTTCCACCGCGCGTCACCTGCACGTAGCGGGATCCCCAGTCCGTGATGTCGCCGGCGCCCACAATCGCCTCCAGAAGCGTCATGCCGCGCCGCCACAAAACATTCTTCTTCATAGCCACACCGCCGCTTACCAGAACGATGTGTTCCGTCAGCCGCGCATCCGAACTCTGCACCTTCACCAAAAACGTAGGGGCCGTGTACAGCTCCGCCTTCTTGTAGGCGGCCATCAGCATGTCTTCAATCTGGCGGGCCGTTTTGCCTACCACGCGCAGCACATCCTGCCCCGGAGGGAGCTGGGGCATGCGTATCGTTCCGTTCCCGTCCAACAGATACTGCCCGGAAATAGCGGTAGCGTCGTCGGCGGGAATGCCGCGCACCTGGATTTCAATGGTGCCCTGGGGCGGCACGGCATCCGGAGACTGGGCGGAGCCCAGCCCCGCCGGGCCCAGCATAAGACAAAGGATGGAACAAATATATTTTTTCATGGAGCAATGGGTTAATACAAATCTTCACTATCATGGGACTGGGTGGCTGCCAGCTCCTTGGCCTTTCCAGAACGTTCCACCTTCTTCATGGAAGAGGCATCCGCGTTCTCTCCGGAGGAAGCGCCATCCGCAGAATAATAGGAATAGTAAGTTGTGTAATACTGATATTGGTGATCGGACGTAATGTCCACATTATTCATCACCACGCCGGCCAGGTTGCCGCCCACGGACTCGATTACCTGCTTCTGCCTCAACAGGGCTTTCAGCGGCAGCTTGCGGGGCTGGACAACCATAAGAGTCATGTCCACCTCGCTTACAATGACGGCGGAGTCACTGACCCCCAGGATGGGAGGGGAATCCACCAGCACAATGTCAAAACGTTGCTTCACTTCCTGCAGCAATTCATTAAACTTGCGGGAATTCAAGGCGCCCGAAGGGTCAAAGGGAGTGGGTCCCGCAGGCATGACGTACAGGTTTTCAATGGGCGTCTGAAAAATGACTTCCTCCAGAGGATAATCTTCCAGCAGGTAGGAAGTCAGCCCTACCTCATTATCCAGCTCATAATACCGGTGAAGCTTGGAACGGCGCAGGTCGGCGTCAATCATCAGGGTGGCATACCCCCCCTGGGCACAAATATAGGCCAGATTGCACAGGGTGGTGGTCTTCCCTTCCCCGGCGCTCCCGGAAACAAAGGTCAGGGAAATTTCTTCCAGCCCTTTCTTATTGAATTCTATGTTCGTCCGCAAAATGCGGTAGGCTTCCGCATCCGGCCCCATGACATCGGAAGAATGCAGAATAGGCACATTCTTGGGAATAATGCCCAAGACGGGAACCTGAAGAGCCCGTTCCACATCTTCCATAGTCTTCACGGAGGTATCCATGAATTCCAGAAGCAAGGCCAATCCGATGCCCAGCAACAGACCGGCACCCGCTCCCACCGCCAGGTTAATGGTCACATTCGGCTTGTAGGGCGCAGCAGGATAGGTCGGCAGCTGATACATTTCAATTGCCTCACGGGGTACGCGCAAACGGGCAATCTCATCTTTGTACCGGGAATCCAGTTCCTTAAGCTGGTCCAGCGCAGCGTCATAATCACGGCTGGCCTGTTCATACATGGGAACCTGCAGGACGTGCTTCTGAAGATCCTCTTCCTTTTGGGCAACGGTCGCCTCCCAGTGCTTCCGGCTTGCGGCAACCATTTCCAGCTTGCTCTTCAGGGAAGAACGCAGGCCTATCAATTCCTTGTTCAGCTTATCCCCCAGAATCCTTTCCGTTTCCAGCAGCGCCAGCATTTTGGGATGCCTGGCGCCGATATTCTGGGATTTCAGATTTTCCTTTTCCTTGAGCTTGTCGGAAAATTCAGCATAGGTCTTACGGAGAGCGTCCGCCCCTACAGTCTCCGCATTCAGCAGGTCGGAACTGATCACGTAATCCAGCAACTTGTCGTCGGGCAGACGCTGCAATTCCTGCACATAGGAAGCCAGTTCCTTTTCCCTCCTTTCAAAATCCATGGCCTGCGCTTTGGCATTCCGGAATTCCTCTTCTTCCATACCGGCCGTCAGGGTGCTGCGGTGTTCACCGTTTCTCCAGGACGTAGGCAGGTAGGAGCTCTCCGCAATCAGCTTTTTGAGAGCCATCATTTTTTTATTGACGGCATCCTCCTGTTCCCGGAGGACATCCTTCAGGCTCTTGATGGCGGTTTCCACCAGACGGTTTTCGCGCATTTCACGGTCCTGCTTGTACGCCTCAGGCACCGCCTTGGCAATATTCTGCACCAGTTTGGGATCCGGACCGGAAACAATGACATCCACAAGGTCCGTGGCACGCACAGGGGCCACCTTAATCATGCCGGCCAGATTAGTCGCCGCCATTTCATCCGTCATCCCCCATTCCGCGGCAAGGTTCAGTTTTCTGGATACCACTTTAAGCACTTCGGCGGAAGTCAGCACGGAATACTGCATGGGAATGTAGTTGGCCGTCACGTTGGAAGTGGCAACCACGTCCCCCCCCCTGCCTATATCCATCACAGGCTTGGGCAGTTTAATCTGAAACTGGCTGGTCGCCCGGTAGGAGGGCGGCATCAAGAAAGTCACTACCACGGAAATGACCAGCACCAGAAGGAAAACAAGAAAGACTTCCTTCCAGCGATTTTTTAAAACTTGCAAATAGTCAATATTGCGTACGATGCGATCACTGTTCTGCTGATCCTGGGCACTCATGGAATATAGTAAGGCAGTAAGATAAAAACTCCTCTAATTGTGAATGAAAATTCGCAATTAGAGGAGTAAAGGCATTAATGGTCAGTCAAGACTTAGAAGCTGTAATTCACGCCGAAGGAGAACACGTTGCGGTTGTAGGAAGGCATCGGGTAGTTATAGCCGCTGTAGGAACCGTTCGTGTAGGAATATTGGGCCGTAAGGGCCAGGGCATTCGTCAGCAGAAGCTTGATACCGGCGGTAGCATTGAAAGTCAGGTTGGACGTGTCACTGTTGCTGATGGAACTCGGACGCGTATAATCGCTGGCAATCAGGTTTACTCCGCAATTCAGACTGACGCGGTGCGTCAGCTTCAGCGTGCTGTGTACCCCGAAACGCCACGTTTCATTGGAGTAATAGCTGGCGCCGTTGTAAGGGATGTAGGTATTCACCGCTTCGTTGGAATAACGGACGAACGTTCCGAGCATGAACCGGTCGCTCAAGCGGTGGTTTAAGCCGAATTCCGCGGAGGGATAGGTTTTTGTTCCGTAGTTCTCGACATACTTGAACTGAGGACCTACGCGCAGCGTAGCAGAAGTATTTTCGCTCACCGCATATTCAGCGCCGGCCATGACGAAGTTGGAAAATTCGTTATTGCCGTATTCGCGATTACAGTAGGAACCCGTCCAGCCCAGGGAAACAGCCAGACGTTCCGTCCATTTGTACCGGTTGGTGAAATTCATGCCAACATAATCGCGGTTATCCGTCTTGGCGGAATCCTCCTGATAGTCGATCATGGAGAAATTGGCACCCAGCGTCGTGGAATAGCGGGAAGTCCACGCCTTGCTCACGGAACTGGAAACATACACGTAAATGTAGTCGCCGTCCCGGCGGGCATTGGCAATACCGTTGGAATAGTTGGGTTCCGGCTGCCATGCAAAGGAGACGCTGCCGTTATAACGCAAAGTCTGGTCAAAACTATGGGAAAGTTTGGCGGACAGCGTGGAATTGGAAAGGGCTTCATTCGTTCCGCCATCAAGGTCTTTCAGGTAAAAAATACCCCCCAGCTTGGCGGAGAAAGAATATTGGGTCACGGCATCGTAGTTGGCCAGGGAGCACCCTATGTCCGTACTGATGAATGCGGATTCCTGCTTGTTATAATTGGAGGCGTTGACATTGTCGTCATACCCTCCCGCCAGGTTGAAGAACCACTTGAGAGGAAGGGACTCTTCCAGACCAACCGGACCCGCCAGCGTGTACAGAGACTGCCCGTTGGCATGGACGGCAAACATACCGGCGGCCACCAGGGAGAGATAAAAAAGACTCTTCATGCTATTTTATTAAATAAGAATCAGGTTAATTGCCAGCAGCATTGGACACGGGAGCGGGGCTGGTGGGCGTGCCGCCCACAGGAAGACCGCCCGGCAGAACCAGGGAGCCCCCGGCAACATCTTCAACAGGCTTTACCAGGCCATGTTCCTGGACAGTTACCCCTGAGAGGGGGTTATCAGGAGTCTGGGCAGCCACGGCCACAGCAATGGAAGGAACAGTACCGGCTACCGGAGAATTGCCCAAAGCTTTTTCAACCGCTTCCGAAATGGGAGCCACGGATGCATACGGATGGGGCTGGGAGGAAACAGCGGAAGCGATCACATTGCGCACCTGTTCTTCCTTCACCCCGGGCCCGTAGCTCCGGACAGCGGCGGAAGCAACGGCAGGAGCGTTGGACGGGAAAGCGCCCGCAGCCATGGATACCATCGCACCCATCACATAATCGGACACACCAGCCTTAGCGGCATCGTTCAAAACTCCGGACACCGCCTTCATATCCAGAGCACCGGCTTTCAATCCGGCCTGAACAATATCTGCCATTTTCTTCATAAAAGCCTTTTCAACAGCGGAGGCTTTAACCTGATCAACAGCCGGAGCGGCTGCCGGAGAAGCAGTTTGCTGAGCCATACCGGGAAGGGTACCCGCAAACGCAAGTGCCAGCGCACTAAGCGCCGCCTTTGTCACGAACCTGGCTTTCATAAAGGAAGTATTTAGCAGGTGAATTTAATAAAAAAATGGAGCGGGTAACGGGAATCGAACCCGTATAATCAGCTTGGAAGGCTGGAGCTTTACCATTAAGCTATACCCGCGCAACGAACGCATTATGTTCAAATCACGGGATAAGACAAGTTTTTTTTCATTACTGCGTCAAAATAACAAAAAAAGAGGATACGTTTTTTCTGTGGTCTTGACATCCGGACCTTCTGCCGCTAAATAGGCATCCGCATTTCATGCGGGCGTCGTTCAATGGTAGGACGCGAGCTTCCCAAGCTTGAGACGTGGGTTCGATTCCCATCGCCCGTACCAATTTGTTCCGCAAGTTATTGTTTATCAAAGCTTGCGTTTTTTGTTTTCTTGAGACGGCAACATACATGGCAACGCCTGGAAACGGCCTTTCAGGACATTGTCCCACAGGCAGAAGACATGGTTTATCCGTAAAGAAGCCTTGTTCCGTGTGAATAAAAAAGACCTGGCAGCCGCTCCCAATACGAGAACTGTCCGGGCAAGATGTCCGCGCCGGAAGCATTCGCCGCCGGCACGGACGTGAATTACAGGGAGAGGCTACCAGCCAAGAACAAATTTTCTCTGGATTTTAGCAAGGAGAAGCACTTTGCGGATCATCGCCCGGGTTTCATTAAGGAGGTTGAGATAGAGAAGCGCCCGTCGCATATCAGAGGCGTCTTCCGGACGCAGAATAATCTGCTGTTTGACGGCTTCCGCAAATTCCTCATCCAGGGCGTCCATGCCTGCCAGGCATTCGTCCAACCCGGTATAGTCATTGCTTTCCATCATTTCCCGGAAACGGGGGTAGAGGGAGGAAACACGGCTGTTCATTCCCCGCAGAAGCTCTATCCTTTCCAAATCCAGCCCTTCATGGTTGTTGTCTATATAGGCATGGCTGGCCGTAGTAATGTTGGAGAGGGATTCAAAGACGGAGGTAGCGTATTCCACCATCTGCACATAGCGCTTGCCTCGGTCGGCCTCTTTGTCCGGGAGTTCACGGACGACGGGCATGACTTCCATCGCCATTTTATCGCTCAGGGAACGGCGGATGCCGCGCGCTTCTTTCCGGAGTTTTTTCAGACGCTTCCTGTCCTCCACGTTCAGGGCCTCCAGATTCATTTCATAGATTTCCGCCATGCGCTTCATCAGTTCAATAATTTCCTCATTGTAGCGTGCGGCGACAGCCGGATCCCGGTAATTGGCGGCCTGCGCCTGAGCTGCAGCCTGGGTTCTTTTACGATGGAGCCTGGAACTTTTCAGAAGCAGAAAAGCCGCCAGCGAACACATGGCGATGATGCCGAAGAGACTGCCATAAAGGATGCAGGCCGCCACAATGAAGCACATGGAAAACGCGGCAAAGGCCGTAAAGAACCACCCTGAAATCACCGTAATCACTCCGGTGATGCGATACACGGCGCTGTCCCGCCCCCAGGCCTTGTCCGCCAGAGAGGAACCCATCGCCACCATGAACGTCACATACGTGGTGGAAAGGGGAAGCCGAAGGGACGTGGCCAGAGAAATCAGCAGGGCAGCCACCGTCAAATTCACGGAAGCGCGAATGAGGTCGAAAGATGCACCGTTATCCGGCCCTTCCGGCACAGGCCGGAAGCGTTTTTCAATAAACCTCCCGACGCAGGAGGGCATGATTTTTTCCACCGCGCGGGAAGCATTCAGGGCATAGCGCACCGCCATGCGGGCCGGGGGGACGGAGCCGAACCGCTCTACTCCCCCGCCCTGCCTCGCCAGATTGACTTCCGTATCCGTAACGGTTTGCGCCTTTTTGGAGAACATGAGGGCCAGCACCATGATGACG
>OHRZ01000683.1_pt1 | contig 11213 bp, 12 predicted proteins | sample 1578621 | NCBI WGS metagenome assembly OHRZ01 (sample SAMEA3879554, study PRJEB24766) | human gut metagenome | biome: human-associated habitat; feature: feces | place: USA | collected 1985/1987 | reverse complement strand
ATTGTATATCAGATTGTATATCGTATTCTTATGGTTAGGTTGTGCATATTTTGCAAATTTGTATCAAAACGATTGTAAATATGTATAATGGTGAAATAAGATACAATGAAAACAAAGAAAACAGTGACACCTTTTAATATGCAGGAGATTGCCAGAGCTTTGCGCGAAATGATTTCGGAAGATTCTCCCAATGCTTCGGAGGCTTTGTTGTCCGGAACTCGTGAGGCTGTATTCCGTGAAATCTTTATTTTTCATTATCCTTCTTTTTTAGAGAAACTTTATCAGTCTATTCCGGAGGTGGATAAGGATGAAGAACTGATATGTATGCTGGTAGCTCTTGGACAGTCTGTAAAGGAGATTGCAGAACTGATTTATTTTTCGCCGGAACGGGTAGAATTGTTATGTGCTTCGGTCTGCCGCAAGCTGAATGTGACGGAAGTTCGAGAAATGGAGATACTAATGAAGAAGTTGTTATCATAAAAATACGTACCTTAGCGGCAAAAATCAGATAAAATGAATCGAATCTTTCATGCGCGCATTGCTATGGGGCAGTATCTGTTTCTCATCCTGATAGGTATTCTCGCCGTCTATATGCTTTGGTACAAGTCTCCGTTCCTGGCTGCTATTTTCATGCTTTGGCTGGTGGTTATTATCGAGAAGCTGATTCATACCACCTATACCGTAACGCCCGACGGGAAGTTGGTGCTGTCCTTCGGCCGTTTCTCCCGGAGTAAGGAAATTCTGATGAAAGACATCACTTCTGTGGAGCGTGCTTCTTCCATGCAGGTAGGGCGGTTTGCGGTGATGCGCTATGTGCTCGTGAAATATGGCGAGGGCAAGTGTGCAGTGCTTCTTCCCGTCAAGGAGGAGGAGTTTATCCGGTTACTAGAGGAACGGAGAGGGTGAGCAATAGGGTGTGCCCACGTATGCGATTCCGTTTTAATCTGCCGTTATCGGTTCCATGGTAATGTCTCCTGTGTAGCTTTCCGGAGTTGTTTGTATGAACTTTCCCTTTATCTGTTTTTCCGTTTTTGTATATTCACCTGCGAATGTCAGCGTATAGGTAGCTACAAGCTTGCTGTAGTGTAGTGTTCCTTTTATGATGAGCCGACAGTGAGGTTGTATGCTGATGGTGGAAGTACTGCTGTTTGGACCTTTGGCTTTTGTTGTTTCGCTGCCATATTTTATGGTTGCCCCACTTAACAATAGTTCATCTCCAAACATGTAAGGGGTATTGACGAACACATCTTCTTCCCCCATCCATACAAATGCTTCGGGGTCGTTGCTCTGAAAGGTGGTTTCCTGCCATGTGTCTTCGAAGGGGGAGTTTGTGGTGGTGATACTATTGTTTAAATTGTTTTCCATGATGAAGGGCAGGAGCTCTACATCATACGTACTGAATCCATCCCCTTCTTCAAAAGAGTATTGAATATCTTTGAACAGATATTTTTCAGCATCTTTAATTTCGTCTTTATCATAACAGCCGGTCGTGCAAACAATCAGCATGGCGGACAATACGAGGTGGAATAGTTTCTGTTGTTTCATAGCCTTTACTTTTTGTGGGGATGTACATGCAAAGATAAGTTTATTTTTTGAAACTGTTCATAATAAGCACTTTATTTTCCTGATAATATAGTCTATGTGAACAATAAGAATCAGTATGTATTTGCGCAGATACTTCCTGAACTTGCGAATAATATAGTCTTTCCGTAGAGGCAGATTGTTTTTGAATCATAAATAAAGCTTAATTTTAGCTCTTCTGTTTGCAGTTTTTTGGATGTGGCAGCGTCCATTATGTAAAAAAGAAACGGATATGAACTTGAATTGTGCCATTTTGCATGCGGACCCGGAGATTGCCGGAAGATTGGAAGAGTATATCGGCAAAGTTCCTTTTCTCTCTTTGCACGGAAAGTACGGCAATCCTCTTGAAGCGCTGAAGGATTATTATGAGACAAAAGTGGAAGTTTATTTTGTCGGCATCTATCCGGTGGAAGAAGGTGAAATCAACGGAATGGATTTTTGCAAGCTCTTGTCCTCGTCCACTCGTGTCATTTTCATTACAGACACCGACCGCTATGCTGCCGAATGTTTCCGTCTGGATGCGTTGGACTATCTGATGGACGGGCTCAATTTCTCCACGTTTTTCCAGTCTGTCAGCAAAGCGGCACGCTGGTTCTCTTTGCAGGATGCAGGTACGTCCGCCCCCAAGCAAAGGCAAGGTCCGGAAGAGGTTCCGAAGGTGATTTACATGCGGTGTGACAACCGCATCATGCGGCTCGACCTGGAACGGATAAACTATATAGAAGGTATGGGCGATTATGTGAAGATTTTCTGTAAAGATGCCCCTAAGCCTATCTTGAGCTTGTGTAGCATGAAGTATATGGAAGAAAAACTTCCGGCCGATGAATTTATCCGCGTACACCGTTCTTTTATTGTCCGCATGGACTGCATCAGCGCCATCGGGCGCAGTACACTGCTCATAGAGCAGAAGGATGTCCCCATCGGCGATGCTTATCGCGAAAAGGTGAAAGGATATGTATCAAGACTGGCAGTATTGTAATTTCTCCCGTTTTCGGATACTATTATACTTTGTTTGTTGGATCTATAGTTCCAGCGTGCTGTGGTGAATACCAGTTTCGACACACCCTCAACAAATGATAATCATTCGGTGTAAAATCCGTGTAATCTGTGGTGAACCGGAACCTTGTATTACTTTAGTTTTGCTCTCGAAATCCTTTCCCCGAACGTCAAGTTCAGATTCAGGCTGAATCGGCTTTCCTGCATCAGATTGCTGCGTGTGTTCAGTTGTTTCCGCCAGGTGGCGCCCAGCGAAAGATAGGAGTACCGGATGGGGAAACTCGCCCCTACACTGGCTTCCAGATACTGCATCTTCCCGCCTTTCAGGTTGATATAGGAGTTGCCGAAACCTATTCCGCCCATCAGCTCGGTGGAACGTGCCAGACGTGGCTTGGTAATGTAGCTGCCTCCCAGGTTCACTTTGTGCTGGTTCTCGTATTTCATGGAAGTGTAGGAGGAGGAGTTGCGGCTCCAGTCCAGGTAGTTGTAGTCGGCGGTCAGCACCCAGCGTTCGGTGACCATGCTGAGGCCGGTGCCGAGGTGCATGGGCAGATATTGTGTACGGCTGTGGTATCCTTTATCGAGGTTCTCGCTGGTAGATGAGTTGCTGTAAGTCAGTGTATTGTCGTGGCTGATGGGAAGGGAGGGAGCAAATACCAGCCCTGCCGCCCACTTCCGTTGTCCGGTCGCACCCCATTCGTAATGTATGCCGAAGTCCGCATAAAAGGCCTGTTTAGAAGATTCGTACTTTACGACGGCGCTTTCCTGCGTTTCGCTTTGCGTCACTGTGCCCGCTATCATCCCCAGGTTGATGCCGACCGACAGTTGCCTGCTCAGTGCAAAGGCATTGGTGACGTAGCACCGGTATAGTCCGCCCGTACCCTCAAAGAGCGAGTAGGTGTAGTTGCCGGGCATTCCCTCTATCTCTTCTTCGGTCTGGATGACATAGCCCACACTGCTGTATGGTGCTGCACCTACAAGGGCATACCAGCGCGGCAGGACACGGAAGCCCATGCTGATGCGGTTGGGGTTGCCGGTGAAGTTGGAGCTGTGTTCGCTCAGAAAGGAGTAGCGGGCATATGAGGCAGATACACCCACATCGAACGTGAAGCAGGCGGTGTCCATGCGGGTGATGGCTGCGGGGTTCAGCGTGTTCAGAAATCCGGTACGGTTCAGGGCGATGCCCGTGTTGCCCATGCCGGCATAACGTCCGCCGTCACCGGCACTCAGTTCGCCCACTCCGTACATGGAGGTGGGCAGGTTGGTGGTGTTCTGGGCCACGGCGGTGAGGCTTGCCGTACACAGACTGCACAGCAGAAGGGGAATCCGGTAATGGCGTTTCATTGCTCGTTGTATATTTTGAATCTTACGTCTAATCTGCATTGTCTCTCTTGTTCGGGGTCGTTGGTGAAGATGACCTGGTTGAAGGTGGTGGTGCTTTCTTCGTCTGTCAGACTCATCAGCAGTTTCTGCCGCTTGATGCCCGAAGTGCCGTAATTGTTGCGGATGAATTCGGTGAGGTCGAAGGAGTAGTAGGTCTCTTTCCCGTACATCTCGTCGATGGTCAGGTCGCCGGTCTGTACGGTTACGCCGTCACTGCCGTATACGTAGTCCTCCAGCACATTGTTCTCGTCCGTGATATAAAGGCGGATGTCATTGGGAAGCTGGCTCACTTCGTTGTAGCTCCGGGCCAGAGGATAGAGGTAGAGTGTGGCGCTCTCTATGGAGACTATCTGTCCGGCACTTCCGAGGCTGTTGAGGTAGGGGAATTCCAGTTGGTTGTAGTAACCCGTCAATCCCTGCATATAGGCCAGGCAACCCATGTCGTTGGAGTGGACGAGGTTCTCTATTCCGCTTTTCAGGGAAGCAAGGTGGGTGCCGGTGGGGTCGTGCCGGATACCGGTATAGGCATAGTCGGTGTTTACGTTGAAAGTCAGCACTTGTCCGGTACGTTGGTTGGAGACTTCCTGGTAGTGGAGGTTGATGCTCATGGCAGAGTCGTTCACCATGAATCCGGTGATACACTGCCCGTCGTTTTCGGGAACAAAGACCAGTCCGGGGAATTTCTTCTTGAACTTGTCTTGGGTATCGAAGTAGTCATCTTGGGCCACGAGGTCATTCAGCAGTTGTTGTCCCCATGAGTCGGGCAGGCGGACGCTTACTTCCTTCTTCCGCCCCGGGCAGGGGGTGAAGGTAAAGCTGAAGAGTGGGGCATCTTCCGTCGGGAGTACGGTGCTGTTGTAAAGGTCCTCGTCGTTGTCCAGCACGATAGGGCTTTTCAGCCGGTAGATGGAGATGCGCTGTTGCGTCAGGGTATCTCCCCAGAAATGGCCCGAAGGTATCATTCGCAGTACGAGGGAGTCGAGGGTATAGGTATAGTCTGTGTTGGGGGTGAAGTCGGACGTGGAGTATTCGGCATAGTAGGTGGCGGATACTTCTCCCCAGGCGCTGCTCCGGTAATGTCCTAGCTGGCAGATGCTGTCGCCCCGGGTCTCTATGGAGTCTAGCAGGATGGTGCTGATGTCTACCGAGCAGGTGTCTGCGTATACATTATAGAAGGAGCTTTCCACGAGGCTCTTTCCAAGCTGCGAGTTCTCGTCCTGGCAGGCGCAGAAGATAGCGAGGACTGCGAATAAGCTGTACAATGACTTCTTCATTTCTGTTCTTTTAGTTGGCGGCAAAGGAAAGGCAAAACTTTTATATCTTCCTACAAAAATCGGCGTTCGGACGGTTTTTATCGGTAAAGGCGTTTAACGGGAATTTCGGACTGTTCGTCGGTTATTTTTGTCGGTGTGGTTGCGGTGGTTTACTTTTGCGGACAGACAAAAAGGACCTCCCGCAGCTTCTTGTTTTGGAAAGTGGGAAGTATAAAGCTTAATCATTAAAAAAACAATAAACAATGAACAGACTATTGGTAGGAATAATGTTGCTGGCCATCGTGTGCATTGCCGGCAGTTGTACGGACGAGGATGAATACACTCAGGGGCAGTGGATGAAGAAAGCCAGCTATAACGGTGTGTACCGCGCTTATGCCTCCGGCTTCACCATCGGCAATTATGGATATTTGTGTGGCGGCTTCTACGGAGCGAACAAGGATTACCTGAACGACCTTTGGGAGTATGACATGAGCCGGAACAGCTGGACGCAGTGTGCCGACATGCCCGTTGCCGGGCGCAAGGCTGCCGTGGGCTTTGCCGTGAATGGCAAGGGATACATTACGACCGGTTCCGTAAAGGACGGCTCCTCGTCCTACTGTGTAGCAGATACCTGGGAGTATGACCCTGCCACGGATACCTGGACACGGAAAGACGACTTCAAAGGTGGAGTACGCGATGGTGCCCTGGCTTTCAGTATAGGCGGATATGGCTATGTCGGTACGGGCTGCAACAGCGACGCTACCGGCAGCGAGAGTGCCTACAAGATGGACTTCTACCGTTTCAACCCCAATGGCGCCGAAGGTTCGCAATGGGAAGCGGTGAGCGGGTATGGAGGCGAGAAGCGCTACTTCGGTACGGCATTCGTCATCGATGAGGTGGCCTACATCTGTTGCGGGCGAAACAACAGTACCGATCTGGTGGATTTCTGGAAGTTCGACGGAAGCAACTGGACCCAGTTGCGTGACATTGCCGATACGGACTCCGACAATGACTATGACGATGACTACGCCATCACACGGTCCGAAGCCGTATCTTTCGTCATCGGTGGAAGGGGATTTGTGGCTACGGGAATACGTAACAGCACTTCCCTGAGCAGCGACTACTGGCTGTACGACCCTGACAAGGACTTATGGTACGGCGATTCCGATGACGACTTTACCCCCATTACAGATGTACATAATTATCCTTCCGGTGCTTCTTCGCGCAGGGCTGCCGTTGGTTTCTCTACCGGTGAACGTGGTTTTGTGCTGACGGGAACAAGTGGTACCAGCTACTTTGATGATGTGTACGAACTTCTACCCGATGAGGAAGAGGAAGTCTGATTCGCCCCATAACTGAACGGAACTTATGAAGCTGATGTTTATTATGATAAAGATAGGTGTACCGGCTGTGATGGCGGTATGCCTTTCTTGCTGTTCGGGTCATACTGCCGGCGGTGGCAATGAGTTGAAATGCCGGGTGATGGAGGTGGAAGGCGGTTACGGCTACGTGGTGCTGCATGGAGCCGATACCCTGATATATCAACCTTTTATACCTGCTTTGAGCGGTCGCCTGCCATTTGCAACAAAGGTGGAAGCGCTGGCGGCCGGTCGGCTGGTATGCCGTAAGCTTGCCGATGGGCAAGCTCCGGCATTGAGCAGGGAGGAGGTGGAGTCTTGTCTGACAGACACCGGACTCTAATCTTCTAAAGAATCCTTTACTTCGTGATGTATTTCCGAGCAGTCATAAGGGTATCTCTGCATGAATTTACCCTTGAGTACCTTCTTTGTATCGCTACCGGGACGTGAAAGAGTGGCGGTGAATGTCACTTGAAGCCGTTTGTAGTAGATGGTTGAAGTGTATATGTTCCATTTCATACCTACTATGTCTACTTCAAAATGTTTATATCTCAGTTCGTCTTCTTTGTAATACTTGCCTTGGTTGATGAAGAATAACAGTTGTTGTCCCATGATTATTTTTCCGTCTTCTATGTGGTTGGGCAGATAGATGCTACGTTTCTCCGGGTCTATGCTTTTGAAGGTTTCATCAGAGTGCCCATCGGGTATGAATGCGTATTCTGTCCATTTATTGATGAATGGATAGTAGTCATGCTTGTCGGTTGTGTTTCCCAGATTTTCATTTTTATAGGTACTCTTATCAGGTCCTGTTCCGGCTTCTTTCACTCCGTCACCTTCTTCCACGCTGTATTCGATGGACTCTATCTGATAGAAGTTAGTGCACGGTTCTTGGTGTATGATGATTTGTTCCTTGTAGAGTCCCGTTTTCATCTCAAGGTTGATGATGAGGCTACGGGATTCACCTAAGTCAAAGTTGTCTTTAAAGTGCAGGATGAGATGGCTGTCGGTGTCCCGTTCCAAGTCCCACCATTTATAATGCAGGCTTCCCGTACCTTCCAGTTGTGGGAGCTTGTTGCCATCCATCATGAGGTCTCCCCATGGGGTGGTGATGGAGGTTATGCGCCAGTCGCCGCGTGTTAGGTCTATCTGCAGGGTAGAGGCTTCGCCCTTCACGGTAGTTTCCTGAAAGGGCGAGAGGCGGATTTCATCGCTATCATTGCAAGCCGTCAGGCCGCAAAGGAAAAGAGCGAACAAAAGGATGGATTGGAATAAGTCAGTCGTTTTCATGTTGGTTATTATTTGATTATGTCCATTGGACGTGGCATTCTTTGTAAATGCTGCACGACAAAGATAATTATTTCCTCTTTACGCTGTATTCTCCGAAAGAAAGAAGTACTCTTTTTTGCCGGATAATACGGGTTTTATTAACTTGCGCACAAATTATCGCTAATCATTAACCACTAACCATTAATTCCATGAAATACCAAGTTGCCATTATCGGTGGAGGTCCTGCGGGATATACTGCTGCCGAAGCTGCCGGAAAAGCAGGATTGAGTGTCGTACTATTTGAGAAGCAGAGTCTCGGTGGAGTGTGCCTGAATGAAGGGTGTATCCCTACCAAGACCTTGTTGTATTCGGCCAAGACCTATGACGGAGCCCGCCATGCTTCGAAGTATGCGGTCAGTGTGCCCGAAGTATCGTTTGATTTGCCCAAGATTATTGCCCGCAAGCAGAAGGTAGTACGCAAGCTGGTATTGGGAATCAAAGGAAAGCTGACTGCCCATGGTGTGACGATTGTCAGCGGAGAGGCCACAGTGACGGACAAGAATCATGTGGAGTGCGGCGGAGAAACCTACGAATGCGAGAACCTGCTGCTCTGCACCGGTTCCGAAACCTTTGTCCCTGCCATTCCCGGCATAGACAAGGTGCCTTACTGGACCCATCGTGACGCGCTGGACAACAAGGAACTGCCCGCTTCGCTTGCCATCATCGGCGGCGGTGTCATCGGTATGGAGTTCGCTTCTTTCTTCAACAGCCTGGGAGTGCAGGTAACCGTCGTCGAGATGCTGGACGAGATACTGGGAGGCGGTATGGACCGAGAGCTGGCGGGTATGCTCCGTGCAGAGTACGCCAAGCGGGGAATCAAGTTCATGCTGAGTGCAAAAGTAGTGTCTGTCATGCCGGATACTGCCGAAGCTTCTTCCCTTATCCAGGTGAATTATGAAACAGCCGATGGTCCCGGTTCCGTCGTTGCCGAACGGCTTCTGATGAGTGTCGGGCGCCGTCCGGTAATGAAAGGCTTCGGATTGGAGAATCTGGGCTTGGAAAGAACGGAGCGCGGAAATGTCTTTGTCAACGGACAGATGCAGACTTCAGTTCCCGGAGTATATGCTTGCGGCGACTTGACGGGATATTCCTTGCTGGCGCATACAGCCGTCCGCGAGGCGGAAGTAGCCATACATTCCATCATTGGCCGGAAGGACACTATGAGTTATCGTGCCATCCCCGGCGTGGTGTATACCAATCCCGAAATAGCCAGTGTGGGCGAGACAGAAGAATCCCTGCAGAAGAGAGGCATTGCCTATCGTGCCGTAAAGCTGCCGATGGCCTATAGTGGCCGTTTCGTCGCCGAGAACGAAGGTGTGAACGGTGTCTGCAAGTTACTGTTGGGCAGTGACGATACCGTATTGGGAGCACATGTCTTGGGCAATCCCGCTTCAGAAATCATAACGTTGGCAGGCATGGCCATCGAGCTGAAACTTACTGCCGATGAATGGAAGAAGATTGTCTTTCCGCACCCCACGGTGGGAGAGATATTCAAGGAGGCATTGTAGACCCCATGACTATTGTTTCATATAAACATAAAAGATGAAAACCGTAAAGCTAATCACCTGTGACGATGCCTTCCAGGCACACGTCATTCAGGGTGCCTTGGAGAATGAGGGCATTGCGTCTGTTTTGCATAATGAAAACATGTCTTCCGTGATGCGCGGATATGTCCGTGATGTCACGGGAGTGGATATATTTGTCTATGAGGACGAATATGACAATGCCCTCCGTCTGCTTGAACGGAACCAGATGATTCCGGAACAGTTGAGGTACTGCCCCCATTGCGGTTCGGATGAGATTAAGTTTGTGCTGAAGAAGAGCCATCGGGTGCGTGCTGTGGTGGCTGCTGTTATTGCGGCATTGTCGGCCGCACCTCCGGGCACTGAGCATTGGGAGTATGTATGCAGGAAGTGCGGCACTCATTTTGAGAAGCCGGTGGCGAAAGGAACAGTTGAAGAATAATCAGGTGTTTATTCTTTTAACCGCTTTTCAATCCAGTCCCGGTTTTTACGTCCCAATCGGCTTTCCGCAAAATCCAGGAAAGCCGATGTGTCTGTTATATGGGCTTGGATGACACCTGCCAGAAAGTTGAAGAAAGGTTCTTCACCCACTCGGACAAGCAGGTCGGCGAGTAGTACTGACCCTTTCCTATAGAGGGCAAGATGCGCTTCGCGGTCGTTGCGGTCAATACCCCAGATAGGACGGATATGGCGTGTTTCCTTACGGTAGGCGTCGATGTAAGCGGCATAGGCTTTTTCGCCGCGGGCGTGGCGTATGTATTGCAAAGCACTGAATTCGGCAAAAGATTCGTTCAGCCAGTCGTGCCAAGATTCCACCGGAGCCTTGTTCCACCAGAAGTGGCCGATTTCGTGGGCGGTGTTCTTGAGTACATATTCATTGAATGTTCGGGAACTGAGCATAATGAAATTTTTACGGCTGTACCCTCCTGAGGTGCCGGAAGCTGAAAGCAGGAATTTCATGTAAATATCCTCATCTCCCGCAATTTTATAAAGGCGTCGGAAGAATTTCAAGGCATTGTGGCAACATTGAAGTGCCGAGTCTGCACCGGCATCCGGGAAGTCTGTATAGATAAGTTCAATGGTAGTTCCGTTATCATTGATGCGGCGGCTTTTCAGCATGGGTGAAGCCAGGATAACATTGTCGAAATTCTCCCAAGGTTGTTCCATTTCCCACATCCCTTCTTCTGTATGGGAAATAATACCTGAGCCGCTCACCGTATAACCGTCAGTGATGCCGATTCGTAAGTGCGAATAATCTGCCCGGTTACCGTTGCAGACAGGATACCATCCCGTATAGTAACCAAGTTCAATCCAATGGTCATTGAATGATTTTGCAGGGCCCTGCACTTCCTGCATGTAGAGTGTGTAACGGGTATTTATGCGGCAGCGGTCATCGGCTCCTGCCGGCCGGTAGAGGGTCAAGGTCCGTCCGTCGGGAATGAATTGGGCAGGTGCCGGGGCAAGCGTATCGAAACGGTAGGTTATCTCCCGGCTGCTGTGGCGTAGTGTGTCGATACGGGCATGGCGCCATAGTACCAACGAGATTGAGTCACTGTCCTGGAAATCAACTTCAAACGAACCGCCAACTTCGACTTGTCGGTTCGGTACATCAATCTGTACGGTTAAGTCATAACTGACAATGCGCGGAGATTCTTGTGCCCGAAGCATGGGGGAGAAAAGGAGGCATATTGTAAAGCTGGCAATTGTAAGTTGTAGTTTCATGGTACATCAATTTTAGAGTGATAGTAACTGGGAGATTTTGCCTATGCAATCTATGCAAAAGTAGTATTTTT
>OHRZ01000672.1_pt1 | contig 11282 bp, 9 predicted proteins | sample 1578621 | NCBI WGS metagenome assembly OHRZ01 (sample SAMEA3879554, study PRJEB24766) | human gut metagenome | biome: human-associated habitat; feature: feces | place: USA | collected 1985/1987 | reverse complement strand
TCGCATGCTCCGGGAGTTCGTGGATTTTGCCAATGTATTTAACTAACTCTCAATTACTCTGCCAGTTCTTCCCACTGTTCATATAATTTTTCCAATTGTTCCTGGCAGGAAGTCTGCTCTTTGGACAGCTCCTGCAGCTTTGCCACCTGAGTACCGATGGTGGGATCGGACATTTCAGTGTCGATCTCGGAGATGCGAGCTTCCAGTTCGGCAATCTTTTCTTCGCATTTTTTCAGGTCGTTTTCTTTCTTGCGGAGTCTCGCCTGTTCTTCCTTCTGGGCTTTCCAGTCCAGTTTGACTTCGGATTCTGCAGCTTTAGCTGCAGCTGTGTTATCTGCGTCAGTATTCTGCGGAGCACTGGCTTCTATGGCAGCCATCACCGTGTCGTGCTTTTCCAGATAGTAGTCATAATTTCCAACATAACTTACGAATTGTCCCTCCGTCAGATCCAGGATCCTGTGGGCGGTACGGTTGATGAAGTACCGGTCGTGGGAGACGTACAATATGGTCCCTTCGTAACCGTTCAGGGCGTCCTCCAGTATCTCCTTGGACATGATATCTAAGTGGTTCGTCGGCTCATCCAGGATGAGGAAGTTTGCGTTGGAGAGTACCAGCTTGGCAAGAGAGACACGTCCGCGCTCACCGCCACTCAGATCACTGATACGCTTGAACACATCCTCCCCGGTAAAGAGGAAAGCCGCCAGTACATTACGGATCTGGGTATTGTTCAGGTACGGATAATCGTCCGAGATCTCTTCAAACAATGTCTTCTCGCTGTGGAGCACATGATGTTCCTGATCGTAATAGCCAATCTCTACATTGGAACCTAAGCGGAAGGTGCCCTGATCGGCAGGAACGAGACCGTTTAAGATCTTAAGCAGAGTGGTCTTGCCGCTGCCATTATCACCGATGATCGCCACGTGTTCACCGCGCTTGATCTCGAAATTGACATCGGTAAAAAGCTTATGGGAGTCAAAGCTTTTGGACAGATGCTCCACAGTCAGCACATCATTGCCACTTAAGATCCGGGGCGTCAGCGTCAGCTTCATATCCGTGCGAACCTCGGAGGGCTTTTCGATGACCTCGATCTTGTCCAACATTTTCTCCCGGCTTTCTGCACGCTTGATGGACTTTTCCCGGTTAAAGGATTTTAATTTTTCAATGACTTCTTCCTGATGCTTGATGTCACGCTGCTGGTTCATATAGGCATTCCAGGCAGCGACACGCAGCTGTTCCTTTTTTACGGCATAATCGGAGTAATTCCCCATAAAGGTCGTAGCCTTGGACTGATCGATCTCGATGACTTTCCCGGCGATCCGGTCCAGGAAATACCGGTCGTGGGAGACGATGAGAACGGCTCCTTTGTAATTTAGCAGATAAGTCTCCAACCAGGCGATGGAGGTCATATCTAAGTGGTTGGTCGGCTCGTCTAAGATGATCAGATCCGGATTTTGTAACAGAAGCCGTCCTAACGCCACACGGGTCTTCTGACCGCCGGAGAGCGTGGCAACCGGTTTGGAGAATTCATCTTCGGTAAAACCCAGTCCCTTTAACACACCGACCAGCTCGCTACGGTAGAGATAGCCGCCGCCGGTCTCGAAAGCATGGGTGAGAGAGGTGTACTGCTTCATAAGGTCTTCCAGAGCGTCCCCATCAGCATGCTTCATATTGTTTTCGCATTCTCGGATCTTTTCCTCCAGGCGCAGCAGATCCGCCTTGACGGATAACAGTTCCTCGTAAATGGTGTGAGAGGTGTCTACGGTGCTGTTTTGGGCGAGATACCCAAGTGTCTTGTCCTTTGCCAGAACCACCTGTCCGTCATCGGGAGTCATTTCTCCTACAATGATGCGGAGCAGTGTCGTTTTCCCGGCACCGTTGATGCCCACAATGGCAGCTTTTTCATGATCCTCTATATGAAAAGAGACATTTTTCAATACCTGATTTTCCACAAATGCTTTTGAAATATTCTGACAAGATAATATCATGGTAGTAAGTATCCTTTATTTCCAGCCCACACAGAACGGGCTTTTTAAATTTTATTGTAACGAAAAGAAGAAAACCTGTCAATTCATTGACAAGTTTTTAACATATGGTGTATACTTAAAAAAATCGGAGGTGAAAGTATTGGAAGCAAAAGAAATTTCACAGGCTGTGATCGGCAGACTGCCCAGATACTTTCGATATTTGGGGGAACTTAAGGATGAAGGTGTAGAACGTATCTCTTCGCAGGAGCTTTCCGGACTGATGAAAGTGACCGCATCCCAGATACGTCAGGATTTTAATAATTTCGGTGGTTTCGGTCAGCAGGGCTACGGATATAATGTAGAATATCTGTACCGTGAGATCGGTAAGATATTAGGACTGGATAAGCAGCACAATTTCGTTATTATCGGAGCTGGTAATCTGGGCAGAGCCCTGGGTAATTATTTGAACTTCGAGCGTCGTGGTTTTATTTTCAAGGGAATGTTCGATGCGAACCCGGAGCTTGTGGGGAAGGATGTCCGTGGTGTGAAGGTTATGCCCATGGAGCAGCTGGAATCTTTTATCCGGGAGAATGACATAGATATTGCAGTACTGACGATTCCCAAGACCAGCGCTGTAGAAGTGGCTGACAAGCTGGTGGCGAACGGGATCCGCGCCATCTGGAACTTTGCGCATGTGGATCTGAATGTTCCGGAGGGAATACAGGTAGAGAATGTACATCTGTCAGACAGTTTAATGAAACTTTCGTATAATATTAACCGTTACAGTTCAGATATAAAATAATGAGCCTCAGGGAAAAACAAGCGGCTGCGAAGCGGGATGAAGAGTGCGATAGCACGAATTCGTGAGCTTACGAGAAAGTAAGGCATAAAGGGAGTGATATTATGGGCAACGATAACGCAGGGGAAAATGCGAGGAACCGGCAGGAAGCTTTTAAAAGTGCACTTGCCGGAAAGCGTCTGCCCGTACTCACTTTGGACAATAAATGGTACAAGTTGCTGAATAAGACAGGTTCTGTTCCGTTAAAGGAGACGGAGAATTCCTTGAACCAGTTGTTAAAACGACAGGGAAAGCTGAATACGGAGTCGAAGGAAATCCGTAATCTGAAAAAGAAGCTGATGAAAGAGATTGTTCCCATGGTGAACGAAGCGGATCAGCAGGGTGAGAACAGCAAGCTGAACAAGCAGATCGAAGAACATAAGCGACTGATCGAAGAATGTAATGAGAAGCTGGAAGCTTATGAAGATGAGCTGAAAGACCTCCCCCGGGAGATCGAAAGATTAAATATTCAGCTTATGATGTTTACTATGGAGTGCTGCTATGATATTATGAAGGATAATGACAAACAGATTCATGAGACTGCAGACTGGGTGAGCGCGATACGTATTGAGTTGAAAAAGCGTCTGATCGAGAAACAGCAGAAGGAACAGCAGAATCAGGAGATCTATAACTACATGCATGACATCTTTGGTGCAGAGGTGGTCAATCTGTTTGACATGAAATATAATCCGGAGCAAAAATAGTATGAAATATCTGGTAACTGCACAGGAAATGAAGCAATACGATAAGAATACCATAGAGTACCTCGGCATACCGGGGCCGGTTCTGATGGAGAGAGCGGCTCTGGCAGCGGAGGATTTTATAAAAGAGCGCTTTGATGCCGTGAAAGAACGGACGAAAGTGCTCATTTTTGCTGGTATGGGGAACAATGGCGGCGATGGCCTGGCGTTAGCAAGACTTCTTGCGGCGGACGGATACGCAGTCGCGGTAAAATGCGTGGGAGATATGCAGAGAGCTACGAATCAGTGGAAATCGCAGTGGCAGACTTTGCAACATTTTCCGGTGAAGACAGACAGTAATATTGCGGTGGATGAATATAATGTAATTGTAGACGCCCTCTTCGGCGTGGGATTAAGCCGCCCTGTGGAGGGAAACTATGCGGATGCCGTGAAAGAGATGAACATGGCAGAGGGATTTAAGCTGGCACTGGATGTGCCAAGCGGTATCTGCTCAGATACCGGCAGAGTGCTGGGTTGTGCATTTCTGGCGGATGCCACGGTCACTTTTGGTTTCTGTAAGAGAGGACTGGTACTGTATCCCGGTGCGGAATACGCCGGAGAAGTCCGGACTGCGAATGTGGGGATCGGACAGGAGAGCTTCTTAGGACAGGAACCAGAAATGTACACTTATGAGAAAGGCTCCGTACAGTTACTTAAGAGAAACGCTGCGGGGAACAAAGGAACCTTCGGCAAAGCACTGCTTGTTGCAGGAAGTAACGGCATGGCGGGGGCAGCTATTTTGGCGGCGAAAGCAGCCTATCGTACCGGAGCCGGCATGGTAAAGGTGATTACCGCGGAAGAGAACCGACAGATCATACAGCAGGGGATTCCGGAAGCGTTGTACGGCTCCTGCAGACAGCTGACGGAGAGCTTAGACTGGGCGGATGTCATCGCCATAGGTCCCGGCATCGGCAGAGAAGAACAGGCACTGCAATGTCTGAAGACCGTGGTGGAGAGAAGCAGGAAGCCGCTGGTGCTGGATGCAGATGCCCTAAACCTCCTGGCAGAGGAGAGCGGCAGGATGCTGGCAGAAGAACTGCGCGCCCAGGGTGCGGAAGGCAGAGTGATCCTTCTGACACCTCATGTGGGGGAAATGTCAAGACTGCTAAAACGGACGACCTCAGAGTGCAAGGACGACCTCCCCACATGTGCGAAAATACTGGCAGAACGATTTCATGCCGTAGCAGTTGCCAAGGATGCGAGGACTGTGGTATGTAAGGAACAGGGAGCCTGCTATCTGAATACCACGGGCAACAGCGGAATGGCTACGGCAGGCAGCGGAGATGTGCTGACCGGCGTGATCCTGGGATTGCTGGCGCAGGGAATGGATGCCCCGGAGGCTGCGACCTGTGGCGTATATCTGCACGGCATGGCAGGTGATCTGGCGGCCGGACTTCATACCGAATATGGTGTGATGGCGGGAGATATCGCCGAATGTCTGATGAAAAATCAAAATAAGAAAGCGTGAAAATATGACGAGAGAACTGCAGGAAAAATTAGAGTCCTATCAACGGGTATGGGCGGAAGTGGATCTGGATGCCATCTGGGAAAATATGGTCCATATGAAAGAAAACATTGCGGAGAATACGAAAATACTGGCTGTCATTAAGACGGACGGATATGGTCATGGTGGTGTTCCCATCGCGAAAATGTTAGAGCAGCTGGACTTCATGTTCGGCTATGCGGCAGCCACTTATGAAGAGGCACATGTACTCAGAGAAGCAGGCGTGAAGAAACCGATCCTGATCCTGGGATATACTTTTCCCTATTGCTACGAAGAATTGATCCGGGAGGAGATCCGCCCGGCAGTCTACCGCAGGGATACGGTGGAAGAGCTGGTCGCAGCAGCGGCAAAGGTCGGACAGAAGGCAAAGGTTCATATCAAGGTAGATACCGGCATGGGAAGAATCGGCATTACGCCGGATGAGGAAGGACTGGAGTTCGTCAGATTCCTTATGGGACATCCGGAGCTGGAAGTGGAGGGCATCTTCACCCATTTTGCCAAATCCGATGAAGAAGATAAGACTTCTGCATACCATCAGCTGGAACTTTTTCAGAATTTTATCGACAGAATACAGACAGAGCTGGGGCTTACTATTCCCGTCAAGCACTGCTCCAACAGTGCGGCAATCTTGGAAATGCCCCAGGCGAATATGGATATGGTCCGTGCTGGTATCACTACTTACGGTCTGTATCCTTCCGAAGAAGTGAGCAAGGATATTGTACCCTTACGGGCAGCCATGTCTCTCTACAGTCATATTGTATACTGTAAGACGATTCATGCGGGACAGAGCGTCAGCTACGGCGGGCTGTTTACGGCACAGAAGGATACCAGAGTAGCCACGATCCCCGTAGGTTACGGAGACGGTTATCCCAGAAGTCTGTCTGGAAAAGGCTATGTACTGATCCGGGGGAAGAAGGCACCAATCCTCGGAAGAGTCTGTATGGATCAGTTCATGGTAGATATTTCGGAGATTCCGGGAGTTATGGAGGGCGACAAAGTAACTCTTCTCGGTGTGGACGGTACAGAGCGGATCACCGCGGAAGAACTGGGAGAACTCTCCGGCAGATTTAATTATGAATTTGTCTGTGACCTGGGGAAAAGAATTCCAAGGGTCTACAGGCAGCATGGTGAGATCACAGAAGTAAGAGACTATTTTGAAAATTTCTGACGGATCAAAAGTGTTCGTATAACTCCGTAAGAATCGGCAATACTTATTCTAAATCGCTGATGTAAGGAGTAGAAATGAGAAGAGGAGATGTCTATTACGCGGATCTGCGGCCGGTGATCGGCTCGGAACAGGGCGGTATCAGACCGGTGCTCATCATCCAGAATGATGTGGGCAACAAACACAGTCCTACCGTGATCTGCGCTGCGATCACCTCAAAGATGAATAAGGCGAAGCTGCCTACACACATTGAATTAAATGCCCGTCTTTATGATATGGATAAGGATTCGGTAGTGCTTCTGGAACAACTACGCACCATTGACAAGAAGAGATTAAAGGATAAAGTATGTCATCTCGACGGTGACATTATGCGGAGAGTGAACCGGGCACTGAAGGTAAGTCTGGAACTGGATACATAGTCTGATACCCTGCGTATCCAGAGGATATATAAAAGAATTAAAATACGAAAGGATGAAATGAACGATGGATATCAGTGGGCCTGTGGCCATATTACTCTTTTTCCTGCTGTTACTGGTAGATATGTTTTTTTACGGATTTGATGCTGCCATTGACAACCTCAATGAAAAAGAGATCTTACATAAAGCAGAGGAAGAAAAGGATCGCCGGTCGGTGCGGCTTTCTGAGATGGTCAGCCGTCCGGGGATCTATATCAATACGGTACAGTTAGTCATTACGCTGATCAATATTCTAATGGGTGCCTTTTACCTGAATATCTGGCTGCAGACGATCGACGACGGCCTGCATGTGATCAATGTCGGCGGATTGTCGCTTCAAAATGTTCCCACGGGAGTGATCTCCGGGATTGCAACGGTATTGTCTTTTGTTGCCATGATTTATATTCTGCTGACCTTCGGAGTACTGATCCCGAGAAAAATGGCATCCAGGAAACCGGAAAAGTGGGCATATGCCTGCATTGATCCAATCTTTTGGATTACGAGACTGTTATCTCCCTTGACGGGGCTGGTAAATCTGACTGCAAAGGGAATATTATTCCTCTTCGGTGTCCGCAATAACACAGATGAAAATGATGTGACCGAGGAAGAGATTATTAACATGGTTCAGGAAGGGCATGAACAGGGTGTGATCCAGGCTAGTGAAGCGGAGATGATCTCCAATATTTTTGAATACGGAGACAAGGAAGCTCAGGACATCATGACGCACCGCGGAAGTATTGTAGCCATCGACGGCGAGACGAAGTTAAAAGATGCCATTGCTTCCATGCTGGAAGGCAAGAACAGCCGTTATCCGGTATATGAAGAGAACATTGATCATATCATCGGTATCTTACATCTGAAGGATGCCATGCGGTTCCACATCAGCGATGATAAACTGGATCTGCCCATTGCAAAGCTGGATGGGCTGCTCAGAGAGCCTTATTTTGTGCCTCAGACCAAAAATATTGATGAACTGTTCAAAGAGATGCAGTCCCAAAAACTTCAGATGGTCATTGTTGTAGACGAATACGGTCAGACCGATGGCTTGATCGCCATGGAGGACATCCTGGAGGAGATCGTCGGCAATATCATGGATGAATACGATGAAGACCAGGAATATATCAAGAACCGCGGTAAGGGCGAATATGTCATGGAAGGTAAGACTCCGCTTAAGGAAGTGGAAGAGCTGTTAGACATTACCTTTGACGAGGAGGAATTCGAGACGTTAAACGGCTTCCTGATCTCGAGGCTGGACAGGATCCCGGAGCCGGATGAACAGTTTGATTTGGACTATAAGGGATATAATTTCAAGATCCTTTCCGTGGTCAAAAAAATGATCGGAAGTGTCCTCGTCAAAAAGCTTCCGGAGGAAAAAACACTGGAGAATGCAGAAGACGGACAATCAGTGCTTGAAGAAAAACAAAAATAATGCTATGATAAAAAAAGCGTTATTGCGCAGGCGTTGCGCATACAAAGAGAAAGAAACTTTAAGTTCAAAGGAGTAACAAAGATGTCAGGACATTCAAAATTTGCTAATATTAAGCATAAAAAAGAGAAAAACGATGCAGCAAAGGGTAAGATTTTCACTATTATCGGACGTGAAATTGCAGTCGCTGTAAAAGAGGGCGGTCCCGATCCTGCTAACAACTTTAAACTGGCTACCGTTATCGCTAAAGCTAAGGCTAACAACATGCCAAATGATACTATCGATCGCGGTATTAAGAAGGCAGCCGGCGATGTAGGCAATGTGAACTACAAGTACGTGACTTACGAAGGTTACGGTCCCAACGGTATCGCCATCATCGTAGATGCACTTACCGACAATACCAACCGTACCGCTGCAAATGTCAGAAGCGCATTCACCAAGGGACAGGGTAACGTAGGTACTCCCGGATGCGTATCCTTTATGTTCGATAAAAAGGGGCAGATCATCGTGGACAAGGAAGAGTGTGATATGGAAGCGGATGATCTGATGATGACAGCACTGGATGCCGGTGCGGAAGACTTCTCCGAAGAGGAGGACAGCTTCGAAATCCTGACCGATCCCGATAATTTCGAAGAGGTACGTAAAGCACTGGAGGATGCCGGAATTCCCATGATCAGTGCGGAAGTCACAATGATTCCTCAGAATTATGTAACTCTGACCGATGAGACTGCAGTGAAGAATTTACAGAGAACACTGGATCTGTTAGAAGACGATGATGACGTTCAGGCAGTTTATCACAACTGGGACGAATAATTCGAAAGGGTAGGGGTAGCAGCATGGAGAAACTTGCTATTGTAGTTCCTTGTTATAACGAAGAAGAGGTGCTGAAGATTGCTTCCGAAGCACTGAGGGGGGTACTGGATGATCTGATCCGCAAAGGGAAGATTGCGGAAGACAGTTTTATTCTGTTTGTTAATGATGGAAGTAAGGATCGTACATGGGAGCTGATCGAAGAAGAACATCAGGCGCATCCGGTACAGGTATGCGGCGTGAAGCTGGCAGGCAATGTGGGACATCAGTTCGCACTGACCGCCGGACTGATCACGGCGATGGATCTGTCCGATGTGACGGTTTCCATCGATGCGGATCTGCAGGATGATGTGGCTGTGATCGAAGAGATGATCGATAAGTTCCATAACGGCTGTGACATCGTATACGGTGTCCGTAAGGAACGTAAGACCGACACTTTCTTCAAACGTACCACTGCGCAGGGGTTCTATAAGGTTATGGAGATGATGGGCGTCAAGACGGTTTACAATCATGCGGATTTCCGACTGATGTCCAAGCGTGCGGTAGAACAGTTCTCCAAATATCAGGAAACGAACCTGTTCTTAAGAGGTATGATGCCTCTGATCGGTTACCAGACCGACTGTGTATATTATGATCGTAAGGAAAGAGTGGCCGGGGAATCCAAGTATCCGTTAAAGAAAATGCTGGCATTGGCATTTAACGGGATTTCTTCTTTCAGTGTGAAGCCGATCAGCATGATCCTGGGAGCCGGTGTGATCATTGTAATATTAAGCATTCTTGCGGCAATCTATGCACTGATCTCTTATTGCACCGGACATGTGGTACCGGGATGGACTTCTTTGATTCTGTCCATCTGGTTCTTGGGCGGTATTCAGCTGATGGCCGTCGGACTGGTAGGTCAGTATATTGGCAAAATCTACATTGAGGTAAAACATCGTCCCAGATATAACATCGAAAAGGTACTGAAATAATGAATTATAAAAAAAGCATTTTAAGTGTTGTATTGTGGTTCATTTATGCAATAATAGTGGGCACCGGAATGGTAGGCACGGCTATGGCCGTGACCCTGCCTGCGTACGGTGCCCTTATTATCACAGGGGTTTGGCTTGCGGTGACAGGACTGGCTGTGTTTCTTCTACATAGATTTTTGGAGAAAACAAAGCACCCATTTTCGGAAGACAGACAACAGATAAAACTGATCGCGGAAAGCCTGTTGGTGGTTGCGCTGATCGCAGTTGGTATTGTACTTCGTACCGGAGAAATCATGCGGTATGATCTGTCCGCAGGGGGCGGAAATATCTGGTTTGATACCGTCATGGTTACTGAGAATACACAAATTCCGCAGGTGGTGCATGGAGCGGTATATTTTTATCTGCAGGTATTACATGGTCTGCTGGTTTTTCTGGGCAATAAAATGACAGCGGCTCTGATCCTTCAGGTGATATTGCAGATCCTGTCCGGAATTTTTCTCTATTTTGCATTAAGAAAAATGTCGGGTGCGGTAACAGCAGTGGTGACATTCGCATATTGGATGCTGTGCCCGGTGATCTCAGAGGTGGTTATTCTGGGACCGGAAACGCTGTACATACTTCTGTGGATGATTGGGTTGTGCATAACAGCAGAGTCCCTGGATCATTTTGTACAGTCGGGAGCTGAACCGGGGATCCGCTCCGTAATCGGTTTCTTTTTTGCCGGGGTAGCTACGGGCGTTCTGGGATATCTGGATGTTATGGGTTTTTTATTATTGCTACCGATATTTTCTGTGATTTTTTTGGTAACACAGGAGAAGATTCGACTGGCTCGTAAAATCGGTGCGGCTATCCTTGGAATTGTGGGAAGCCTGGCGGGCTTTTTGCTTTCCATAGCTTTAGATGCCGTAGGCAGCGGTAAAATGATGGAAAATGTACTGGCAGCATGGGGAAAGGTCTATCTTCCGGAAAATTTTGTATTACCGGTAACCATTGAAAACGATAATGCGATAACCATTGCAGTAGTTGCGATTCTCGGAATCGGAGTTTTTGGATTTTGGTGCCGGAAGAGCCTGGAAAGACAATCCGTGTGGCTGGTAATTGCCCTTTCCCTGGGTGGGATGATCTGTTATGGAATGACGAGTGCGGAAATGCAGGGATTTACTTTGCTGTATCTGATCATAGCTGTGGTGGCCGGTGCAGGAGTACAGGCAGTCCTGCCGTATGAGCTTACACAACAGAATGCATTGCAGCAAGTCCGGGGAGCAGTCGAAGAACCTACGGCGGAAACCAAGCCGAAGAAACGACAGCTTAAGATACAGGATCTGGAGGAAGAAGGGCTTCCTGCAGAAACGGACAATAAAGTGCAATTGATCGAGAATCCGCTTCCGGTTCCGAAAAAACATGTTCCC
>OHRZ01000669.1_pt1 | contig 11324 bp, 9 predicted proteins | sample 1578621 | NCBI WGS metagenome assembly OHRZ01 (sample SAMEA3879554, study PRJEB24766) | human gut metagenome | biome: human-associated habitat; feature: feces | place: USA | collected 1985/1987 | reverse complement strand
AGAGAATGGTGACGCCGAGACCGGCAATATAGTCCATTTTCTCAGTGATGCCCCGGAAATTGCCGCCGAAAAAGTCGTTGTTCAGCACCTGACCGTCGGGGGTGGGCTTCCAGTCCACCTCATCGTACCAGTTCTCATGAATGGTGTAGGGCTTCAGCTTCCCGGTCAGGTCGGCCTGGCCGCTGGCGTAGAAGCGGTCGGGAAATACCTGATAAATGGTCGCGCCCTTCGCCCAGTCCGGCGTGGTGAAATCCGCGGGGATGCAGCTCAGCTGCCAGAGGTCACCGGCCTCCATGTTGGTGTCGTCTCCCTGCTTGAACAGACGGAAGCTGCCGCCCTGCGTATCGATGACGAAATAGTAGAAAAACAGGCCGGGGCAGGGGATGGAAAACTGCCCCTCAAAAACGTCATACGCGCCCTTTTTCATCTGGAATGCCAGAACGGCGTTCTGCGCCCATGAGCCGTCCTCGTGATTAAAGACGCAGATGACCTCCGTCGTCAGGACGGAGGTGGGGATGTGGATATGCAGGGTGCAGACCTGCCCCGGCGTCAGGGTGCCGAAGGGGGTCTTGAACTGGGGCTGCTTGCTGTCGTAAAGGATTCTCATGGCGGTCTCCTTGTAGTAAACTCATTTTTTCCATTATAAACCATTTTTCCGAAAAAGGGAAGCGCGGGAGAAAGATATTTTGGGAAAGCGCTTGAGAAACCCATGCCTTTTTGGATGAAGGATGGACTTTCCCGGTTTTTCTGGTATACTGTACTGGACGGGAAGATAGGAGAATGAATGATGATAAGAAAATTGCAAAATGCAGATATGGACAGGGTAGCCGGTATATGGCTGGACGCCAATCTGAGGGCGCACTGCTTTATTCCCCCACAGTATTGGAAAAGCAACTTTGCCCCGGTAAAAGAAATGCTGCCCCGGGCAGAAGTCTATGTTTACGAAAATGACCGGGAAATATGGGGCTTTATAGGGCTGAACGGGGAATATATCGAAGGCGTTTTTGTTTCCGGTGAAATGCAGTCCCGGGGCATAGGGAAGCGCCTGCTGGACTTTGTAAAAACAAAAAAGACGGAACTGCGATTGAATGTGTACCAAAAGAACACACGGGCGATTCGTTTTTACCAGAGGGAGGGCTTCAAAATTCTGCGGGAAGGAATGGATGAAGCAACCGGCGAAAAGGATTACGAAATGACATGGCGGCAGGAATAAAACGCTGTTTGGAGAAAACACGAAAAATGCACCGTATGGCCGCGGCCATACGGTGCATTTTCAATGTAAACGTTCTACGGCAATGCCTTTTGAAGTTCCGATTAGGAGGTTACCGTCAAGGATGATACCACAGTAGATGCCATCGCCGCTGAATTCTGCTACTGTTCTGCGGCTGCGAAAGTCGCAGACACCGATCCAGCTTAACGTACACGCAGTCAGTAGGCCGGAACTTTCATCCACATAGGAAATGTAAGGCAGGTGAACCCCGGTTCCGACTGGCCCCGGCGTTTTGAAAAAGGGAATCGGCAAAGGCACGGCATTGCCCCATTCCAAATGTTGACGCTCCTCCGAAAGCACCAGTTCGCGCATCCATACCTGCGCTGTCTGGCCACGGTAATCATTCAGGAACAGATGCTTACCGGAAAAGGCGTTCATTGACTGACCGCATTCCCATTCATACAGGGTAGAAAACGTTTCGGAATCTTCTGCCTGAATGATATTGCACGCCAGCCCCCCGCTTACGTTCGCCTCATAGGACAGAAGCGCCAAACCAAGGGATTTTTCCCAAACGAGAGATAATATGACCCGGCGGCAATCGGGGATCACATGGAGAGAGGATGTCTGCTTTTTATAATTGACTAATAGGAGAAAATGTTCTTCGAGGCTCTGCTTGCCTGCTGCGATACAGGCAATCTGGTCTGTACCGGGTATTTGACAGCATTGCATATCTCCCATCGGCGCAAGCTGCCGGGGGCGGGGACATTCCCATAGGAGTCGTTTCTCGGAAATCTGGAAAAAATACAGCCGCTGTTCTCCGGTGAATACCACCAGCACGTCGTCATTCAGGAAAAATCCTCCGTGGATATGGCGTATTCCGGTGAACTGATGAACAAGCTCGAAAGTGCTTCTCTTCCAGATGGTGATACCGTAGCCAAGTGCCGCAATGTATTCCGCACTGGAAGCAATCCTATACACGTTCCGCTTTCTGAGAGGAACTTCCATTTATCATCACCATGCTTTCAGCCGCATTTCCGCACGCAATCCGACAATTGCCCGAACTGCGGCGATACGCTTACCAGCTCAGCATATTCCGGAACTGCTCCATGTACCGTCCGGCGGGGACGTCCCAGCTGAAATCTTTTTCCATGTCCCGCTTCTGCAGGGCGCGGAAGGCTTCCCGGTTGTGATTGTACAGGCCGAGGCAGCGCTTCAGCGACGCGAAGAAATCGTCGGCGTTGTAGCTCTGGAAGGTGAAGCCCAGGCCGCCCTCGCCGTTTTCGTCGGCGGGAGGAACGGTGTCCTTCAGGCCGCCGGTGGCGTGAACCACGGGTACGGTGCCGTAGCGCATGGCGTTCATCTGACTCAGGCCGCATGGCTCGGACTTGGAGGGCATCAGGTAGACATCGCCGCCAGCGTAGATCCGGGCGGCAAGCCCCAGATTGAAGGTGATCTGGGCGGAAACCTGATCGGGGAACTGATTCGACAGGTCTCTGAAGAAGCTCTCGTATTGAGCTTCGCCGGTGCCAAGGATCAGCAGCTGGGCGTCTTCCTCCCATATGAGCCGCCGGGCAATGTAGCACAGCAGGTCAAGACCCTTGTGACCGGCCAGCCGGGTGACCATGACCATCAGCGGCACGTCAGGCTTGACGGGCAGACCCACTTCTTTTTGCAGGGCGGCCTTCACGGCGGCCTTGCCCTCTACAAAGGTCTCGGAATTGTAGTGGGCGGGGAGCGCGGGATCGGTCTCCGGGTTGAAGGTGTTCACGTCGATGCCGTTGGTGATGCCGGTGAGCTTCCAGGCGTTGCCCGCAAGGACGCTGTCCAGACCGTGGGCATAGTAGGGATACATCAGCTCCCGGGCATAGGTCTCGGACACGGTGGTCACAAGGTCGGCGGTCTCAATGGCGCCCTTCATCACGTTGACGGAGTTGCTCATGTCCAGGGTGGAACGGTACTCCCAGGGAAGCCCCAGCACATCGTCAAAGAACCCGGCGTTTGCCCAGCCCTGATATTCGATGTTGTGGATGGTGTACATGCAGCGGGTCTTATAGAAGGCGCCGTGGTACATGGCTTTCAGGTAGATGGGGATGCAGGCGGTCTGCCAGTCGTTGCACTGGATGATTTCGGGGATGAAGTTCAGGGCGATCATGGCGTCCAGACAGCCCCGGGAGAAGAAGGCGAAGCGCTCGCCGTCGTCCATGTCCCCGTAAATCGCGCCGGTGCGGGCACCGAAGTAATAATCATTGTCCAGGAAATAGACCTGCACGCCGTCATTTCGGTTGGTCAGCTTCATGATGCCGCAGTATTGCTGCCGCCAGCCCAGCTGCACCCGGATCTCGGTCACCCGCTCCACCATGTAGGCGGTGTTGGTCTTGATTTTGTGGTAGTAGGGCAGAAACAGAACGACCTCGTTGCCCGCAATGCGAGCCAGCGCGGAGGGCAGAGCCTCCATCACGTCGCCGAGACCGCCGGACTTGGCATAGGGTGCGCCCTCAGAGGCGCAGATGGCAATTTTCATACGGTTTCCCCCCTCTTGACGATAACAGGACTCTTCTTTGTCCCAATGAGCTTTGCCCCCGGGGTGACGGTGACGTCCTTGTCCAGAATGACGTATTTCAGTTCCGCGCCCTCGCCCACCACGGAGTCGTTCATAATGACGCAGTTTTCCACGTCCGCGCCCGGGGCGATGGTGACCTGCCGGAACAGAATGCTTTCCTTGACGTTGCCCTCCAGCATACAGCCGTCGGCTGCCAGACAGTTGGCGATCTGGCATTCCTCGCCGTAGTAGGTGGGGACACGGTCACGAACCTTGGTGTAGATGGGATGATTGCCGCCGAACATGTCGTGGCGGATGTCCCGGTCGATGAGCGCCATGGAGTTTTTGAAATATTCCTCCACGGACTCGTTGTACAGGGCGGCGCCGTCGAAGGGGTAGACGTTGACGGAGACCTTGCCCCGCTGCCAGCCGCCCAGAACCAGATCGCGATCCATGTGGAACTTGTCCCGGGCGATCATTTCTCTGGTCTGCTGCATGAGCCACTTCTTATCCACCACGAAGATGTCCATGGAAGCGACATAATCGGCGGGGGCGGCAAAGTCCACCAGCATATCGGTCACATTGCCCTTGCCGTCCAGCTTCATGGCAAGATCGATCATCTTTTCCCCGTTGCAGATGCCGGCCTTGGTGACCACGGTGATGTTCCGGCCGCTCTTGACATGGGCGGCGATGACCTTGGTCAGGTCGATGTTGGAAAGAATGGCGGAGTCGGTCATGATGACCAGTTCGTCATCGGAGCCGTAGGCGAGGAAGTCCATGGCGCTGGCGAGAGACTCCAGCTTGCCCCGGTAGCGGTGGACTTCGGACTGGGCGTAGGGAGTCAGAAATTCCAGACCGCCCTCCTCCAGCTCCAGGCCCCACTCCTCACCGTCGCCGATGTGGTTCATCAGGGACTGATAGTTGTGGCGGGAGATGATGCCGATATGACGGACACCGGCGCAGGCCAGATTGGACAGCGCCCAGTCTACCTGACGGTAGCGGCCGCCGAAGGGCAGGGAGGCCATGGTGCGCTTGGTGGTCAGCTCACCAAGGCTTGCGTCGTTGGTAAATACAATACCGGTTACGTTCATTGCACTTTCCCTCCTGTTACAGCATGTCACCGGGCTTCAGCACGGTGTTGGCTTCGACGACAGCGCCCTTGGACGTGACGCTGATCTTCTTCTTTTCCCCGTCGGCGTAAGCGCCGCCCACGATGGCGTTCTTGCAGACTCTGGAGTTCTCGCCCAGAATGGTGTGGCGGACGATGGCGCCGGACTCGATGACCACGCCGGGCATGACGACGCTGTCCTCTACCAGCGCGCCCTCGCCGATGGTGCAGCCGATGGAGATGATGCTGTGGTGAACGGTGCCGTAGACCTCGGAGCCTTCGGCCACGAAGGCGTTGACGATCTCGGCCTGCTCGTCAATGTAGGAGGACGGCATGGCGGAGTTACGGGCATAGATGGTGGAGCGCTTGTCTCCCCGGAGCTGGAAGGCAGGCTCCTTGCCCAGCAGATCCATGTTGGCTTCCCACAGAGAATCGATGGTTCCCACGTCTTTCCAGTAGCCGTCGAAGGGGTAGGCCATCATCTTGTGACCGTCGGCCAGCAGGCTTGGAATGATGTTCTTGCCGAAATCGTTGGCGGAGCTGGGGTTTTCCTCGTCAGCGATCAGGGCGTCCCGCAGTACCTGCCAGTTGAAGCAGTAAATGCCCATGGAAGCGTTGGTGGACTTGGGCTTGGCGGGCTTTTCCTCGAATTCGTAGATGGTGTTGTCGGGGTTGGTATTCAGGATACCGAAGCGGGAAGCCTCCGCCAGAGGGACGCTGCGCACGGCGATGGTGCAGGAAGCCTTATGCTTTTCGTGGTAGGCCACCATGGCGGCGTAGTCCATCTTGTAGATGTGGTCGCCGGAGAGAATGACCACGTAGTCGGGGTTGAAGCGATCCACGAAGTCGATGTTCTGATAAATGGCATTGGCGGTGCCCTTGTACCAGCCGGATTTCTTGTCGTGACGCTCATAGGGGGGCAGAACCTGCGCGCAGGAATGGGTCTTGTTCAGATTCCAGGGCTGTCCGTTTCCGATATACTCATTCAGCTCCAGAGGCTGATACTGGGTCAGAATACCCACAGTGTCGATGCCGGAGTTGACACAGTTGCTCAAAGGAAAATCGATGATACGGTATTTGCCGCCGAAGGGAACGGCAGGCTTGGCGGTTTTCTCCGTCAGGACCTTGAGCCGGCTGCCCTGTCCGCCGGCAAGCAGCATCGCAATTACGCGCTTTTTCTGAAAATACATGGTCACAGCTCCTTATGTAGATTTTTTGAGAATCTCCCGTTGACCCGGAGATTCGTTAGTGCCTCTCTCGGTTTTGTGCAGATGTTTGGGGACATCTATCCACTCTGATAAAATATCATATTTTCCCTGATTAGGAAAGGGAAAAATTATCTAAATATTGGTGAATGAATTCTGCGTTTTGCATAACGGCCTGCCATGGGACGGGGACGCCGCCCGGGGGATCGACGCCCTTCAGCCGCTTTTCCATCCAGTTGAGGTCAAGCCACCTGCCAAACTTGAAGCCGCAGGCCGGGAAATGAGCGACAGTGCGGTAGCCGCGCTTTTCGTGGAAGCGCATGGAGTTCTCGTTTTCCCCGCAGACGAGGGAGTAAAGAAGGCAATACCCCTGGGCGTCAAGGATCGCTTCCAGCGCGTCGTACAGCGCTTTTCCGATGCCTTTGCCCCGTGCCTGAGATTTGAGATAGATGGTCGGTTCGGCGCACCAGGCATATGCCGCCCGGGAAAAGGGCAGACTTGCGTAGGCGTAGCCGAGGATCTGCCCGTCCTCCTCCCAGAGAAGCCACGGAAACTGGGCGGTGATGTCGTGGTAGCGGCGCAGGAATTCTTCTTCGCTGGGTGGGTCGTATTCAAATGTGGCGGTAGAGGTCAGAACGTAAGACCGGTAAATGGCAAGCATGGCGCTTACGTCTTCCTCAGCGGCAATCCGGAGCATGGGAATTCCTCCTTTTTTCCGCCGGTGCGGCCGGCGGATAGTAAAAGCGATATATTTTCATTTTACTATCCCAACTTCTTTCCGTCAAGGTTGACATTTCCGTCAAAGATGGGTAAAATAAGAGAAACTGTGACTTCAAAGGAGGGATTCTCTTGGACGCTGGCGGCAACGGCAATATACCTGGACGAAGTAGAGTGCGGCTTGCCGTCCGGGTGAGTCTGTAGTTATTTTGTCTGCGTAAATTGCCTATTCATCTCACAAATAAATGAATAGGAGGAATTACGAATGGCAGAGCGTTTTGAAATTGTGGAAAAAGCCCTCCTGAAGCTGCTGGAGGAGAAAAAATATGCAACTCTCCGGGATATCCTCACGACCATGAATCCGATGGATGTCGCCGGACTTTTTGACGGGCTGGACGAAAAGCAGATTCCCCTTATGTTCCGTTTGCTTCCAAAGGAACAGGCAGCGGAGACCTTCGTGGAAATGGAGCCGGAGGCAAAGGAGCTTCTCATCCGTGGCTTCTCCGACAACGAGCTGAAGGAAGTTCTGGACGAGCTGTACGTGGACGACGCGGCGGATATCGTCGAGGAAATGCCCGCGAACGTGGTGCAGCGTATCCTGAAGCACGCCGACCCGGAAATGCGCAGCTCCATCAACCAGATCTTGCGTTATCCCGAGGATTCCGCCGGTTCCATCATGACCACGGAATACGTCTCCCTGCGCCCCCACATGACCGTGGAGGAGGCCATTCTCCGCATCCGACGTCAGGGCGTGGATAAGGAGACCATTTACACCTGCTACGTTACGGAAAAGGACAGGACGCTCATCGGTCTTGTGACGGTGAAGGATCTTCTGCTGGCCGCGGACGACGAGACCAAGATCGAAGACATCATGGTAACGAACCTGATTTCGGTCACCACCCAGACCGACCAGGAGGAAGTGGCGGCGACCCTTTCCAAATATAACTTCATTGCCCTGCCCGTGGTGGACGGGGAAAACCGGATGGTGGGCATCGTCACCTTCGACGACGCCATGGACGTCATGCAGGACGCGGCCACCGAGGACATGGAAATCATGGCCGCTATGACCCCTTCGGAAAAGACCTACCTGAAAAGTACGCCCTTCGACCTGTTCAAGCACCGGATTCCCTGGCTGATGCTTTTGATGGTCTCCGCTACCTTTACGGGGATGATCATTACCTCTTTTGAGGATGCCTTGAGCTTGCTCCCGGTGCTGACAGCCTTTATCCCCATGCTGATGGATACCGGCGGTAACTGCGGCTCTCAGTCCTCCGTGACCGTCATCCGCGCCCTGAGCCTGGACGAGCTGCATTTTTCCGACCTGTTCCGGGTGATGTGGAAGGAGGCCCGCGCGGCGGTGCTCTGCGGCGCGGCGCTGGCGGCGGCCTGCTTCCTGAAAATTCTGCTGGTCGACCGGCTGCTGATGGGCAACGAAAGCATCAGCCTGCTTGTCAACGGCGTGGTGTGCCTGACGCTTTGTGTGACGGTCATCCTTGCCAAGTTCGTCGGCTGCACGCTGCCTCTGTTTGCCAAGCGTCTGGGCTTTGACCCGGCGGTGATGGCAAGCCCCTTTATCACGACCATCGTGGACGCCCTGAGCCTGCTGGTGTATTTCCTGTTTGCGAAGCTCCTGCTGGGTGTTTAAAAAGAAAAACTTCGTATGATGTGTAAGTCATACGAAGTTTTTGCTTTATTCGGCCTTCAGGACGTGAGCGCCCTCAAATTCTACGTGCAGGGGCAGCATCTGCCAGTGATGCTCCGTGATGCTGTCCAGCTTTTTTGCGAGCTTCTCTTCCAGCCCGGGGTTGCGGGTGATGCACAGCAGGGTGGGGCCTGCGCCGGAAAGGCAGAAGGCCGCGCCGACGGTGCGCACCAGCGCCTCGATTTTTTCGTAGTCCGGAATCAGCTTTTTCCGGTAGTTCTGGTGAAGCCTGTCCTGCATGGCGGTGCGCAGCAGCTTCTCGTCCCCAAGCTCCAGCGCCTTGAGCACCAGCGCGCCGTGGGAGATGTTGTAAATGGCGTCCCGGCGGTTGACCTGCTCCGGCAGAACGGAACGGGCGAGGGGCGTGGACAGGGTGAAATCCGGAATGAGAACCAGAAATTCCCACCCGGCGTGGAGGGGAAAGCTGACGCTCACCGGCAGACCGCCGTCCACCATGGACGCGGTCAGACCGCCCAGGAAAGCGGGAGCCAGATTGTCCGGATGCCCTTCCATGGCGTTTGTGATGTTGAGCAGGCCCTGTGTGGAGAGCTTATTGCCCCGCAGGACGTTTGCGCCCATGGCGCCGGCCACCAGCAGCGCGGCGGAGGAACCGAGTCCCCGGCAGATGGGAATGTGTGCGTCGATGTGGATCTTCACGCCCCGGACTTCCTCGCTTAAGGTGCCCAGCACGGCGCAGTAGGCGGTGTAGGCCAGATTGTCAGGCCCCGTGTAGGCTTCGTCGCAGCCGGTGATCTCCAGACCGGAATCGGTTTCTTCAAAGGTGACGTCGGTGTACAGGCTCAGGGCGCAGCCGAAGGCGTCAAACCCGGGGCCGAGGTTCGCGGTGGTGGCGGGAACGCGGATGGTAACTCGTTTCATGCAGCTTCTCCTGTCGGCTTACAGATGCAGGACGTAGTCCAGCATGTCTTCCTTGTTGATGACGTCGGTGTGGCGTTCGGGCTTGCCCTGCAGGCCCGCCAGATTCTTGGGGATGGGCACACCCGTCATGGCGGACAGCCGCGCCATCTGGTCGAACTCGCTGCCGGAGGTATCGCCGCCCACGGCGGCGAGAACCGCCGCGGGGAATTTGTAGGGAGACGCGGTGGACAGCACCACCATGGGACGATTGTCGCCGGTCTGGGAGACGTATTCCTCCGCCGCTGCCCAGCCGGAAGCGGTGTGGGGATCGCACAGATAGCCCCAATCCCGGTAGACCCGGCCCATGATCTCCTGCGCTTTGGCGTCGTCGCAGTAGGCAGCCCAGAATTCCCTCTGAATCGTGGACAGCAGTGCGCCGGGGACGGTGTAAACGCCCTCCCGGTTCAGGCTGTTCATCAGCCCGGACACCAGCGCGGTGTCTCCGGACAGCAGGTACAGCAGCCGCTCCAAGTTGGAGGACACCAGAATGTCCATGGAGGGGGAGGTGGTCTTCAGCAGGGGACGGCGTTTGTCGTAAACGCCGGTGCGGATGAAGTCGGTGAGGACGTTGTTGGCGTTGGAGGCACAGATCAGCTTCCCAACGGGCAGACCCAGCCGCTTGGCGAGATACCCCGCCAGAATATCGCCGAAGTTGCCGGTGGGGACGGAGTAGTTGACCTCGTCGCCCAGCCGGATTTTCCCGGCGTCCAGCAGGTCGCGGTAGGAACGGAAATAGTACATGATCTGGGGTGCCAGACGGCCGATGTTGATGGAGTTGGCGCTGGACAGAGCGTAGGGCAGCTCCCGCCCCTGACAGGCGGCGAAGATATTTTTCACCCCGGTCTGGGCATCGTCAAAATTGCCCCGGACGGCCGAGACGGCCACGTTGCCGCCCTCCTGGGTCACCATCTGGGCGCGCTGCACCTGAGAAACGCCGCCGTCGGGATAAAAAACGCAGATGCGTACCCCGGGCACGTCCCGGAAGCCCTCCAGAGCGGCCTTGCCGGTGTCGCCGGAGGTGGCGGTGAGGATCAGGATATCCTTTTCCATCCCCTTGACGGCCTTCGCGGCGGTGAGCAGCTGGGGCAGCATAGAAAGCGCCACGTCCTTAAAAGCGGATGTAGGCCCCCGGAACAGCTCCAGCACGGAGTAACCGCCTACGGAAACGGTGGGGGTCAGATCTTCGGTTTCAAATTTCCCCTGATAGGCGCGGCGAACCAGCGTATCCATATCGGGAATATCCGGCAGCAGAGCGGCAAGAATTTTCGCGGACATTTCCGTAGAGCTGCCCCGCAGGCAAGCCTGCCAGTCAAACGCGGGAATGCTCTCGGGCATATACAGGCCGCCGTCGGGGGCAAGACCCTCCAGCACGGCCTCGGCGCTGTCCACAAAGTGGGCTTCGCTCCGGGTAGAATGATAGAGCATAATATCCTCCTGTGATCGATTCTTTGCTAATTGCACAAAAAGTTGGGGAATACCGGGAAAACCTTGGCTTTTTGGCGTGGTTGAAATTTGAGCAGGTATATGATATACTGTTTTTCGACAAAAAGCAAGTGTTTTCGGGATGGACACATCCGTTTTTACACACTGACCAAAAATCACCGCACATACAGACAAAACGGGGGATGATTTGATGAAGATCGGATTGCTGGGCTTCGGTGTCGTCGGCCGGGGCGTGTATGAGCTTACCCGGGGCAGAGACGATATGCAGGTCGTCAAGGTTCTGCGCCGGGAGGATATGCAGCTTCCAGACGCGAAGACCGTCCGGGACATCCGGGACATTGTGGAGGACGACAGCATCGACACCGTGGTGGAGGTCATGGGCGGGCTGCACCCTGCTTACGACTATGTCCGCGCCGCCATTGAGGCGGGGAAAAATGTGGTAACTGCCAACAAGGCGCTGGTATGCACCTTCTATGACGAGC
>OHRZ01000667.1_pt1 | contig 11331 bp, 8 predicted proteins | sample 1578621 | NCBI WGS metagenome assembly OHRZ01 (sample SAMEA3879554, study PRJEB24766) | human gut metagenome | biome: human-associated habitat; feature: feces | place: USA | collected 1985/1987 | reverse complement strand
CGCCGATGTGGTAAAGCCCCTTCGCGCCGCCGCCGCTCATCACGACCCCTACCTTCTGGGCCGCAGCAGGGAGCGCCGCCAGCAGCAGCATCCCGACAAATGAGCCGATTTTACGCAACATATCTCAATTTTTTTATAACTTTGCACGTTACTACGATGTCGTTCAAAAGTAGACAAAAAAGAAACACGATCAAAATATGACTGACAAAATCAATGAACTCCTGCGACGTGTCGAGGAGTTTAAGCCGAAAGCCGCCGCCGAAATCGAGGAGTTCCGCATCCGGATCCTCGGCAAGAAAGGCGAGTTGACCGCCCTGATGGAGGAGTTCAAGACGGTAGCCCCCGAACTGAAACGCGAACTGGGCCAGCAGTTGAACCGTCTCAAAAACGAGGCCACGGAGCGCATCAACGCGCTGCGCGAGCAGTTGCAGAACGCCGCGGCCGACGAGGCCTCGTCGTCGGGCGACCTGACGCGCCCCGGCACGGCCGAGCACCTCGGTTCGCGCCACCCGATCTCGCTGGTGAAAAACCAGATCGTCGAGGTCTTTTCGCGGCTGGGCTACACCGTGGCCGACGGACCCGAGATCGAGGACGACTGGCACGTCTTCTCGGCGCTCAACTTCCCGCCCGAACATCCGGCGCGCGACATGCAGGACACGTTCTTCATCGAGAAGGACCCCGACATCCTGCTGCGCACGCACACCTCGTCGATCCAGGTCCGCACGATGGAGCGTCAGAAACCGCCCATCCGCGTCATCTGACCGGGCCGCGTGTTCCGCAACGAGGCCATTTCGTACCGCGCGCACTGCATCTTCCACCAGATCGAAGGACTTTACATCGACGAGGGCGTCTCGTTCGCCGACATGAAGCAGTCGCTGCTCTACTTCGCCAAGGAGGTTTTCGGCGAGAACGCCACGATCCGCATGCGCCCTTCGTACTTTCCCTTCACCGAACCGTCGGCCGAGGTCGATGTGTCGTGCAACCTCTGCGGCGGCAAGGGCTGCAACGTCTGCAAGGGCACGGGTTGGCTGGAGATCATGGGCTGCGGCATGGTCGATCCCAATGTGCTTGAGGCCAATGGAATCGATTCGAAGAAATATTCCGGGTTCGCGTTCGGCATGGGGGTCGAGCGTATCGCCATGCTCAAATACGGCGTGAAGGACCTGCGGCTCTATTTCGAGAACGACGTGCGGTTCCTGCATCAGTTCGATACGGTGCTTTAGGCGCTGCGGTACGCTCCCCGGGTCGGGGAGCGGCAATCGCCCGCCGGATGCCGGGATGTTCCGGGGATGAAGTGCCGTATCGTTCGCGGGAATACGAAAAGCGGTTGTCCGACGTTTTCCCGACAGACGAAGGGAGGGGTTGCGTCTGTCCATTGCACTCTTCCGGCGAAGAACGAAGATACAAACTCAACGATTTCAATGAAGCGGATGCTTGCGATTCTGGTGCTCTGCACGGCTTTCTCCACGGGGTTCGTCCCGCAGGGAGAGGCGTTGCCCGCACCTGCGGCGGAGGCCTCGTGGCCCGACTCGCTGCGACCGACCGAATACTATACCGAAGGTGTGAAAAAACTCCTGATCGGAGAGGACACCCTGGCGGCTCGGGCACTGTTCCTGCAGGCCCTGGAGCTCGATTCCGCGTATGCTCCGGCCTGGTTCCGCCTCTCTTCGGTGACTCCCGACGGCGATCCGCAGGGTACGGCGTGGGCACGGCGTGCTTACCGGCTGGACTCGCTCAACAAGTGGTACGGGCAGCTTTACGGGCAAAAGCTGCTTGCCGAGGGAGAACTCGACAAGGCGCGTCCGCTGTTCGTGCGGCTTTCGGCGCTCGACCCGACCAATCCCGACAACATTCGTATTCTGGCGATCCTGTACCAGCAGGCCGGGATGCCCTATTCGGCGATCGATATGCTCGATTCGGCCGAGATGCGTTTCGGTAAAATGCCTTTGTTGGGGGCGATGAAACGCCAGTTGCTGATTCGCACGGGGCAGTTGGACCGTGCGCTGGCCGAAGCCAGGGAGATGGCCGAGGCGATTCCTTACGAAGCGGAGAACCACGTGATTCTGGCCGACCTGTACGGTGCTGCCAAACAGGATTCGTTGGCCATAGCCGAGTATAACCGGGCGTTGGAGATCGACTCCATGAATGTCCCGGCGCTGGCTTCGCTCGCCGAATTCTACAACAAGCGCAACGATTCGCATGCTTATCTGGCCGTGTCGAAAAGGCTTTTCGAAATTGACGAACTCCCCTTGTCGGAAAAGGTCCGCATTTTCCGGCAGCTGACGCTCGACGTCCGTTTTTACCGGGACAACTTCTTTCAGCTCAACGACCTGATCTCGACGCTTGCGATCCGCTATCCCGACGATAAGGATGTCGTCGAACTGTATGCGCAGCATCTGATCAATGCCGGAGAGCTGGAGCAGGCGCTGACCCTCTACAAGCTGCATCTGGCTGACCAGCCTCCCCAGTTGGACTATTACCGTGCGGTGATCGACATCGAAACTTACCGCAAGCGGCTCGATTCGGTTTATCTGTATATCGACCGGGCGCTCGAGGTTTTCCCCGGAAATACCGAGCTGTATGCCCGCAAGGGACACGCCCAGGGGTATGCCGGAAAGTTGTCGCAATCGATCGGCAGCTATAAGAAAGCCCTCAAATACGCCGATACGGACTCCCTGCGCGGAGTCGTGTGGGGATATATCGGCGACGCCTATCATCAGCTGGAAGAGGCCGGACGGAAGGATTCGGAACGGGACAAATACCGCCGCCGGTGTTTCGAGGCTTACGACCGTTCGCTGCATTATTACTACGATAACCCGATGGTGCTCAATAACTACGCCTATTTTATCAGTGAATCGTCCCGGGATCCCCGCCGGCTCGACCGGGCCTTTGCCATGGCAGCCCGTGCGGTGGAGCTGGACGGCAACAACGCCACGCTGCTGGATACCTATGCCTGGGTGCTGTTCCGTCTGGGACGGCTGCAGGAGGCTCGTCGAACGATGCAGCAGGCGATCTCTTTCGACCGCAGCGAGAATCCGGAACTCTACCTGCATTACGGGGACATCCTGGCGGCTCTCGGGGAGAAGTTCATGGCCGAAACCTACTGGCGCAAGGCGCTGGAGAAGGGATATGACGATCCCCGGGCGATCGAAGAGCGTATCCGGCAACTCAAATCCAAGCCCTGACTATGCGACAAGCCTTGAACCATTCGTATCGTTTCCCGCAGCGGGCGGAGTCGGTCCGCACGCTGTGTATCCGTTTGCCGAAGGTCGTTTTGTTTCTTTTCCTTCTACTTGGTGCAGGGTCGCTTGCGGCCCAGAATACCGACCAGCAGATCGCGGCGCAGAAACGGTTGATCGCCGACCTCGAAAAGCAGATCGCCCGGGAGGAACAGGAGATTTCGAAGCTCAAGAAGGGACGTGCCTCGGCCGAGGAGACGGTGCGCCGTCTAGCCCGTCAGATCGATTCGCGCAACCAGCTGCTCGACGTGACGGAGCGGGATGCCCGCAAGCTCGAGGTCGAGGTGGCCCGTACGGACAGCGTGGCCCGGGGGCTGTCGGCATCGCTCGACGCCCATAAACGGCGCTATGCCGAGATGGTGCGCGAGGCATACCGCAACTACAAACACAACAATTATCTGACTTACCTCTTCTCTTCGAGCGACTTCAATCAGGTGGCCCGCCGCATCACCAATCTGCGGGAGGTGGCGGCCATGCGGGAACGGCAGATGGAGCAGATCGTGACGCTTTCGGAGCAGGTGTCCGTCGAGCGGACCCGGCTGACCGGGCAGCAGCGGGCGCTGGATTCGGTGAAGCGCAGTCTGACCACGCAGCGGACCCGCCTGCAGAAAGATTCGCAGGCGGCGCGTGCCAACATCAAGCAGCTCTCCAAGAAGGAGCAGGCCGCCCTGCAACAGAAAATCGCCCGCGAGCAACGGCTCGACGTGGCGATCGACGAGCTGCGCAAGCTGACCCGGGGCAACAAGGAGGGCAATACTTTTACGGCGAAGACTTCGAATCTGCGGCTGCCGGTGGTCGGCGGCGGGGTGAAGCGCTACAAGGGCAATATGGCTGAGATCGCGGGGCCGAAGGGGGCGCAGGTGATTTCGATCTACGAAGGCAAGGTCGTCGAGGTGAAACGCAACCGGATCACTAACAAATACGACGTCTATATAGCCCACGGCGAATACATCTCTTCGTATGCCAACCTCAATTCCGTGACGGTGGGCAAGGACGACAAGGTGGCCCGCAACCAGCAGATCGGAACGATCGGATCGGGGGTCGATGTGACGACCATGCAGCCCGAGTACAAGATGGTGTTCGGTATTTACGGACCGTCGCCCAAAGTGCAGATGCGTGCTTCGGATTGCTTCAAAAAATAACCGTCTATGGCCGTACGCTATTATACCGATGACTGTACCTATCGCCTGCCGCAGAAACGGCTCACGGCCGTGTGGCTGGACCGCGTAGCCCGGGAAGAGGGGTATGAACTGGGGGATGTGACCTATATTTTTTGCTCGGCGGCCCGCCTGCTGGAGATGAACCGGCAGTTCCTCGGGCACGACTACTATACCGACGTCATCACGTTCGATTACAGCGACCGCAAGGGCGCCCGGATCGTGTCGGGCGACATTTTCATCGACGTGGAAACCGTTGCGGACAATGCACGCGAATACGGCGCCGCGAAGCTGACCGAAATGCGCCGCGTGGTGGTGCACGGTTTGCTCCATCTGTGCGGACAGAAGGATAAGACACCCCGTGCGAACGCTCAAATGCACCGCAAGGAGGATCGCTACCTCCGACAGTGGGATGAGCTGTCCAAAGGGCTGAAATAGGGCTTTGCGAGGGGATCCGGTCGCGGGGTTACGGGCCCTTTCCCGGCAGGATTATTTTTAATGCCTGAAATATCCCGTAAAATCGTTCGAATATATCATACGGTCGGTTCTTTCCCGACGGCGGGATGGGCGGCTCAAGGTGCTGAAAAGACGGTTTGCAGAGGGATCTGGCCGCAGGGGTGCGAACTCTTTCACGAAAGGATGTATTTTTAACGCCTGAAATGCTCCTTAAAATCGTTCGAATATACCATAACGGTCGTTCTTTCACGACGGTAGGATGGACCGTTAAAGACGCTGAAACGGCGGTTTATGGGCGGATTCGTCTTTTGTTTGGAACCGGTTCCCGAAAAAAGATGGATTTTCCCCGGCAATCGTATATTTCAATGTCCGTCATTCGACGGTCGTTCGTTCGCGGCCGGAGGCCGTGTCTGTAATGCCGCCTCTCTCTTAAGTCCTTTTTTCGGGGGGGGGATTCGGGTCGCTGCGCCTTCAAAAAGGACGTTATGATCGCGTTTTCCTTCGTTGGGACTGAAGCGGACGACTTCGCTTGCGGGACGTGTTTCGAAGGCTTCCGGCTGCGGTGGCTGCGGCAATAGTTGTGGGGGCTGTCGATCGGGTCCGCTGCGCGGCGAATCGGTAGCCGGGAGAGGTGGACTGCGAAGATTCGGCTTTCGGAGGAGGCGTTTCCGCCGTGCGGGGACGGATCTGGCCGTTGGTTGTGTCCGCAACCCTTTAATCGTTTGTATTCTTCCGGAATGGGCGGCATGGATTGTCGGCTCCTTGCCGGAGAGAAGTTTATTTTTGCGGGAAAATGCCGGCAAGGTTCGGTGCGGGTCACCGGAGTGTGCCGGAAGCGGGGAAAATCCGTTTTTGTTGGGGCAGCCCGTATTTGCCGATCTTTTCGGCGCTGCGGCGACGTTTTGCCGCGAGGTTGCCGTTTTCGATCCGACTTTCGTCGTCGGACGGCGGATAGCTGGGCGAAAGTTCCCGTTGCGTGCGGTTTCGGTTTTTTCGGATAGCGACTTTGTTCGTATCTTTGCCGTGCGGCGGTCGGTCGTCGGATTGACGGGCGGCGGTGTTTTCCGCAATTCATGGAAAAGGAGATATGGTTTTACATTACGATATCATCGTGGTCGGCGGCGGTCATGCCGGCTGCGAGGCGGCTTCGGCGGCAGCGCGGCTCGGCTCCCGCACGCTGCTCGTGACGATGGACATGACCAAGTTGGCCGATATGTCTTGTAATCCGGCCGTAGGCGGTGTTGCTAAAGGGCAGATAGTCAGAGAGATAGATGCTTTAGGGGGGCAGATGGGGCGGATTACCGACCTTACGGCTGTCCAGTTCCGCATGCTCAACCGCTCGAAAGGGGCGGCGATGTGGAGTCCCCGGGCCCAGTGCGATAAGTCGTGTTTCTCGGCCGAATGGCGGCGTACGCTGGAGAATACCCCCAACCTCTATCTTTGGCAGGACACTGCGGTCGAACTGCTCTTCGGGCAGCGGCCTGCGGAGGAGGGGCGGCCGCAAGTGCGCGGGATTCGGACACAGATGGGGGTGGAGTTCTCGGCCGATTGCGTGATCCTGACTGCCGGGACGTTTCTGGCGGGGATGATGTATTGCGGTCGTTCGCACGCCGAGGGCGGCCGTGCGGGAGATTCGGCTTCGCACGGAGTGACCGAATCGCTCGTGGCGATGGGTTTCGAAGCCGGCCGGATGAAGACCGGGACCCCTGCGCGACTCGATGCGCGGACGATCAATTTCGAAATTCTGGAACCGCAATACGGGGATGAAAATCCCTCGAAATTCTCCTTTTCCGCCGATACGCATCCGGTGCAGAATCAGCTTCCGTGCTTTTTGGTCTATACTTCGAAGAAGGTGCACGACATTCTGCGGAAGGGTTTCGGCGATTCGCCGCTTTTCAACGGTACGATCCGGGGGATCGGTCCCCGTTATTGCCCGAGTATCGAGGACAAGCTCAACACATTCGCCGATAAGGACCAGCACCAACTTTTTCTCGAGCCGGAGGGTCGTTCGACCAACGAATATTACCTGAACGGATTCTCTTCGTCGTTGCCCTGGGACATTCAGTGGGAGGCGTTGCACGCCATCGAGGGGTTCGAAGATCTGCATATTTTCCGTCCGGGCTATGCGATCGAGTACGACTATTTTCTGCCGACCCAACTGCACCATTCGCTCGAAACCAAGCTGGTGGACGGACTCTATTTCGCCGGCCAGATCAACGGGACGACCGGCTATGAAGAGGCCGGGGCGCAGGGGTTGATGGCCGGTATCAATGCGCATCGCCGCAGGATGGGGGAGGACCCGCTGGTATTGGCACGCGATGAAGCCTACATCGGGGTGTTGATAGACGACTTGGTGACCAAAGGGGTGGACGAGCCTTATCGTATGTTCACCTCGCGTGCCGAGTATCGGATTCTCTTGCGGCAGGACAATGCCGATATTCGATTGACTCCGATCGGATATAAAATCGGACTGATTTCGCAAAAAAGGTACGATAGTTTCTGCAAAAAAAATCGACTCGTAGAATCGCTTGTAGCATTCGCTCGCGGACTGAGTGTCAAACCGGACGAAATTAACGACTGTTTGAAATCGCTCGGTTGCGATCCGATTTCGCAAGGACGGAAACTGCACGACTTGCTGATGCGTAACAATGTGACCTTCGATCTGCTCTCGGGTGTTCTGCCGAAGCTCGGCGATTTTTTGCGCGAGCAGGAGATGGATGCCGAGATCGTCGAGGAAGCCGAGATTCAGATCAAGTACAAGGGGTATATCGAACGGGAGAAATTCATTGCCGACAAATTGCATCGTTTGGAGAATATCCGTATTCCGGCCGATTTCGATTTCCATTCGATGAATGCCCTGACGATCGAAGCCCGGCAGAAACTCACCCGAATTCGACCTGCGACGATAGGGCAGGCTTCCCGTATTCCCGGAGTTTCTCCGGCGGATGTGAATGTGTTGCTGGTGAAATTCGGTCGGTAAAGTATCGGGTAATGCAGTTTAACCGCTATGTTCCCAAATTTGACAATCGTTTTTGGATGTATTTGTCGTTTATCAATGCGGATTAAGATCGGTCGATAAATTGTGCGATTGTATTTTTCTATTTTTTATATCGGGAGTAGCTGCGGCTATTCCCGATTTTTTTACGGCTGTTTGTAAGTGGTGGCAAAGAAAATATGCAGTAAGAAAAAAGGATGTTCCACGTGGAACATCCTTTTTTTTTCTTGAGTTTTGCGGGCGTCGATTACATGACGATCGTGCACCAATTGTGTTTGTCTTCGGTGCGACCGTACTGGATGTCCTGCAAAAGCGTATAGAGTTGCAGAGAAACCTTGCCTACTTCGTCGCCGTAGGTGTAGGTTTGCTTCGTGTCCATGTCGTAAATGCTGCCGATCGGCGAGATGACAGCTGCCGTACCGCAAGCGCCGCACTCCTCGAAAGTCGGGAGTTCGTCCACCGGAATATGACGCTCCTCGACCTTCAGACCCAGGTCTTGAGCCAATTGACGGAGGCTCTTGTTGGTGATCGACGGAAGTACGGAGTTCGACTTCGGCGTGATATACGTGTTGTTCTTGATGCCGAAGAAGTTGGCTGCGCCGCACTCTTCGATGTATTTGTGCTCGGTTGCGTCGAGGTACATGATGCTCGCATAGCCGAGCTCGTGTCCGTGCTCGCCCGACATAAGGCTGGCTGCATAGTTACCACCCACCTTCACGTCGCCTGTTCCACGTGGAGCAGCACGGTCCTGTTCGCGGTCGATTGCGACCTTCATCGGCTTGATGCCGCCTTTGAAGTAAGCGCCTACGGGCGAGCCGTAAACCACCAGCAAGGCATCCTTGGAGGGTTTTACACCCAGTCCTGCCGTCGTGCCGAACATAACGGGACGCAGGTAGAACGATGCGCCGGTGCCGTAGGGCGGGATGAAACGCTCGTTGCGCTTAACCACTTCTACGCAGGCTTTGACGATCATATCGATCGTCGGTACGGGCAGACAGAGGCGTTTTGCCGACGACTGCAAGCGTTTTGCATTCTCTTCGACGCGGAACAGACGTACTTTGCCGTCAGCGCCCCGAAAGGCTTTCAAGCCCTCGAAAAGAGCCGTGCCGTAGTGAAGGCAGGATGCCGACATGTGCATGTTGATGTACTCGTCGCTCGTAATTTCCATTTCGCTCCACTTGCCGTCCGTGCAAGTATAGCGGGCATTGAAATCGGTCTTCATGTAGTTGAAGCCGAGAGAGCCCCAATCGATGTTCTCCATTGTTTTTTAATATTAAAGGTTGTATCTTTTGTTCAAGAAATATCTTTATTATCCGACTGTCGCACCCGGATTTGTCTGATCGTCAGGTTGTAACAGCCTTAATTTGCCCGAAGCGTCCTGGGCCATCAGAATCATGCCACGGGAGAGGATGCCCTTCAGTTCGCGCGGTTCCAGATTCACCAGTACGAGTACCTGTTTCCCGACGAGTTCTTCGGGTGTGTAGTATTCGGCAATGCCCGAAACGATTTCGCGCTTGTCGATGCCCGTATCGACGGTCAGTTTCAACAGCTTTTTCGTCTTGGCGACTTTTTCAGCGGCGAGGATCGTCGAAACACGGATATCCATCTTTTGAAAATCGTCGAAAGTCGTCGTTTCCTTTTGATCTTCAACGTGTTGTGCTGCTTCGGCCGAAGCATTCGCCGCTTTGGTCGCCGCCAACTTGTCGAGCTGGCGTTGGATTACGTCGTCCTCGATCTTTTCGAAGAGAAGCACGGCTTCGCCGATCCGATGTCCGGCAGCGAGCAGGTCGGTGCTGCCCAGTTTCTCCCAGCCGAAGGGTCCTGCCTGCAACATCCCGACGATCTTCTTCGCCGAGAAGGGCATGAACGGTTCGATGGCGATCGAGAGGTTTGCGGTGATCTGCAAAGCGATGTTCAGGATCGTCTTGACCCGTTCGGGATCGGTTTTGATGAGTTTCCACGGTTCGGTGTCGGCCAGGTATTTATTGCCCAGACGTGCGATGTTCATCGCCTCCTTCAAGGCTTCGCGGAACCGGTAGTTTTCGATGTTGTTTTCGAGGGCTTCCTTCGCGCCGGAGAGTTCCCGAAGCGTTTCGCGGTCGTAGTCCGTCAGTGCGCCGCAGGCGGGCACTGCACCGTCGAAGTATTTGTGTGTCAGGACTAAAGCCCGGTTTACGAAGTTGCCCAGCACGGCTACCAGCTCGTTGTTGTTACGGGCTTGGAAGTCCTTCCAGGTGAAGTCGTTGTCCTTGGTTTCGGGGGCGTTCGCGCAGAGCACGTAGCGCAGCACGTCCTCCTTGCCGGGGAAGTCGGCCAGGTATTCGTGCAGCCAGACGGCCCAGTTGCGCGAGGTCGAGATCTTTTCGCCCTCGAGGTTCAGAAATTCGTTGGCAGGGACGTTTTCAGGCAGGATGTAGCCGCCGTGCGCCTTGAGCATGGCCGGGAAGACGATGCAGTGGAAGACGATGTTGTCCTTGCCGATGAAGTGCACCATTTTGGTCTCTTCGTCCTTCCAGTATTTCTCCCAGTCGGGCGTCAGGTCCTTGGTCGCCGAGATGTAGCCGATCGGCGCGTCGAACCAGACGTAGAGCACCTTGCCTTCGGCCCCTTCGACCGGTACGGGAATGCCCCAGTCCAGGTCACGGCTCACCGCACGCGGTTGCAGACCGCCGTCGAGCCAGCTCTTGCATTGCCCATAGACGTTGGTTTTCCACTCTTTGTGCCCTTCGAGGATCCATTCGCGCAGGAAACCCTCGTATTGGTCCAACGGCAGATACCAGTGCTTGGTGGCGCGTTTCACGGGTACGGAACCCGATACGGCGCTGTGCGGGTTGATCAGTTCGTCCGGCGAAAGGGTCGATCCGCATTTTTCGCATTGGTCGCCGTAGGCGCGGTCGTTGCCGCAGCGGGGGCAGGTGCCCACGATATAGCGGTCGGCGAGGAACGTCTGGGTTTCCTCGTCGTAGTATTGCTCCGAGGTCCGCTCGATGAATTTGCCTTCGTCGTAGAGCTTGCGGAAGAACTCCGACGCTGTCGCGGCGTGGGTCTTCGACGAGGTGCGCGAGTAGATGTCGAACGACATGCCGAGCCCTTCGAACGACGATTTAATCAACTGGTGATAGCGATCGACGATCTGCTGGGGCGTGACGCCCTCTTTGCGGGCCTTGATGGTGATGGGCACGCCGTGCTCGTCGCTGCCGCAGACCGAGATCACGTCGTATCCTTTCAGGCGCAGGTAGCGCGTGTAGATGTCCGACGGGATATAGACGCCCGCCAGGTGGCCGATGTGTACCGGGCCGTTGGCGTAGGGCAGTGCCGAGGTGACGAGATAACGCTTGAAGGGTTTACTCATATTGGGTAGAAAAGGTCTAACAATTACTATTTTGTGTCAAATGTAGTGATTTTTCTAATAATTAGAAACTAAAACCCGACTTTGTTGTATCGGATTTTTTCGTTTCGGGAGCGGGAAGGAGTGGTTCGGACG
>OHRZ01000665.1_pt1 | contig 11350 bp, 10 predicted proteins | sample 1578621 | NCBI WGS metagenome assembly OHRZ01 (sample SAMEA3879554, study PRJEB24766) | human gut metagenome | biome: human-associated habitat; feature: feces | place: USA | collected 1985/1987 | reverse complement strand
CATCGAGACATGTGTATCGCATGCTCCGGGAGTTCGTGGATTTTGCCAATGTATTCAACTAACTTTCAATTTACAAAATAATAATATTCGCGCATTTCACATCATTGGCGAGGTCGTACACTCGTCCGGTGGTAAGTCCCAGGACCTTTGGACGGAGAACGGCATTGGGGATATTCTCCACGATGCGGGCGGTCTCGCCGTTGCTCAATGCCACGTCTGTGCCGACAGGATAGAGGATGACGCTCTCTAAAAAGCAGCGCATAACGTTAATATCCAGTTCTTCCGTCATGGACATGATCATCTCCACGGCATCTCTGGGGGAGAACGGCTTCTTGTAAGGGCGCTCCGTCACCAGGGCATCATAGATATCCGATATGGAGATCAGCCTTGCAAACAGGTCTATTTTGTCTCCCGTAACTCCCATCGGGTATCCTTTTCCGTTTATCTTCTCATGATGCTGCAGCACACCCAGCTTGATCTCCGTGGACAGGTCCTCCTTCGGCTGCAGGATCCGGTATCCATATACAGAATGTTGCTTCATAATAGCGAATTCCTCGTCCGTAAGTCGCGCTGCCTTGTTCAATATTTCATTCGGTATTTTGGACTTTCCAATATCATGCAGAAGTCCGGCAATGCCAATCTCATAGACCTGCTGGTCATCCAATCCGTATTTTCTGGCTACGATCATGGACATGGTCGCCACATCCACGCTGTGCTTGAAGGTATACTCATCACTGACCTTCAGTGCGCCGATATCCACCGCTACCGCATCGTTATCCTCGATTGCCTTCAGCAGATCATCGGTAATACTGCGGGATGCATTGGTGAAGTCCGCAGACTGGGTATCCTGATACAGATACTGCACCCCCTGCGCCACACGGCTGCGTACGCTCTCGGAGATCTGCACCTTGGCAGGATCTTTGACCTTCACCTGATCATATTTTTTCTGTAAGGGTTCGGGCAATGACTGTGTCTTATCTGCCTCTGCCGGTTTGATATCTTCCGTACCTTCACAGGTATAGATGCCTGTGACTCCCATTTTCTTCAGCGCATCAATATGGAAGTCCTCCAGTCGGGTTCTTCTGGCGATCAGTACACGACCCGCACGGTCTATGATCGCCTGATCGATCATCATTCCCGGCTGCGCAATGCGCAGCGGCACATATTTTCTCTTGATCATCGGTCGCTTCCCCTTTCCGGATGATTTTAGTTCATGCATTATTGTAGCATATCTTCATGAAATCTTAAAGATATCTGTCCAAAAGTTTAAAACTGCTTAAAAGACTTTTTATCAGACATTCCTTTATACTCTTCTATAGAAAAAGACGGTTATTTTGTCAAAAAAGGGACTCTTGGGAGGGATTTTTATGAATACAAATGCAGCACATCAGATACCGGTGCACCGACAGCGCCGCAGAATTTCCAGACAGGAGATGCTCCGCCGGAAGCGAGCCATCCGCAGAAGAAAACGCATTGCACGCTTCTTCCGCATTTCCGTTGCTGTTTTGCTGCTTCTCACCGCAGTATCTTTTGGGCAGGATTACGGTGGCGAGATTCTGCCCACCGTCAATCATCTGTACTACCAGCTGACTGCAAGATACGACCTGCCGGTATCCAAATATGATTTTGCCGCGCTGCAAGAAGAAAATGAAACCACCTTCGCCGAAAGTCTCTCGTCCGTCGATGCAGATGCTGAAAACATCACAGAAGCCCTGTCAGAGCTTGTGAAAAACAATGCAGAAGCTGCAGATTTCGTAGCTGACTACCCTAATCGGCAAAATTATCTGGGTCAGTCTATAGACCTCACTCACGATGTCATCATCGGACAGGTTCCTCTGTTCCTGCAATGGGACAAGCGTTGGGGCTATGTGTCCTTCGGCGACAGCATCATCGGTCTCTCCGGCTGTGGGCCTACCTGCCTGTCCATGGCCTATGTATACTTCACCCGGGATTTGAACGGCACCCCAAGAGAAATGGCTTCCTATTGTGAAAAAAACGGATATTATACAGAATCCGGTACCAGCTGGTCCCTGTGGACCGATGGCCTGTCGGCTTTGGGTCTGTCCGGCGAAGAATTATCCTTAAGTGAAAACAGTATGAAAAAAGCCCTGGATCAGGGCAAGCTTATCGTGTGCAGCATGCGACCGGGGGATTTCACCACCTCCGGCCACTATATCCTGCTCTTTGATTATGATGACACGGGCTTTTGTGTCAGGGATCCCAACCGGGTAAGCAACAGTTCCCACACCTGGGACTATGTCACGCTCTCCCCGCAGATCAAGAATCTGTGGGCCATCAGCCCCACTGGTTTCTGACAATATCCGCTAAGATCTTTGCCGTGCCGTCGATACCGAACCGGCTGCTGTCGATCATGAGATCTTTGTGGTCGAAGACACTCTGCCAGCCGGGAATGTATGCCTTGTGGTAGCGGTTACGTGCTGCGTCAACATCACGCATCATCTTTTTCGCTGTCTGGGGATCCATTTGCAAATTCTCCACGCAGTTTTTCAGTCGCGCTTCCTCCGGTGCATAGACGAACACATTCAAATGATTCGGAATGTCTTCCAAAATATAATCTGCACAGCGGCCTACAATAATGCAGGAGCCTTTTGCCGCAAAATCACGGATGATATTTTTCTGAGTATAGAAGATCTCATCTTTCAGGCTGGACATTCCCATCCCGAGCGGATACTGCCTGCGGAAAAATGTGGACTTCATACTCTCTTCCTCGTCGCTGATGACGGATACCGGAAGTCCCATGCGCTTCGCTGTGGCTTCCACGATATCTCTGTCCAGGAATTCGATTCCCAGATTTTCTGATAATTCTTTGGCGATGGATCGTCCCATACTTCCGAATTGTCTTGAAATCGTGATCACATATTGTTCCATACAAATCCCCATTTCTGCGCACGTTTTTATATATAATAGTTTTGTTCCGAGTGTGCGCGAACACGAATCACATATATTAAAAAGGCAGTTATTCCGCTACCACCCGTACCGGTCTCTTCCGCCGTTTCTGCATAGAACGCACCACGCAGGACAGGGTGTAGTTGATGATAAAATAGATCAATGCCGCCATTCCAAACAGTACAAATACATCGGATACATTCACATTACCAGTACCATTGTAACGGCTGGCTGCGGACAACAGCTGCTTCGTCCGCGCCATCAGTTCGATGGTTGCCACGTTTGCCAGGTAGGACGAATCCTTGATGGTCGTGATCACCTGGCTGAGGAGGGTCGGGATGACGTTCCGGTATGCCTGGGGCAGGATGATATAGATCATGACCTGCACCACGTTGAAGCCCTGCGCATGACCGGCTTCAAACTGCCCGTGGGCGATGGAGTTCAGTCCTCCGCGGATAATCTCGGCAATGACGGAAGATGTAAACAGGATCAAAGCAACTGCTGCCTTGAACAGCAGCTTCGTCTCTACCGTGGTCAGTCCGAACAGCTTCCGGTTGAACAGCTCCGGGCAGGGGCAGAACACCAGGCAGATGAAGATCCACAGCAGTAACGGTGTATTCCGGAACACTTCTATGTATACGGTGGCGATAATACCAAATATTTTCGTAGTTTTGCTTGTGCAGTAATTCCTGCACAGGGCCAGTACGGAACCGATGACAATTCCTAACACGACGGCGATCAGCGCAATGATCAGAGTGAATACCGTTCCCTTCAGGATATAGAGCATTACGCCCTTTTGTGCCAAAATGGAAAAGCTTGCTTCCAGATTACTCATTGTCTGTCACCTGCCCTTCTGTTTTTTGGAATGTCACCCGCTGATCCCTTTTCTTCAGATGAATCTCCCAGGCACTGGCTGTCTTGGAGAGTGGATAACATATAATGAAAAATAGTAGTCCGCTGACCAGATATGCCGGTGCATAAGCACCACCGGTATTTTCCCCGGTGACAAAGCTGTAAGTCAGCGAGATCAGATCGGCTCCGCCGATAATGTACAGGCAGGAGGTGTTTTTGATCAGGTTCACGATCTGGTTTACCATAGGTGGTAAAATGATCTTGATGCTTTGCGGAAGGATGATATAATACATCCGCTCCACATAGGTGAATCCCTGGGACTGTGCCGCTTCAAACTGTCCCTTGGGAATGGATTCGATGCCCGCACGTACCACCTCAGCCATATAGGCTCCGGTATATACGCCCAGTGCAACAATACCTGTCGGCAGGATTCCAATGCTGTGACCGGAAAATGCCAGTGCATAATAGAAGAAACACAGCTGGAGCAGGATCGGTGTATTCTGCATGATCTCTACATAGACTCTGCTGATGACCTGCAATATCTTTTTCCCGCTGGTCGCCATCAGGCCGAAGATCACACCCAGCACCAGTGCCAACAGAATGGCGAAAATTGCTGTCTCCACAGTATTCAGAAGTCCTAACAGGAATGTACTCCTGTACGCCCAGACCTTGCCCCAGGCTCTCGCTGAAATAATACCAGACATAGTGTTTCCTCCCGGTTACTTTTCATCTCTACAGCACCCCTCCGGGTACTCCCTAGTCTTCGGGCGCTGTAGACTGCTTCTTATGTTATCTTTACTCTAATCCGTTCTCAGTGATCAGGCTGTCGATCGTACCGTCTGCCAACCATCCCTGGATCAGCTCATCCACATAAGCGGAGAGGCCGGAACCCTTAGTGGTAGCTACGCCGTATTCCTGAGGTGAGAACTTGTCATCGATGTAAGAACGTCCCTCGGTCTTGTAGATTGCCAGGATAGACTTATCTACGCAGAACGCATCTACTTCACCGGCACTCAGTGCAGTAGAGATGGCAGGATAGTCATCATACTGCTGGAAAGAGACGCCTGTGGTCCACAGTGCGGGATCGAAGGTATCTGCATCAAATCCGCTGCCATCGATCAGACCGGCTTCGATCATAGCCTTGGTCAGTGCCTTTGCAGAAGTGGAACCGGAGGATACACCGACCTTTTTGTCTACCAGGTCTGCCAGAGAAGCAATGCCGCTCTTATCCTCTACCAGTACGGTTACATAGTCTGTAAAATAAGGAGTGGAGAAATCCCAGCTCTGCTTTCTCTCATCGGTAATGGTGAAGGTAGCCAGTACGCAGTCGATATCGCCGGAATCCAGAAGCTCGGTTCTGGTAGCTGCGGTAACTGCGGTGAATTCTACGTCCACGCCGAGGCTCTCTGCGATCTTCTCAGCCAGGCTGATCTCCAGTCCGGAATACTCACCGGTCAGGGTATCCTGGAAGCCGAAGCCGACTACCGCATTCTTAACACCGACTCTCAATACGCCTCTGTCTACGATCGCCTGTACATCTGCTGCCAGCTCTCCGTCTGCTGCTGTGGTCTCCGCAGGTGCCGTTGCCACTGCTGTGCTGCTGTCAGCGGTAGAAGCTGCTGCCTCAGATGCAGGTGCTTCGGAGCTTCCGCATCCGGTGAGCAGTGTTGCTGTCATTGCCATTGCTGCCGCAAGTGCAGTCCATTTTCTCAAATTTTTCATAACTTTCTCCTCCTTTTATTTCCTCAATATATATCTACACACAAAGCCTTTCTGACTGACACGCTGTAAAATGCGGCTTCATGGATAGACCGACATGATAATACATCTGCCGCTGTGCTGACCAAAGTATGGTTCACAGGATATCAGCGGATGATCTTGCCCAGGAACTGCTTTACGCGCTCGTTGGAAGGATTCTCGAAAAAGTGATCCGGAGTTCCCTCTTCTATGATCTGTCCATCTGCCATGAATACCACGCGGTCCGCTACCTGTCTGGCGAATCCCATCTCGTGGGTGACCACCACCATGGTGATGTTTTCTTTTGCCAGCTTGATCATAACGTCCAGTACTTCCTGAATCGTCTCCGGATCCAGTGCGGATGTGGGTTCATCGAATAGTATGATCTTCGTCTGTGCACACAGGGCTCTCGCTATGGCGATCCTCTGCTGCTGTCCTCCGGACAGTGTGGTGGGATATACATGTGCCTTGTCCCGCAGACCTACTACATCGAGATAATGATATGCCAGATCCTCCGCTTCCTTTTTGCTCTTGTGATGGAGCTTCATGGGAGCTATGGTCAGATTCTTAAGTACCGTCATATGCGGATACAGATTGAACTGCTGGAACACCATGGAGATGGACTCCCGGATGATCTTGGTCTTATTCGCATGCGTCAGCTTCTGTCCATCGATATAGACATGACCACTGGTAGGCTCCTCCAGGAAATTCATGCATCGCACGGTGGTGGATTTCCCAGAGCCGGAGGGTCCGATGATAACCAGCTTCTCGCCTTCTTTTACTTCCAGATTGACATTTTTAAGTACCTGGAGATCTCCGAAATTCTTACATACATTTTCCAGTCTGATCATTTTGCTCCTCCATTCTGTGTTCCGGGCAGGAACTTATGTAACAGAAAAAGGCGCTTTTACCGATTTGGTAAAAACGCCTTCGTTTTATGGGTTATATCTTAAACAGTTTTGTGCGCTTTGTCAAGCTTTTATTTCATCAAATCTTTTAACACTTCTTTTGCTTTCTCCAGCTGGTTATCCACCGGGGTATCGCTGTTGTAGTAAGCATCCCCGTCAAACTCGCATTCCACATCCGGCTCAATACCGGTGCCGTGGATATTGCGGCCGTTGGGGGTATAATAGGCACTGATGGTGATCTTGATGGCGGAACCGTCGGTAAACGGCATGATCTGCTGTACGATTCCCTTGCCAAAGGTAGTGGTACCTACCAGGGTTCCGATGCCATAGTCCTGAATGGCTCCCGCCAGGATCTCGGAAGCGCTGGCACTATTCATATCCACCAGCACTACCAGCGGTACTTCGAGAGGAGTCTTGCCGTCGCAGGTATATTCTGTGCGCTTGCCCGCCTTGTCTTCGGTATATACGATCATTCCCTCCGGAAGCAGCTTTCTTGCGATCTGCACCACTGCATCCAGGCTTCCGCCGGGGTTGCCCCGCAGATCCAGGATCAGTCCCTTCATATCGGATCCTTTTACGGTAGCCAATGCATCCGTGAACTGGTCTATGGTCACATCATCGAATTCCACGATCTGGATATATGCCATGCTGTCATCCAGCATCTCATATTTGACGGTGGGACTCTCCACCTTTGCTCTCTCTACCGTAACGTGCAGATAATCGCCCGCGCCCTGTCTGACAATCGTCAGATCTACCGTGGTGCCAGCTTCTCCGCGGATCATGCTCACGGATTCCGTCAGCGTCTTGCCCGCAGTGGACACTCCATCCACTTCATAGATGATATCGTTGGCCCGCAGGTCCACATCCGCCGCCGGTGCGCCCTCGATGACACCGCTGATCTTCGGCAGATTCGTATCGGAATCCATGCTGACATAGGCTCCGATACCATAATAGATTCCCTGGGTCTGTTCTGTCAGTTCGTTCAGTTCCTCTGCGGTGTAATACTCGGAATACGGATCATCCAGAGCCTCCATCAGTCCGCGGTACATACCGTCCTCCAGCTGTTCATTGGTGACCTCGCTTAAGTAAAAGTTCTCTTTTACCGTGTCTTCCAGCAGTTGCAGCTTTTTGATCGTCTGGGCATTGACAGCAGAATCCTCGTCATAGGATACCTGCGCCGACACATCGTCCTTCACGGTAACGATACGATGGATCTGGAAAGCGATAAAGATGCCCCCCACCACGAGAAGAGTCGCAGCGAATCCTACGATAATGCCGCTGAGGAACAAACCCTTTCCGGCATTCCTTTGGGACTCCGTCACCGTTTCCAATTCCTTATTTTCTTCCATATATACTCTCCTTTATTTTCCAAGCTTTCGTTGCAACACGGCGCGTAATCGCCATAGCGCTCTGCCCGCAAGCAGTCACGCGCTCTGCGATTGCAGAACTATTGCGACAGGTAATTCCAAGGTGAAGTATATGCTCCATCCTTACGAACACTGAAGTGCAGATGGTTGCCGGTGGAACGTCCGGTGGAGCCTACCGCCGCAATGGTCTCCCCTCTGACTACGATATCACCCCTGGACACATACAGTGCCGATGCATGCATATAGATCGTATACAGGCCGCCGCCATGGTCGATCATGACGTAGTTCCCCATGGTATTGCTGTAGGTGGCTGCCACCACTTGGCCGTCGTAGGCTGCATAGATCGCTGTTCCTTTCGGTGCGGCGAAATCCACGCCATTATGGAACTGTTCAATTCCCAGGGTAGGGTGGATACGATTGCCGTAATCATCCGAAATTCTGGTATAGGATGCCAGCGGGAATTTGAATACACCACCGTCATAGGTCAGCACCGTACCGCTGGCCTCCAGGATCCTCTTTTTCTCTGCTGCGATCGCTGCCTCCAGTGCTGCGATCTCTGCATCCTGATCGGCGATGGATTGTTTATACTCCTTGATCGCCTGTTCTTTGTTGGAAATATCGCTCTCATAGGCGGTGATATCTCGGCTCTTCTGGTCGATCAGGGCCTCCATATTGGCCTGCTCCTGCTCCACCCCGGCCTTAGCTTCATCCAGGATCTGTTTCTCCGCTTCCAGTTCTTCCTTACACAGTGCAATGTATTTACGGTTCTCCATGAATTCTTTCCATTGCTGGCGGTCATATGCCATGACCAGATCCATGAAATCCGCCCGGTTCAGGAAATCACTGAAGCTCTCCGCCTTTAACATCATATCCAGGATGTAGGAATCTCCTTTTTCATACATGACACGGATACGACGGATCATGGCATCCTTCTGCGCATCCTCTTTGGCCTGCGCCGCATCCAGTTCCTCCTGTGTCTGTGTGATCTCTTCCTCTTTGGCTGTGATCTGGCTCTTTAGGTCTGCAATATTCTGTTCGATCTCGCTCAGATTCTGATCCAGCTGTGCAACGTAACTTTTCAGATTACTTTTCTTGGTTTCCAGATCTTTCTTGATCTGTTCCAGGTTGCTCAGGTTGCTCTTCATCGTTTCGCGTTCTTTTTGTGCCTGATTGATCTGATCCTGTTTCTCCCGGATGCTGTCTGACGTAATGGAAGACATGCTGGTAGCCTGCGCGGGAAGACCGCTGCCGCATACCGGGACCGCCAGCACCAGGCAAAGTGCCAGAAGGATTCCTTTTTTATTCTTATTCATTTAACTCCCATCCGTATCACTTGTTTGCGGGATTTTAGAACCCGGGTACTGCCATGCAGATACCCGGGAATGACTACTTCATTATACGTGCAGATGTTTTCTGACGGTGGATATGCTTCCCAGGAAACCGATGCCCACACCGACTCCCAGAGATACCGGGATCAGGAAATGGAACACTTCATCTACCGACAGGAAATTCAGGAAACCACTGAGTACCAGGAATCTTTCCACGATATAATTCAGTGCGTAATTATACAGAGAATAGATCAGTCCCAGCGGAACGGCAGCTCCGATCAGTCCGATGAGCATGCCTTCCAGTACGAAAGGTGCACGCACGAAAAAGTCCGTGGCACCGATATATTTCATGATATTGATCTCTTCCGACCGCACGGAGATACCGATCGCTACGGTATTGCTGATCAGGAAGATGCTGACAGCCAGCAGGATCACAATAATACCCATGGACACATAAGCGATCAGCAGATTCAGTCCGCTCAGGGTATTGGCCGTCATCTCGGAATAATTGACCTTACGCACCTGCGGAATGGACTGCAGCCAGGTCACCAGTGCATCCTGCATGGACACATCGCTCAGGAAAATCTCATAGCTGTCTTCTCCCGCCAGCGGATTCTCCGGGAAACCTTCCGCATAATCCTCTCCGAAATAGTCCGGTCCGAAGGTAGCCCATGCCTCGTCTGCGGATTTGAACTGTACGTCGGATACCTCGGCACGCTTGGCGATCTCCTGTCCGATCTCTTCTATCTGCTGTTCGGAAGGAATCTGTCCCTCGATATGACTCTCGCAGCCATCCCATTCACTATGGAAAAATACGGTCACAGACACGCCTTCCTCCGCTGTCTTCAGGATGTTCTGGAAGTTAGCCACGATGGAGTAGAACAGGCCAAACAGAAACAGGCATGCCGATATGGTCGCAATAGATGCCAGGGAATACCATTTATTTCGGAAAATATTGACAAATCCCTGCTTGATCGTATATAAAAGTGTACTAATCTTCATCAATATACCCACCCTTCTCTTCGTCGCTGATGATCACGCCTTTTTTCATGGTGATCACTCGTTTCTGCATGGCATTGACGATTTCGCGGTTATGGGTTACCACGACTACCGTGGTGCCGCTTTCATTGATCTCCTCTAACAGCTTCATGATCTCCCAGGAGTTATTGGGATCCAGATTACCGGTGGGCTCATCCGCCAAAAGTATGGACGGATTGTTCACCAGCGCACGGGCCAGTGCCACACGCTGCTGCTCACCGCCGGAGAGCTGTTTGGTCTTGGCTTTGTATTTGCCTGCCAGTCCTACCGTAGCCAGGATCGCAGGGACATTTCTGCGGATCTCGCTGACGGGAGTCTCCACGATACGCTGTGCAAATGCTACATTTTCATAAACATTACGGTCATTCAACAGTCGGAAATCCTGGAACACCACGCCCAGGTTACGCCGGAATCGGGGAATCTGTCTGTGCTTTAATCTCGCCAGATCATTTCCCATAACATAAACACTGCCGCTGGTCGCTGTAAGCTCCCGCAGCAGTAATTTGATCAATGTCGATTTACCGGATCCGCTGTCACCTACGATAAATACAAATTCCCCTCTTCCGATGCTCAGCGTTACGCCGTTGAGTGCCGGAGAGCCGGTGGAATAGGACTTGCTTACATTGTCCAGGAAGATAATGCCATTTTCCTCTATGATCCGTTCTCTCTTCAGCCTTTGTGCTTCTTTGTTTGCCATTTGCTATCTTGCCTTTCTACTGTCTTGTCATCATATTGATTTCTTGCAGAGCCTCATTCGCAAAATCGCTCCTACGGAGCTTTTCTTTTGCTCATTTTCCGTTATTTCATGGCTCCGCAAGAAATCAATACTCGTATGTTTCCATATATTTCATATATTTTACAACCATCAGCGCGATCTTGAAGGTGATGGCGTCTTCGAATACGCGCAGATCCAGTCCGGTACTCTTCTGGAGCTTATCCAGACGGTATACCAGTGTATTTCTGTGGATGAACAGCTGTCTGGAGGTCTCGGACACATTCAGGCTGTTCTCGAAAAATTTATAGATCGTGGTCAATGTCTCTTCATCGAAATCATCTGGGCTTTTGCCGCCGAAGATCTCACGAATGAACATCTTGCACAGCGGAATGGGCAGCTGATAGATCAGGCGGCCGATACCCAGATTTTCATAGTTGATGATGTACTTTTCGGTGTCAAAGACCTTGCCTACCTCGATGGCGATCTGAGCCTCCTTAT
>OHRZ01000661.1_pt1 | contig 11378 bp, 12 predicted proteins | sample 1578621 | NCBI WGS metagenome assembly OHRZ01 (sample SAMEA3879554, study PRJEB24766) | human gut metagenome | biome: human-associated habitat; feature: feces | place: USA | collected 1985/1987 | reverse complement strand
TCAATCTGGAGCAGTGCAAGCTGGCGGTTTCCATGGGCGCTAAGTTTATCGTGTCTCCCGGCTTTTCTGATGAAGTTGTGGGCTGGTGCGTGGAGCATAGCATTCCCGTGACCCCCGGCTGTGTTACGCCCACGGAGATCATGGCGGCTGTGAATCACGGGCTGAAGGTGATCAAGTTCTTCCCCGCCAATGTCTACGGTGGACTGAACGCAATGAAAAACCTGTCCGCTCCCTTTGTGGGCATCAAGTTCATGCCCACCGGCGGGGTCAATACCGCCAACATCAAGGAGTACATCGATGCCCCCTTCGTCCACGCCGTGGGCGGAAGCTGGGTCTGCCCCAAGGCGGAGATCGCTGCAGGAAACTTTGAAAAAATCACGCAGCTTTGCCGGGAAGCCCGGAAAGCCGCACTGGAGGGATAACCATGGCAAAAATCATTACTTTCGGCGAGCTGATGCTACGGCTTCAGCCCTACAATTACGAACGTTTCGTCCAGTGCGACCATGTGGAATTTACCTTTGGCGGCGGTGAAGCCAATGTTGCTGTGTCCCTTGCTAATTACGGAATGGACGTGGCCTACGTCACCAAGCTGCCCACTCACGCTATCGGCCAGGCTGCGGTGAACAGCCTCCGCCGCTACGGTGTGGACACCTCCCTGATTGTCCGGGACGGCAACCGCGTGGGCATCTATTTCAATGAGAAGGGCGCTTCCCAGCGTGGCAGCGTGTGCATCTACGACCGTGCCCACTCCGCCATTCAGGAAGCCCAGCCCGCCGATTTTGACTGGGATTCCATCTTTGAGGGTGCCGAGTGGTTCCATTTCACCGGCATCACCCCGGCTCTGGGCCCCAACGTGGTGGAAATCTGCAAGCAAGCTGCCAAGGCAGCAAAGGCCCACGGCTGCAAGATCAGCTGCGACCTGAACTACCGTGGCAAGCTGTGGACCCGCGCCCAGGCCAGAGAGGCCATGACCGAGCTGTGTCAGTATGTGGATGTGTGCATCTCCAACGAGGAGGACGCCAAGGACGTGTTCGGCATTGAGGCCGAAGCCACCGATATCTACGGCGGCAGCTTGAACCACGAGGGCTACAAGTTCGTCGCCAAGCAGCTGGCGGACAAGTTCGGCTTTGAGATGGTGGCCATCACCCTGCGGGAATCCCACTCCGCTTTCGACAACGGCTGGTCTGCCATGCTGTATAACGTTGTCAAGGACGAATATTGCTTCTCCAAGAAATACGACCTGCACATCATCGACCGTGTGGGCGGCGGCGACAGCTTCGGCGGCGGTTTGATCTACAGCCTGCTGTCCGGCAAGGACACTCAGGCGGCTGTTGAATTCGCGGTTGCGGCTTCCGCTCTCAAGCACTCCATCGAGGGCGACTACAACATGGTCACCGTCGCCGAGGTGGAAAAACTGGCAGGCGGCGACGGCTCCGGCAGAATTCAGAGATAAGAAGCAGAACCGCGCAGGCATGAACATTTCTTGCCTACGCGGTCGCTTGTGCAAAGGTAAAATATGGGAAACAAAACACTGTTTAGGGATAAACCGATTTGGAACGCGATATTCTCCCTGGTTGTGCCATCTGTAATAACCATCCTGATTATGGTTATCTATAACATGGCAGATATGTTTTTATTGCAATGCTGGGGGATGACGCACAAGTGGCGGCGATTGCGGTGGCGGGGCCCGTTTTCAGCCTGGCAACCGCTGTTGCTACCATGCTGGGAGCTGGCGGATGTGCAGTTGTTCTATTAGCATTGAAAAATGTGCTTATCGGGTTTACTCAGCTGCTCGGTAAATTGTTGTTTGAAGAGTTCAAACACACCATATGTAGGGCGCGGTCATGACCGCGCCGTCGCAGTTGGATGCCTGAGAACTACGGTTTTACGGGGTGTTTTCATGCTCAAACTGCCTTAGATGGGCGACGAGGTCATGACCCCGCCCTACAAAAAGCACAGCGACAAACAACAATTATTCGTTTAGCTGACGAAACCAGATAAGCACATTGAATAATATGCGACATTTTTTCAACGACCATTATGGGGTAACAGTTTGTATGGTGGATATGGAAATGAATGAGAAGAGGATTTACCAATATTCATCATGCACCATGGAGAGCTTATACTAATTCTTAATTAAAGACTTTAATTATCCAATCCCTGCCGGTAATGCTGGAAATGGCATTGTTAGACAAGGAGCAGATAGTATCACACAGGCGGTCAACAACTTTTTCCAATGTGGCGAAAACCTCGTTACGGAATCCGCGCTTTCGGATCTCTTTCCATATTTGTTCAATGGGATTCATCTCGGGCGTATACGGAGGGATGTGGAAAAGAATGATATTTTCTGGTAATTCCAGCCCACCGGATTTGTGCCATGCAGCACCATCACAGCAGAGCAAAATTATGTCGTCGGAAAATCGTTCAGATAATTTCTTGAGAAAAATGTTCATGCACACTGTATTGCAATAGGGCATGACAAGAAAGTATCCGTCACCGGTCAACGGCTCTACCGCTCCATAGGCATAGCGATACTCCCGGATGTGGTGATAGGGTACACTGGGACGTATCCCTTCCTGACACCAGCAGTATTTGGGCTTGTTAATTCGACCAAATCCAGCTTCATCCTGGAACATCAGGCGAATTTTCTTCCCGCTGTGGATAACTTCCAGTTCTTTTACGGTGTCGTTAATTTTTTTGAGGCCGCGATTTCTTCTTCGCTGGCCTTTTGGGGGTGTCTGCTGCGGGGCATGATCTTACGCCATCCATGACGATGCAGAACAAAGTATATTTGACCGTTGCTGACTGGATGGTCTACTGCACTTTGATATGCTTTCGCAATTTCGCTGATTTCTACCAGCTCGCCCTTTTCCGCACGTGCTTTGAAAGGAGCCAGAATAGCTGCTTCTTCTTCCACGCTCATATTGCGATGATTTCCACCGTAATGATTCCCCGAAATTGCTTCAAGCCCGTTGCTCCGATATTTTGCCACCAACTGGCTCACATAGGCTGAACAGAAACCCGTTGCCTCAGCCACATCCTTGGAACTGGCACCTTTGGCCCGCAGTTCCAGTGCTTTCAATCTGGCCTCGGCTCTTTTATCTTTATTTTCCCTGCGCGCCTGCTCAATCGCTTTTATTTCTTCACCGCTGAATTGATATCTGGAAGCCATATTTATCACCCAGATATAGTATATCATATCACTGCAATTATTTGAAACGTTTTATTAAGAAATAGTATTACTTTGAGTAAGAGTTTTCTCCTTTTTGTACAGCAAGCACGATATCATCCACCAAACAATATGGCGCAGGCAGCGAATCCGCTGCCTGCGCCTATTTTGTTTTCGACACTGTTCGACAAACGACATCATCAAATTATGGTGTGTTTTGTCGAGCAGTGTCTTTATCTTTGCGAAAAAACGCCACAGCATTGTTTGATTTGCTCTCTTATCTGTGATTTCTCTCCTTTATACAAAAAAACAGCAGCATTTTTGGTTAGAATTCGCGGCCCTCCTTCTGAAATTTGATACCGCTATCAAGTTTACAAAAGGAGGTCTGCATAATGGCAGATAAGGATAAGTACATAATCAAAGTGGAAGGAAAGCTGGTGAAAGTTACACCCGAGGTGTACTATGCTTACTTTCGTATGGAACGGCAGGAGCGTGGGCAGGAGGAAAAGAAGCGGAAACATGGCGTGATCTCCTATGACGCTCTGGATAATTGTGAAACGGTGGGAATGGAATCTATGCCGGATGTCTCGAATCCCAGCGTGGAGGAGGTGATTATGTCCCGGGAAATCTGCAAGGAGCTGCATCGCGCTGTGGATGCGCTGCCCAGAGAGGAACGGGATTTGATTCACGCAATCTATTTTGAGGGCAAATCTGAGCGAGAATACGCGAGAATCCTCGGTATCAGCCAGAACAGTACCCTCAAACGGCGCAGAAAAATTCTATCGAAACTAAAAAAGTATATGAACTTGGTGTGAAGTTTTTGAAATTTGGCTATCAGGGGGGCTCTGAAACCGGATAAGTAGTGAGGAGATAATTCTGAAGAAATCGGAATCCTCTTGTGTACCTTATCAAATGAATATCCAGAAGCGGAAAAACATCCGCTGGTGTGCCCTGCAAAGGGCAAGCGACATTGGAGAAATGCGCGATGACCCACCTGTGCAGAAATCTGCATCAATGCGGCAAGGAAGGTGGTTAGCGGGTCCGTTCGTCCAGAAAGCAGGCTATGGCAGGCCTGTCTTGCGATGACAGCGCCAGCGTTGGTACTCCTGCCCAGCCACAGCCACAAGCAATGGGGGCAGCTCGGAGAGATCCTCGGAGGGGTGCAATCCCGTGACGCGCGGCCAAGCGCGGTTTCCGTTTCTGCCCTGGAATAAACCATGGGTTTATTCTGTGCCTGGGGAAGTAGTGTCAGGAATACAGGCAGTCATTCGTTCAAAACCAAATTTCAGAAGGGAGCCGCCCTGCTGTGCCAAAATGGATTCAGCAGGGCGGCTTTTCATATAGGAGAATATAATGAATACGAATATCGATTTCTGCGGCGTGATCATCCTGCTGCGCAAACTGGTGGCATCAGGATACTGCACAAAAAAGGAAGCAGGCAGAATTGCTGACCGGATCGCAAAACAGACCGGTGCGGACATTATCCTTTCGATATGAATTAATTCAATTACCACTAGCTATTCTGCGAAAGGTGTGGTATTGTGTGTTGCTAATAAGAGGGGGTGAAGGGATGGCAACGGCAAGGGATAATCTGGCGAGAAAACAGATTTTTATACCGGCAATCATTCCAGAGGAGGAAATCGTCCTGCGGGTTGCTGCCTACTGCCGTGTCAGCTCCGATTCGGAAGATCAGCTGAACAGCTTTGCTGCCCAGAATACTCATTATAACAGTCTCATCAAATTCCATGATGGGTGGGAATTGGTAGACATCTATGCTGACGAGGGAATCACCGGTACATCCGCAAAGAAACGGGGAGATTTCCAGCGGATGCTGGAGGACTGCCGCAAGGGAAAGATTGATAAGATCCTTGTGAAATCGATCTCCCGGTTCGCCAGGAATACAAAGGACTGTCTGGAGGCAGTTCGGGAGCTGCGGACATTGGGAATCAGTATCTTTTTCGAGGAGCATAACATTGATACCAGGATGGTGTCCAGCGAGATGCTGACATCCGTGATTGCCGCATGTGCCCAGGCAGAGAGTGAATCCATTTCGCAAAATATGAAGTGGAGCATTCAGAAAAAGATGCAAAATGGTACTTATGTTGCAACCCATGTGCCGTTCGGATTCCGAAGGGTGGATGGACAGCTTGTTATTGATGAAGAAGAAGCAGGCTATGTCCGCTACATTTTTTCCCAATACCTGTCAGGAGCAAATGCCCATGAGATCGCCGAGGAATTCCTTCGAAGAAGTGAAAATGAACCTATTCTGTCCAGACGAAATTGGACACACCGAACAGTCATTGAGATGCTGATAAATGAGAAATACGCAGGGGATGTTTTGCATCAGAAAACGTATATGACCGAAACACTGCCCAGGCAGTGTGTGCGCAACCATGGAGAAATGGATCAGTATTATGTGAGAAGTGTCCATCCTGCCATTATTGACCGGGATTCTTTTCAGGCAGTTCAGGAGTTGCTCCAGAAAAGGAAAAAGGATCATCCCCCTCACAGGCAAAGAGCCTCTGTTTTCACTGGCACGGCAGTCTGCGCGAAATGCGGCGGAGGATTCCGCAGCTGTGAATCAAGCGGAAGGCGTTATTGTGTGTGCCGTAGGCATGCGCACAATGCAGAAGCCTGTGACCTTCCCCCGATTCCTGAGGATGCCATCATGCAGGCATTTCTTCGCCTGTATGATAATCTCAAGCATGGAGAAATCCTTCAGTTTATGCAGAAAACGCTGTCCACGATCCGCAGCCGAAAGATGCTGTGGAGTACAGACATTGTGGAACTGAATCAGAAAATATCAGACATATCCAGTCAGAGTCACAAATTGTCCGCGCTGAACCGGCGGGGCATGGTTGACCCTGATATTTTTATATCCAAAAGCAATCAGCTGGCAGAGCAGCTTCGCAACGCCAAGCAGCAGAGAGAAAGACTCCTTCAGCAGGAGGATCGCTGCATCCTCGACAGTACCGAGCAGCTTCTGGAAACAATAGAAGCCGGTCCGGAAGTTCTGGAGACCTTCGATGAGGAGCTGTTCTGCGAGCTGATTGACAAAATCATTGTGGAGAGCAATGTAAAAATCCGGTTCCGGCTGAAGAACGGGCTGGAGCTGCCGGAAACGATTGAAAGGACGGTGCGGTAGGTGGGTTCCAATCGAGCGCTTCCATTCGGCTATAAAATGGAATTCGGCCGGGTTGTAATCTTCCCGGAGGAGGTATGTTGGGTTACATACCTGTTTGATCAATATCTTCTGGGGGCTTCCTATAAGGGGCTGTCAGACGAGATGAATGGGTACGGCGTTCACTATGACGGTGACAAACCATGGAACAAAAATATGGTGGCCAGGATCCTGCAGGACTGCCGATACATCGGTGATAGTGGATTCCCAAAGATTATCGAGCCATCTGTCTACCAGCGTTCCGAAGAAAAACGCAGGAAAAAAGCTACGGCCCCAGAAAAAACAGAGGTACAGAAAGTCCTGCGGCACAAATGCGTCTTCCGAATCACAGCACACATGGAACATGAGGTTCTGTACCTGCTGAATCACCTCGCTGCCCACCCCGAACAGATAGCAACACCTGATCCACCCAAAGCCCCGCCCCAACGGCTGAAAGAATTGAAATCCGAACTCGACGAGCTGATTCACCAACTCCCGGTGGATGAGGAGTGGGCTTGGGAGGTGCTTCAGGAGGCCGCGGTGGCGATGTACGAAGCTATGGACCCCAGAGAATACGAAACCCAACGCATGCGGCGGGTATTCCAAAAGGAGGAACCACGTCCTGAATTGGATGCCAATCTCATCGCTGCGAACATATCCGCAGTCATGGTGGACAGCAATGGAAACGTAAAAATCCGGCTGAAAAACGATCAGATTATTGAAAGAGGTGAGTGAGTTGAGTGATCCCAAGAGAATCGTTACCCTGATTCCCGCAAAGCCACTGGCGGAACGGCAGGCTATGAAGCGGCAGCTTCGGGTTGCCGCCTACTGCCGTGTTTCCACAGAGGAAGAAGAACAGCAGTCCAGCTACGAAGCCCAGTGCACCTATTACACGGATAAGATTATGACAAACCCGGAGTGGACTATGGCGGGGATTTTTGCGGATGAGGGGATCACGGGCACTTCCACCAAGAAACGGAATGATTTCAACCGTATGATCCGCAGGTGCAAAGCCAAAAAGATAGACCTGATTCTGACCAAATCCATCTCCCGGTTCGCCCGGAACACACTGGACACCATCAACTACACCCGGATGCTCCGGGCCATGGGGATCGGCGTGATCTTCGAAAAGGAGAACATCAACACGTTGGACATGGACAGTGAGATGCTGATTACCATGCTGGGTGCCTTTGCCCAGGCGGAAAGTGAGTCCATCTCCCGCAATGTGGCCTGGGGCAAGCGCCAGGCGATCCGGGAGGGAAAGGTTCATGTGAATTTCAACCGGCTATACGGATATTTCCTGCAGGAAGACGGCACCCCCTGCGTTGATGAGAAAAAAGCGGCAGTAGTGCAATTCATATTTCAGCGGTACAAAGTGGGAGATACCCCCAGAATTATTGCCGGCAGGTTAGATGAAAAGGGTATCGCGAATCCATCCGGCGGTCAAAAGTGGGAACCGGCAACTATAAAGGCGATCCTGAAAAATGAGAAGTATTGCGGTGACGTCCTTGGACAGAAAACATTCAAGGAAGGTGTTATCGGGGGAAAAGTTCAGAAGAATACCGGACAGCTCCCCCAGGTGTTGGTACAGAACAATCACCCCGCAATTATCAGCCGGGAACTGTTCTATGCGGTTCAGGAGGAAACAAAGCGCCGGGCTGCGGCAAAGAGCCCTTCCACGAAGTCCCCAACAGGCAGGTCCAGCTATGCAAGCAAATATGCCCTGTCAGAACGGCTTGTATGTGGGGAGTGCGGTACCTTATACCGAAGGTGTACATGGAACAGCAAGGGGGAAAAACGAATTGTTTGGCGGTGTGTGAGCCGTCTGGATTACGGGAAGAAATACTGCCATGCCTCTCCCACAATGGATGAAGGTCCACTGCAGGAAGCGATCATGGAGGCAGTAAATACCAGAATGCCGCAAAAGATGGATGTGGTAACACAGATTACCGATGCGCTGCTGCAGGAGGCCATGCCATCAAAGGGAAGTGTAATGACCCTCGGAGAGGTGAAACGAAGGATCGAGGAGCTGACGGAGGAATTTGACCAGCTGTTGGAACTGGATGTCTGTGGTAATGAAACCGACAGGCGGTTTGCGGAAATCGCCAAAGAGATGGCAGAACTGAAACGGCAGCAGGAGCGTATCGCCGCCCAGCTCCGCAATAACCAGGAAGCGCAGGAGCGTGCGCATTCTATAGAGACTGCGCTGGATCAGGAAGATCACCACTTAACCCAGTGGGACGAAGAAATGATCCGGCAGCTTGTACATACGGTAAAGGTGATTTCAGCGGATCATATCAGGGTGTACCTGAATGACGGCACGGAGATTGATCAGACGGTCGGCCCTTGACAGATGGCGGAATCGTGGTATAATGAACATAGAAAAGGGCGCTGCCGATAGACGGTTAGCTCCCTCGGATTGCGATTAGTAAACCGCCCGGTTGGGGAACTTGGGGCGGTTTACTTCTTTTTTATGATCGTAATGATCAGACCGGCAAAGGAAATGAGTACCAGTAAGAGCTGGAACAGCTCTTCATATGTAACCACATTCACATCACCACCCCCTTCCGGCAAGGACAGGGGGCAAAGAAGGATCACCCCCTGTTATCAGGGGGCCAACCGCCTACCGTTACTGGCAGCGCCCGGTTCCAGATGGAACCATGAATATTCTATCAGATGACAATATTCTTGTCAAAACATATTTTCGACATTGCCAACTGCTGACGCGGTTGGCATTTTGTTTTTGGAGGTGCACTCTTAACCCAAAAGTAGGCAACAGAGCTCATCCTGTTTACTTGATTTCCTGCTCAATGTTGTCAAAGAGATCGTCATCAAAGAACTGCCGGAGGGTAATCCCCAGCCCGTCGCAGAGCTTCTGCAGGGAAACGACACCGGGGTTCTTGCTCTTAGAGTTGAGCATGCTGTAAACCGTGGAGGGGGATACCCCCGCACTTCCTGCAAGGGCATTGATGGCGATGCCTCTTTCATCACACAGCGCGATAATTCTGGCGGCAACAGCTTCTTTCGCATTCATAAAACATCATCCTTCTGTACGATATATCGCTGACTGTATTCTATAAAAAGTTGCGATATATCGAGTGGGATATATCGCAATTATGTGAAGCCTGTGGTAAAATATGCGATATATCGCAAAACGAGGAGGAAGTTATTTATGGATTTGAGAGCGAAAACCTGCTGCTTTACGGGGCACAGAAGCCTTAGTCACGAGGAAAAGTTGAAAGTGGCTGTTCGTTTACGGGAAATCATTGCGGAACAGATCAAAGCTGGGATTGTGTTTTATGGAGCCGGAGGCGCACTGGGGTTCGATACGCTGGCGGCACAAACTGTTCTGGAAATGAAAAAAGAATATCCCCAGCTGCGCCTGATTCTGGTGCTGCCCTGCGAAGATCAGACCAGAGGATGGCGCAGTGAGGATATTGCAGTTTATGAGGATATCAAGCGCAGAAGCGATAAGGTTGTGTATGTGTCTCGGGAATACACTCAGGACTGCATGCACCGTCGTAACCGCCATCTGGTGGATCACAGCGGAACCTGTATCTGCTACCTGACAAGAAGCACCGGTGGAACGGCATATACCGTGGATTACGCCCGAAAAAAGGGGCTGCGCATTATCAATGTTGCGAACGACTTTTAAGCAACACAGCTTTTCAGATACTTCATTCTCCCTCATTTTGGGGATGAGTTTCGGCGTGGGAGAAGTTCCATAGGTGAGAAGGTCCGGCCCATTGACCGGCTCCTCTCACCTTTTCTTTTTACAATCAGAATAACTAAGGAGGTAATCATTATAAGACAACAGAACGCATTATCCAGGCGTCAGTTTAAGGAAACCGAATTCAATGGGAAGGATTACAAGTTCAATATGCAGCCAGGAGAATTCGTTGCTACCATCGACTGCAAACGGTGGGGCAAACGAAAGAAGCTGATCACCTACATGACATTTGCGGACGGACGCAGGGTTGTAGCCCCAACCTGGCCACGGAGCCGGTATGAGGGGATGGCAAATATGGAGGTTGGCTCCAGAATCCGTGTGCTGTATGAGGAGAACCGAAGCGGAACGCTCTGCATCCGCCGTGCAGTTCTTCTGGCGGAACCAAGTGAGATAATCTCACGATCGGAATTGATTCAGCTCATGGAGCAGCGCGGTTGACAGGCCGGTTTTGAAGCGGTAAAATGGGGAATCATAAAGAAGCGAGGTGATTCCCATGTGCGGAAGATTTTATGTGCCGGAAGATGACAGCGCCGAAACGATCCGGGCCATTTTGGATCATCTGGAACACCGTAATGTGAAGGTGAAAACAGGGGATGTCTTTCCGGGAGATGTTGCAGCGGTGGTTGCCAGCAACAGGCATTTGGAGCCGCAGCCCTTTGCTATGGAATGGGGATATCACCTCTCCGATGGAAAACAGATCATCAATGCCCGAAGTGAGACCGCCGCACAGAAGGCCATGTTTGCCGATGGCATCCGCCAGCGCCGGTGCCTGATCCCGGCCCAGCATTACTATGAGTGGGAAAAGGCAGACGGCAGAAAAGTGAAATATGCCATTGAACCAAAGGGTTCGGATGGATTTTTCCTCGCAGGGATCTATCGCCTCGAAGCGGGAAAGCCGGTGTTCACAGTCCTGACCCGAAGTGCTGCAGAGGGTATTGCTTTCATCCACGAACGAATGCCGGTGATTTTGCCCAATGAGGCAACCACAGATTGGCTGAATCCCAAATATCATGGCGATGATATTTTGAAGACAGCTATGACCCAAATGGAATATGAGGCTTGCTGAGATGACGGCGCATGACTATTAGGTGTTATGTGCCGTTTCCTTATATCGGGACATGAGAAAACCGCTTTGGGGCACACTATTGAAAACAGAATTGAGGTGTGTTCACATGGCAGTATCCCATAGAGGGGCGATTTCTTTCGGTATGGTTCATATCCCAGTTGGGCTGTACACCGCAACACAGGACAATGATATTCATTTCAACCAGCTGTGCAAGGAGGATGGCAGCCGGGTGAAGTACAAAAAGGTCTGCTCC